>LWDU01038289.1_pt1 | contig 10561 bp, 9 predicted proteins | sample 727161 | NCBI WGS metagenome assembly LWDU01 (sample SAMN04566230, study PRJNA314399) | hydrothermal vent metagenome | isolation source: deep sea hydrothermal plume seawater | place: Mexico: Gulf of California, Guaymas Basin | collected 2004-07-11 | reverse complement strand
CCTTCACTAGCGTCACCGCCGATGACTCTTGAAGACCACGCCGGAGATGTCGTTGGCAAGGCCCGCAAAGGGCTGGGTGTCAGCCCAGGGCAAATCGCCGAGGCAGGCGGTTTCACAGCCGAGGGTTACGGCAGGTTTGAAAAAGACGGCACCTTCGACGAGCTGCCCGACTTCGAGAAAATGGGTGAACTACTCCACCTTGACGCCCACAAGCTCGCCACCATCGCCACCGGCTGGCGTCCCCGCGCCGCCGACCTCGAGGCCAACAAGACCGTCCGGCAAATCACCACCAACGAGGGCATGGAGGTGCACTGCTATCTCGTGTGGGATGCTGCCACCCGCGAGGCGGCATTGTTCGACACCGGCTGGAGCGCCGAGCCGATTCTGGCGTTGCTGCAGGAAAACGAGCTCACCCTGAAGCGACTCTTCATCACCCACACCCACCACGACCACGTCGCCGCGCTTACGCCGATCCGCAAACAATTCCCCGACTTGGCGCTGCACTCCAGCTCGCCCAACGCACCGGAGGGTCAACGCAACCAGCCCGGCCAAGTCGTCGAATTGGGTAGCCTGCAAATCACCTCCCGCGAAACCCCCGGCCACGCCGACGACGGGGCGACCTACGTGATCGACAACTTCCCCGGCTTCGCGCCGAAAGTGGCGATGGTCGGCGACGCGATCTTTGCCGGCTCGATGGGTGGCGCGCCCGAGCACTACCAGCTTGCGCGGGAAAAAGTGCAGTCGGAGATAATGAGCCTCTCCGCCGAGACCATCCTCTGCCCCGGCCACGGCCCTATCACCACCGTCGCCGAGCAACTCACCGTCAACCCGTTTTTCTAGACCGCCGACTGGCCAGGGAATGTTCACCTCCAGGTGATGATGCTGAGACCCACCGTCCTCAGTTCCTTGCCGACCAACTCTCGGATGTTGCGCTCGAAAGTTTCGCCATCCTTGTTGATCTCCTCGACACCCATCTGAACCCTTTCTAGGCGCCCAGACTAACTCTTCAAATGGCCCAGTTTGAGTAACCTCGACCAACGGCTGACGGCGACATGCATCTGGAAACAGTTGCCGCTTCCAGCATGACCGGCTACGCCGCTGGCGTGTACGACATCATTACAATTTATCCGGTGTTTAAGCAGATTATAGCGAAATCACGTGGTAATAGCCGGATTTAGGCTAAATCCATCGACTTGGAGCAGGGATCCAAGTCCTTTGATCGGTGCGCAAGGTCGTTGCGGTGCGCAAGGTCGTTTGGGCAGTGCGCAAGGTCGTTTGAGCAGTGCGCGAGGTCGTTTGGGCAGTGCGCAAGGTCGTTTGAGCAGTGCGCGAGGTCGTTTGAGCAGTGCGCGAGGTCGTTTGGGCGGTGCGCAAGGTCGTTTGTTTTCTGGAAACTACTTCCGTTGTTGGTGTCGATGGGAATAGCGCTGGGTTATTTTTTCTTTTTTATGTTGTTAATTTAAAGCAGTTTTTTGAGTTGTTTCTGGAATCGGGTGTAGACGAAACCCAGCCCGAGGAACACGCCGCCCATCACGAAGAAACTGGCGATCTTCATCTCGGTGGTCATCCCCGATATGATCGGCACGAGCGACACCAGCGCGATCGCCAGCGTGCCCAGGCCCATCAGGCGATACCACCGCTCCCGCAGGCCTAGGCCGGCGCCGAAGTAAACCACCGCGAGCAACGACCACGCGATCGTGCGCGCGCCGTGCTCGCCAATATCCGAGACCCAGATCGACAACCAAATGAACAACAGCGCGCCACCAACGAGAATCAGCCATTGGTGGATTTTGTCGGGCACTTTTTCGTCAACCGCGAGACGCCGCCCCAATTGCTGAACGCCAAACAGCGCAACGATCGCCACCAGACTTGGCCAATACGCATGGGCTAAGACGAACTGTCCGGCCAGAGCAATGTAACCGATCACCGCATAAGCCAGTGCCAGCCATTGCCATTCGCGGGCCGGCCTCAGGAATTGCATGGCGAAAAACACCACGCCCACCGCGATGAATACCAGCACCCGCCACTCCTCCGGGACGTAATTGCCGATCCACAACAAGCCCAGCGCGGCGGCGATGATACGGTAGGCCAACTGGATCCAGCCAACCCAAGTGTGAATTAACTCCGGCACTTGGCCAATGCGCGCGATGGCGATCGGGACAGCGATGTTCATCAGGTACATCGTGACAACACCGCGTACACCGTCATACCGACCGAGACCACCGCTCCCGCCCAAAGCCAATTGTGGTCAAGGCCGACACCGTCGTGCAACCAAACGAGCAATGACAAAACAAAGCCACCTGATAACGCCGCCTCGATGATCATGGGCAACCGCTTGGCCAAGCGTAGCTCGACAGCGGGGAGCGTGTTCGGGCAACAGTCGGTAAATTGGTCTCGTTGCCAGCGCCACCAATGCGCCTGGCCAAGCGTGAGCACAAACGCGCAGAACAACGGCCAATTGAATTCAGGGGTCTTTCCAACCAAGCTAATCGCTAACAACAATCCAATCGCACCTGGCACCTGGCCAAGCAGCGTAAATTCACGGATCTTCCACCGGTAAACTGATCCGGTGAACAATACGGTGGTTGCCAGCAGGATCGAGGGAACCCAATCCTGCAACGACTCAACTTCAGCGGCCTTGACCAGAAAGGCGGCCAGGCCGACAACCAAGCCCAGTCCGGTCAGATAACTCACCCGCGGCCGTAAAATCGAGACGAGCGCGGACTCAATCCGCTCGTGACAAAGCCGGGCGTTAAACAACAGAAATATCATCACAGAAAGACCGCCAAGCAAATAATCTGGACTGCGCTCTCCGATATCGATGAGCGCATAAATCACTGCGATCGCTGACACGAAGAGCGCGCCAATTTGGATGATGAAGTTGTCGCGACGAATCGCCATGAAAAGCAGCACAACACTCTCAGCAGCGAGAATGGGACCCCGAATCGAGTCGGACATCTCCATCGTCATCAGGCCAAGCGTCACCAGCACCAGGCCCTGCGTGAGGTAGCTCTTGCGCGAGAGCGACTGATCCTCGAGCCAACGCGCCGCCGCCAACGCGCACCCGAGCAGCGTCGCGCCGACAACCATCGGTAAAATCCAGAATTTCGCCTCAGGGTCTTTCAGCACGTCCGCCGTGAGCAGGGCAAACATCGCCGCGTTGTTGGCGGTCAGGAACATGGCGCGCTGGCGGTCACTAAACGCCCCGCTGCGAGAGAGGAAAACGGCCGCCGTGTAAACCACCCAGAGCGACACGGCGAAACTCACAGCGATTGTGAGCGACGGCTCATCAACCCGCAGCCGCCATAGGAGAAAACCGGCGTAGGACGCCGACAGGCTCAGCACCGGCATCTTCAGCCAGCGGTTGCGAAGCATGAACACCACCGCCGCCACCGCTAGGATAAGGTTTGAGAAAAGAATCACCCAGTCCGACACCTCGCCGGTACCGACGGCGTGGATCAGTGGCACATAGGTGGCGTAATACGAGGCGCCGGTGGCGAAGAGCGCGATCGTCTCCGACTTGAGGCGATCCGCGACCCAAACCATGAAGCCTCCCCATGCGAACAACAGCAGCAGCGCGATGGTCGCATTGTCGATGATCTTAACCGGCTCAATAACATGCGCCGCGTACGTCGTGAAATACACCCCGGCAAAGCCGCCCGCGAGCAGCACTTGGCCGTAGTTCTTTAAATTCTCCTTGTTGCGTTGGAGCCAGAAGCCAACGCCACCCATCGCTGCGCTGAGCAAATAAAAGACACTCACCTTAGCCTGTGGGGTAAGTTCGAAGAAAAAGTTTTTATTGTAGTAAGCGAGAATACCTAAACCGGTCAGCAACAGCATCACGCCGATGCGGACGAACCAGTAGGTGCCCAGTTTCATCTCGATTGACTCAGCATCCACCTTGGGCAGACGAGGCATCCCGGCTTGCGCGGTGGCGGCAGCTTTCTCCGGCTTGGCCGGTTCGCTTGGCTTGGCAGCAGGCTCGACCATCGTGACGGTGATGGGCGACTGAATGATTGGAGGAGGGGCCAACGGCTGCTTGGGAGCGGGAGTCTTCTTTTGCTTTTCGGCCAGGCGCGCCTCTCGCGACTCCTTGAAGTCGCTTGGCAATATGAAGCGCTTCGGCTCCGGCTTGGCCAAGGCGGCCTGCTTTATCTCGGATTCTTTCGGCTTGGTCTCGGGTGGTCGCTCCGCTTGGCCAAGCGGCCCGGGTACTGACTCGGTGTCTGCGAACTGATCCCTCATTTCGTTCAACCGACCTTGGAGTCGATGAACTTTTTTCTTGAGATCCTCCAACTCCTTCGCTGTTCCAGAGGCTTTGGCCAGGGCGAAGAGCGGTGCAATCAAAACCACTCCCCCGCAGATCAGTCCCATGAGTATTGTATCCATAATTCGATCCTTTCTTGTCTTGCTTTAAGTCGGCCTGGCCAAGCAGCTTGGCTCTCCGGGGAGACTCTACCTCAAACACCAAAAAACCGTGCATTGATAAAATCAATGGTTCCATTGACTGAATCGATGTTCCCGGCGCCCAATTTTGATGGTGATCGATCGATTTTTTGCTTCTTTTGTCTGGAAATATGCCTATTCTCAGCCAAGTCGAAGTTGTAAAAAAAATGTGATTCAGCGGTTGACATTACTCTCGGCGGGACTACGCTTCGGGCGCTTAAAACGTTTTTAGCCTTTTTAGAACACACACAAACTTATGAAACGCGTATCATTCACGGCCGGGTTGCTTGTTGCTGGACTCCTGTTCACGGCACAAGCCAACGCCCGGGAGGGGCAAGCTCTCGTTCAATCAATCAGCGGCGAAGTCACCATGTTGGTGGATGGCGGCAATTGGTTACCGATGCAGACCGGCGAACTGCTCAAGAGCGGCACCGTCGTCAAGACCGGCGCGAACTCGCAAGCCGATTTGTTTCTGGGGATCAACGGGTCGATGCTGCGCTTGGCTGCAAACACCGAGTTGAAATTTAACCGCCTCGCCATCATGGAATCGCCGATCGAGCCGATCGCCCAAACCGAGATGGAACTCATCAGCGGACGAGTCATCGGCAACGTCCGCAAACTGCCGATGGGCTCAAGCTACGTCATCAAGACGCCGAAAGGCGTGGCCAAGGTCAAGGGCACCGTTTACGACATCAACGCAGACGGCGAGTTGATCGTGCTCAGCGGCAAGGTGAGGTACACCGACAATGCCAACGGCAAAGAGGTTCTCATCGCCAGCGGCGGGAAATATGTCGGCGGCCGTGAAGTGAAGGCAGCTGACGACGAGAAAGCTGAATCCGCTTCCGCAGCTCCGACAGACACCACAGGCTTCCCCGGCTTCACCATCAGCGTGCCGCTCCTGCAGGGCGTCTGGGAAAACCGAGCAATCGACCCGACCCAGTTCATCTCCCCCACACCCACTTTCTTCGGCGACCTGGTGGTTCGCTCCGGTTCGGCGTTCGCTCCGGACAGGCTGGAAATCGTCCTTGACGCTTCTGCGGGCAGCGAGCTGACCATTGACGATATACTGAAGCCGTCCGATCTCGGGTTAAGCATCGGCGGAGTGGCGATCAGTGACGATGACGCGATCATCACGGTGGTGGAATCCCCCGGTGGAGGCAAGAAGCTGGTCATCACGTCCAAGACAGGCGCCCCGTTCGCTGCAGCCGATGTTGCCGGAGCCAATGCGGTGCCGGTTGCGGTCGCCATCCCGACGGCGGGTGGCAACTCGGTATCCGTGGATGTCGATCTTGTGGCGCCGATGAAGCCGCCCAGTCTGATCGCCAATGTCGATGACACCGGCTCAGCCAAGTCGATCAACATCACGACCGACGGGTTCACAGAGGACGAGGCCGACGCGTACATCGCCACCATCGAGGAGCAGTTCGGCGATCTTAAGAATTTTGAAATCAATGGCGAGACGCTGAACGCCGACGAGGTGGATATTATCACCAACGTGGTGCCAACCGGTGACCCCTCAACGCCGTTCCGGGTCGAGGTGGAAATCAAGCCGAAGGATCCCGACGCAGACCTTGGCAAGATCGGTGAAATTTCATTTGTGCCGCCGCCCGTGGAGGTTGTGCCCGGCACAATTCCCCCGCCGCCAATCATCGTGCCACCGACTCCGCCGGTGGATTCCGTGATCACGGGGGGCTGATCCCGGCAGGTTTTTCACAAATTCATTTTTGAGAGCCCGGACAAATCGTCCGGGTTCTTTTTTTGTCCCGGCTCTGCTACGGTTCCGCGCGTGCGAACGGTCATCTACCCCGGCAGCTTCGACCCGCTGACCAACGGCCACTTGGATGTCATCCAGCGGGCAGCCCGTTTGTTTGACCGCGTGGTGGTGGCTGTGGCCCGCAACAGGAGCAAGCCGCCGCTGTTCACGCCCGCTGAGCGAAAGACGCTGATCGAGCAGGCCACCACCGGCTTGGCCAATGTCTCGGTGGATGTTTTCGAGGGGTTGCTCGTGGAGTACGTGGAGCAGCAGTCCGGCCACGCGGTGATCCGCGGGCTGCGGGCGTTGTCCGACTTTGAGTACGAGTTTCAAATGGCGCTGATGAACCGCCAACTCAACGAGAACGTCGAGACGCTGTTCATGATGCCGCGCGCCTCCTATTCCTTCCTCAGTTCGCACTTGGTCAAGGAGATCGCCGGCTTGGGCGGGGATGTCTCCCCGTTTGTCACCGCCGAAGTCCGGGAGGCACTGGCGGCCAAGCTTGGCCAAGCGGGCGTAAATTGAACTCCCCGGCCGCGTGATTGTCAGATACCCTTGGCCAAGCGCGCCGCAGCCCAATCGTTGCCATGCCACTGCTCCTGAAAATTGAAAACTTGGCCAAGGGCCCTGTATGCCTCAAGGGTGAACTGGCTGCGGATGAGCTGCAAATGGAGTCGCTCGACGAGTTGGTCGAGATCGGCGGGCCGCTGGAATACGACCTCACCGCAACCCGCGCCGGAGACAACATTTCCCTCCGGGGCCGCGTGGGCATGTGCCTCAAGTGCGAGTGCGCCCGGTGCCTCCAGCCGTTCGAGTACCGCGTGGAATTGCCGGACTGGAGTTGCTTCCTGCCTCTCATCGGGGATGAAAAGATCGACTTAATCAACGCTTCAGCAGACTTGACGCCTCACCTTCGCGAAGATACGTTCCTCGCTTTTCCGCAACATCCGTTGTGTGAATCGGGGTGCGACGAGTCGCCCCAGGCCGGTGTTGACGGGAAAGCACCCACCCTCAAGCTGGCTTCCGGCAACCACAGTGAAGCCTCAGCCTGGACCGAACTCGATCAGTTGAATTTAGAATAGAGGATACTTTTATGGCAGTACCAAAAATCAGGTCATCCAAGAGCCGCGCAACAGCAAGTTCCACCCGCCGCAGTTGGACAACTGTCCGCAGTGCGATCATCTGGGCTACCAACGCCACCGCGCCTGCCCCGAGTGCGGTCACTACAAGGGCAAACAAGTCATCAGCGTCGAGGTCGGCGCCTGATTCATCTCCAAATCTTGGGCGCAACCGGCCGGGTCGCGCCTTGTGTTTTATGAGAATCGCGGCGGATGTCATGGGCGGAGACGGTGGTTGCGCCGTCATTATCGACGGCCTGCTGCAGGCGCTCGAGCATCACGACCACATCCGGACGATGTACCTCGTCGGCGACGAGGAAACCATCCGCGCCTCGCTTGGCCAAGCGGGGCATCTCGCCCCACGAATCGAGGTCGTCCACTCGCCGGAAGTCCTCTCGATGGAGGAAAAGCCGGTCGTGGGGTTGCGCCGCAAGAAAAAGTGCTCCCTCGCCATGGCCACGGATCTGGTCAAGCACGGCCAGGCCGACGCCGTCCTCTCCGCCGGCAACACCGGTGGGATGGTCGCCGCGGCCAGCATCAAGCTGCGCACGCTGCCCGGCGTGGATCGGCCGGGCATCGCCACCGTGATGCCCACCAAGACCAGCAACTTCGTCCTGCTCGACGCCGGGGCCAACGTCGAGGGGAAGCCCCGGCATCTGATGCACTACGCCATCATGGGAGATATTTACGCCCGGGAAGTGCTCGGAAAAAGCCGGCCACGAGTGGGGCTGTTGAGCGTCGGTACCGAGGAAGCCAAGGGCAACGACCTGACGGTGGAGACGTTCAAGCTGTGCAGCGCGCTTGACCTGAATTTCATCGGCAACGTGGAGGGGCACGACCTGTTCGGGGAGGAACTCGACGTCGTGGTCTGCAACGGCTTTGTCGGTAACATCGTCCTCAAGACCTGCGAGAGTCTGGCGCTGCACATGATGGGCTGGCTCAGGGATGAACTCACCGCCACACCCATCCGGAGACTGGGCGCGGCCCTCTCCAAGAATGCGTTTCGCACCCTGAAAAACCGGATCGACACCGAAAACTACGGCGGCGCACCGCTGCTCGGGGTGAACGGCGTCGTGACCATCTCGCATGGCTCATCTAGCGCCCGGGCCATCTGCAATGCCGTGCAACACACCGTCGAGGCGGTGGATCATCACATTAACGAACACATCATCGACGCCGTGTCCAAGGCCAACGCCAAGCTGGCCAACTCCAAACCGGAACCCACCGCCGCTCTGGCATGACCAATCCCGACATCAAAAACCCCCGCGCCAAGCACGACTTCATCGGGCGCACCTGCTCCATCTCCGCCGTCGGCTCCTACGTGCCGGAAAAAGTGCTGACCAACGCCGACCTCGAGAAACGGATAGACACGACCGACGAGTGGATCACCACACGCACCGGCATCAAAGAGCGCCGCATCGCCGCCGACGACGAGCACACCTCCGACATGGCCGCCCACGCGGCGCAGCGCGCGCTTGAGCGGGCCGAGGTCGATCCTGCCGATGTCGATTTGATCATCCTCGCCACCATCACGCCGGACATGCCCTTCCCCGCAACGGCCTGTCTTGTGCAGGAAAAACTCGGCGCACACAACGCGGCGGCGTTCGACATCGAGGCGGCCTGCTCCGGGTTCGTTTACGCACTCGAGATCGGGCAACAATTCATCATGTCCCGCACGTACGACACCGTGCTGGTGATCGGCGCGGAGAAACTCTCCTCCATCATGGACTGGGAGGATCGCAATACCTGCGTCCTCTTCGGCGACGGCGCGGGCGCCGCCGTGCTGCAAAACCGCGAGAACTCCCACGGCCTGCTCACCGCCTGCATGGGGGCCGACGGCCGAAAGGCATCGATCCTCTCACAGCCCGGCGGCGGCTGCCTGCACCCGGCCACGGCCAAAACCGTTTCCGACCGCCTTCACTTTCTCAGGATGGACGGAAAGGATGTGTTCAAAAGCGCCGTCAACGCGATGGCCACCGCCGCCCGCGAGGCCTTGGGCCGGTGCGAGCTCGAGATCGACCGCATCAAGTGCATCATCCCGCACCAAGCCAACATGCGAATCCTCAAGGCCGTAGGCGACCGATTGGGCGCGCGCGAAGACCAAGTCTTCAGCAACCTACAACGCTATGGCAACACCTCCGCCGCCTCTGTAGCCATCGCGCTGGACGAAGCCGTCGAGCAGGGCCAAGTCGAGCGCGGCGACCTGATCCTGCTGCTCGTCTTCGGTGCCGGCCTGACTTGGGGCGCGGCCGTCATCGAGTGGTGACCCCCGCTTGGCCAAGCGCTGTTTTGGCGCTTGCCGGGGCGATGTATTCCTGATTGTCTCCCAGCCCTTTTAAGATGGAACTGTTTCATAAAATCCTGAAAACCGCCGTGGAAGGCGGCGCTTCCGACGTCCACATCAAGCCGGACGCGCCGGTGGTTTACCGCATCAGCAGCCAATTGGTGGAGACCGAGATGAGCCAGCAGCCGGATTCGCAATGGCTGGGCAATGTCATCGACAACATCGTTCCTGAGCAGTTCAAGCCGAAACTGGATGAAGATCGGGAAATCGACTTTTCTTATAACGTTCCCGGCATTGGCCGGTTCCGGACAAACTGCTACCAGCATCTCGGCAAGTGGTGCCTCGCCATGCGCCACGTCGTCGCCGAGGTTCCTGAAATCGACAGCCTCGGCCTGCCCGAGATCATCAAGTCCATCGCCGAGGAGCACCGTGGCATCGTGTTGGTCGCCGGAACCACCGGCTGCGGCAAGTCCACCACCCTCGCCGGGATGATCGACCACATCAACTCCACCCAAAAACGCCACATCATCACCATAGAGGATCCGGTCGAGTACGTGTTCAAGGACAAGCAGTCCATCATCGAGCAGCGCGAAGTCGGCCTCGACACGCCGTCGTATCAGCACAGCCTCAAGCACGTCATGCGACAGGACCCCGACGTCATCATGATCGGCGAGATGCGAGATGCCATCAGCTTCCGCGCCGCGATGAGCGCGGCCGACACCGGCCACCTCGTCATGTCCACCCTGCACACCATCGACGCGCCACAATCCATCTCACGCGTGCTCGACTTCTTCCCCGCTACGGAGCGCGAGTCCGTACGCAAACAGATGGTCGGCACCCTCAAGGCCATCATCGTGCAGCGCATGACCGTGCGAAAAGACGGCACCGTGATCCCCGCCATCGAGATCATGATCAACACCCCCACGATCTCCAAGTTGATCGTCGAGAATCGCCTCGAGA
>LWDU01040498.1_pt1 | contig 10564 bp, 8 predicted proteins | sample 727161 | NCBI WGS metagenome assembly LWDU01 (sample SAMN04566230, study PRJNA314399) | hydrothermal vent metagenome | isolation source: deep sea hydrothermal plume seawater | place: Mexico: Gulf of California, Guaymas Basin | collected 2004-07-11 | reverse complement strand
CCCGATTACAAGAGTCAGGGGGATGCATGTTGGTACGAATACGACGCCATCTGGCGCTGACGGCGTACTTTGTTGTGCTTTGGACGGTAACTTGCCAACCAGTTTCGTCCGCTGAGGTCGTTCGCGTTAACGACGACATCATCGAAGAGAAGCACGTAGCATGGGAGATAAAGTCGTTTCTCAAGGACCGGAGAGTTGATCAACAAGAAAAAGCAACTGTGCGCAAGCAGGTTATCGAGTTGTTGATTCGTCGCCAACTGGTGACACAGTCCTTAAGAGAGAGCAAGCTTGGGGCGACTCGTGAGGAAATCGACCTGGAAGTCAAACGCTTGAAGAATCGTCTGTCGCGAGTTCAACAGACGGTGACAGGCTATCTTGCCGAACGAGGTAGTGATGTATCGATCTTGCGGCGAGAATTTGAGTGGCGAATTGGTTGGCAGCGAGCTCTGGAAAAGTACCTGACCTCTGAGAATACCGCGAAGTACTTTAAGCAGCATCGCCGACATTTTGACGGAAGTCGCCTCCACATAGCGCACATTCTGTTAAAAGTCTCGCCACAACGTACTGCCAAGCAAGCAACAGCTGACTTGTCAGATGTTCGGAAGCAACTGCTAACTGGCAAGCTGACATTTACGAAGGCGGCCGAGCAGTACTCGGACGCACCCACCTCCGACCGTGGTGGCGACATGGGATGGATTGAGCGGCGAGATCCAATGCCCGAGTCGTTCGCCAGACCTGCCTTTGACCTGGCGATCGGTGACGTGAGCCAGCCGATTGAGACTTCGTTTGGCGTTCATCTGATCCGAATCATCGAACATGAACCAGGCAACAAAAATGAGAAGGATGTCACGGCGGAAGTACAGGACGAAATGAGGCGATATCTGTTCGACTGGATTGCGGCGAAAATGCGGAAAGAGGCTGTCATCAAAACGAGTCCACAGTGACCGTAACGATGTCCAGCGCTTTGACGAATGACTTTGTCTTTTGGCTGACGCGTCAAGCTTGCTACAAGGCGATCAGCAGACGAGCGATTTTTCGAGCCGTTTGATTGAGTGGCAACTCAATCAGTTCTTCCTGCGATGCCCACCGATAGTGTTGGGGAAGTGGCCAAGTCTCGGTTGCAAGACATCGTTGAACTTTGAGTGTGATGCGATACTTGGTCACGCCATGTTGCATCGTACAGATTAACTCCGTCGGCTGGACAACTTTTCCAACGTCAACGGCCAGTTGTTGCATGCTTCGGGCGACAGCCAAGCGAGGTGTCGCCACACCTGGGTGGTAACGGGGGAAGTCCCAAAGGCCAGCCCAGCGTTCCTTTGGCTGGCAGTGACGGACCACAACACGTCCAGCCAAATCCGGTACGATCCACGCGACCTCTAATCGCGATTCGTAGTTCATTTTCTGTTTCGCAATCGGGATCTCACTTTGTCGGCCACGGGAAAATGTGGGACAAAGGTCTCGAACAGGGCAACCAGTACACGAAGGTGTTTTCGGCGTGCACACCAAGCTACCCAACTCCATCAGAGCTTGATTGAACGAACTCACCGACTGCCGTGGTAGTAACCAGGCGGCAAATTGCCATAGAGATCGCTGGCCTTTGGATCGTGTCGGATCCTCCTCAAGTTCCAATAGTCGGGCAAAGAGTCGTTGTGTGTTTGCCTCGACAATCGGTAAACGAGCGTCTTGGGAAAAACAGAGGATGGCATGGGCCGTATAACGACCAATGCCGGGCAGTTGATATACGTCTTCGACGTCGGTCGGGAATTTTCCCTGGTGGTCGCGCACAATCGCCTGGGCCGCTCGGTGCATCTGCCGTGCGCGACGGTAGTACCCGAGCCCTTCCCACTGCCGCAAGACAGCAGATTCCTCCGCCGCCGCTAATGATCGCACGTTGGGAAATCGTCTCAAGAACCGCTCGTAATAGCCAACTACGGTCTGCACTTGAGTTTGCTGAAGCATCACTTCACTGACCCAGACCCGATACGGGTCCGTTGTACGCCGCCAGGGAAGATCCCGGGCATTACTGGCGAACCAGTTGCGCACTCGCCGTTGAAACTTCCGTCTCCACGGCGCGTCAAACATATCGGGAAGAGAAGGTGTTACAGAGTCCAACCCTTGCGATACTCTCGATGAATCCATTCTTGCGCTTTCGCCGAATTAGTAACACGAAGATTGGCTCCGTCCCATTGAACGGTTTCCCCACTGCGGTAAGCGACAATTCCCAACAAAACAGCTTCGGTTAGCGCCCCCGAGTAATCGAAGTTGCAAGTTGTTGGCCCGCTATCGCGAATTGCCTGCAACCATTCGTCATGGTGCCCGATCGATGCAGGGATGGTGGGATCAGGGCGTCGATCGTCTAGCCCACCATCGGCCGGAAGGAGGACGTTGCGAGAATAATCGGAGAGGATCATCCCATTGTCACCTTCAAACAGTTGTCCACCTGAGAAGTTAAACGGCTTTCCATTCTTATCGCGGAGTGTCGACAAAATGGCGGGACGCATGCCACCGTCATACCATGTGAGGTGGACCGGTGGCCGCCCGCCACGCGCGGGATAGTAATAGTCACAGATCAACCAGCCCGCGGTGGTGACCTCATCAACGGGTGGCCCTTTGGCCTCGATCCGGTCTGGATGGCGTAGGTCGAGGGCCCAATGAGGAAGGTCCATGAAATGGCATCCAAAGTCACCCAGCCCCCCGCTTCCATAATCCCAGAAATGGCGCCAGCGGAATGGATGCACGCCCTTGGAATAGGGGCGCTTCGCGGCCGGACCAAGCCACAAATCCCAGTTGAGGTTCTTGGGCTGAGGTGCGACTTTGAACTGGCCCTCGTTGTATTTCACGTCTTTCCATACATGGACGCGTCGAATCGGTCCAATCAGATCGGCGTGGACCATCTCGACGACGCGTCGGTAATTGTCCCCGGCGTGAATCTGTGTGCCCATCTGAGTCACCAAGTTTCCTTGGCGAGCCAGATTTGCAAGCGTTCGAGCCTCGTAGACAGTATGAGTCAGTGGTTTTTCGCAGTAGACGTGTTTGCCCATCCGCAGTGCCATCGCGGCTGCCGGTGCGTGCGTATGATCCGGTGTTCCAATCACCACCGCGTCGATGTTGTCCTCCTCCTTTTCCAACATCATGCGAAAGTCCTGGTACCTGCGCGCTTTGGGAAACGGTTGCCCCCCCTTTTCCAGTAGCTCAAGATCGACGTCGGCGATCGCGACCATCTCCTGGCTGGCGACTCCGCGTAGGTCGGCACCCGCCCGGCCCGTCGTCCCGATGCCAGCGATGCGTATCCGCGAGTTGGGTGTCTCCTCTCGCCCTGCGGCAGACTGGGTGAAAAAGCCACCGTGGATTGCCGCAGCCGTCGACAAGCTACCGGCCAACAAACTGCCGCTCATGAAACGACGGCGGTTTAGGACCGGTTTGGAAGGATAGCTAGTCGACCGGCAAGGCGGCACAATGTTTGGCGAATCCGGACGGGAATGGTTCATGCCGGGCACCTCGATAGGCGAAGAACAGTTGGGTGAAGCTTCCGCGACCGGAAACCTAGGTTGCCTAGACTTACAATGGAAGTCAGTTACCGAGCCAGGATACCCTCTCGAGCACTCAATCTCGACGTGTGAACGAAAAGTTTCTTACGAATGTCGGAATGGGTGAAGTTTTCCGGTTAGTACGACGATACTGCCTTTGACGCCCAGATCAGTCAGAATTACGCGGCGAGCTTACTGATAAGTTCGGAGATTGAGCACAAATGAAGATGAACACACGCGGATTGACTCACGCGGTAATTTGTGGGCTGGGAATGGCAATCGCGATTTCCTCCACGGGATGCCAGGTGAGCGTGGGCGGGCAGCTCTTACCCAGTCCGTACTACCTCGACGACGACGTTCAGTATTTCGCTCCCGGATCAGAATTCCAGCTTCCACGCGAAGCCGCGGCCCTGCAAACGTACGCGGCCGAACAACAGATCAGGGACGGCGGCAACTAAGAGCTCGCCATCCAACCCATCCGATCACGGCCTCGTTGTGTTCTGCAACGAGGCCGATTTTCGTTTCCAGGTCCGGGTGGGGCGAAGCGGGCGTAGCCACTCTGGAGTGCGGCCCGGCCGCCTTGCCTTGTAATTCGGTTGGCCAGCCCGGCTCGTCTTTACAATCGCCACAAACGGACGCCGGGATCGATAATACGACCTCGGTCGGCCGGCGCGAATTGGCCGAATAGAGTGCAAACGGGTATGATGGAAAGCGTGCGTTTGTGGACCTCCATTCGCCTTCCTATCGGATCACCGTCATGGCTCTTGCTGTCCGACACCGGCTCTCATGGCCGCTAGCTGTCTTCCTTTGTGTCTCGACTGTTGTTCTGAACCCGGTTCATGGCCAGGACAACCCGGGAAACGGACTCAGAGGGCTCGCTGGCGGCAGCCGCAACAAATACCCGTCGGAAACCTATTACTCGGCAAAAGCGTATTTGTTCAACGGTGACTACGATGACGGAGCGGTCGGTTTTCGCCAAGCGATGCGGCGGGGCCTCAAGGTGGGAAACGTCGGCTGGATCGACTACGTCTGCTACCACGCGATGATTGGCGAGTGTCTTTACCAGACCGGCGAGTTTCACAATGCTCTGGCCCAATACAACTTCGCCATTGAGACACTGCTGCGTTATCCCCGATTTTTGACGATGATCAATACGCCCCTGAATGGAGCGATGGCTAAACAGCCGACTAGCATCCAGCCGACGTGGGGCCCTCGAACTCGTCGGGCCATGCTTTCCGGTTTGGACAGACATCTCCAGGCCGGAGTGCGAATGACCGGGTTCACGGCCGTGCCCGGTGGCGGTCAGGGTGTCAACTTGGACCAGCGAGTTATCTACTTGTTGGATGCTGGCGAGGTGACTCGTTGTGCCGCATTGGCTCTTTTTCGTCGTCGAGAATTAATGGGAGACGCGTGTGCGAAACATCCCTATACACAGACAATCCTCGCCACTCTGTCTACGGCGACGAACGTGTTACCAAACCACTGGACGCAGTCTTGGTACAATTGCATCTTGGGCATGGCATTGGCCAACGGCGGCGATGACAGTTCAGCAATCACCACATTGCAACAGTCACTCTTGATTGAAGGGCGTTTTGACCACCCGGCGACGCCGATTGCATTGATCGGTATTGGTCAACTCTTCATGGAAAAACGGGCCTACAAGCAAGCGGCTACGGCTTTTCTTGAAGCGACGTTTCCCGCGATCGAGTACCGGCAGTACATGACGACGGCGGATGCCTTTCATCGAGCCACGATGAATCACATCGCTCAACAATCCGGGCAGTCGTTCGACCCCGTGGTCGCTGCGACGATCTGGGCCAACCGCATCAATCGTTCGGATCATCTTCGAGCATCTCTGATCCTCGATGCGACGGATGCCACAATGGAAGTGACGGGCCCCAAGACATTGGCCACGATGCGAGACTGGGTAAAACAAGCCAACTTGCTCATGCGGAAGTCGCCGATGCTCGTCGGATTGCTCGGCCAACAAGCGTTGTACCACGAAACTCGCATCCTCATGCGACAAGGAAGAACTCGCGAGGGAAACGAAGTTTTTGCTCGACTGATGGCGCACAAACGGAAATCGTCGCTGTGGTTGTATCAAATCAGCTTGCTCGATGAAATGCTCTCTCAGGGGGTGATTTCTCCGCGAAAGGGATTCGATTTGTACCAACGCGTGTTACGTGTTCCCAACGCGGATGACTGGTTGCTGAGGCCGACCGAGTCGTTGACTGTACTGCTGTTGCCGAATTTCGGTTCCCTGGAACGCTGGTTCGAAATTGCGGTGAGACTCGAAAAATTTGAAGGCGCGATGATGATTGCCGATGAGATTCGTCGCCGTCGGTTTTTCGCCTCGTTGCCCTTTGGTGGACGCTTGCTTGGATTGAGATGGATCTTGGGTGCAAGCACCGCGGCACTTGACAAGAACGGCCTTGCCGAACGTCAGTCGCTGATCGCCCGTTTTCCAATCTTGGGGAAATGGCAGATCGACGAAAGCGAGGTAAGACGATCGTTGGACGCCGGGCATTTGCTACCAACCGACGAAGAGGCGACGCGACAACAAGAATTGCTGAAGCAACTTGCCATTCTCGGAGTTAGCGGAGAGGCAACACTGCAACAGATTGCAGTTGAGCGGGTTCCCGCGTCGTTGGTCTTTCCGCCGCCCGCTCAGATCGACACAATCAAACGAGGATTAGGTCAACGACATTTAGTACTCTCTTTCTTCGTGACTTCGCGGGCCGTTTACGGATTCGCACTGGACCATGGAAAATACGCCGCCTGGCGAATCGCCTCCCCCGCTAAGCTCCGCACAGAGATTGCTCTGATGCTTCGCGACATAGGGAACTATGGAAAGAACAACGAAATCGGCGAAAAGGCATTGCGATCCAATTGGCGTGAACCCGCCGCATCGTTGTTTGCAAAACTGACGAACAATTCCGGTACAGTTGATTGGTCCAAGTACGACGAGTTGGTCATTGTTCCCGATGGAATCCTCTGGTACTTACCGTTCGAGTTACTGCAGACTTCCGTCGATGACGAATTGCCGCTGCTGGCCCACGTGAAGATTCGTTACGCCCCGACGCTTTCGCTGGCCGTACCCAACGGTCGGCCATTACGAAATCAGGGTGACACCCTAATCGTCGTTGACGCGCTCTTCCCCGGCGACGACGAAGGACTTGAGGAACGTGGCGAACGATTGTCGAACACGGTTGATAATTCTTACTTGGCTCGGCAGCTCCCAGCGCCGTCGAGTGTGTTCGGGGCGCTGGTCGATCGCGCGGTGATCTATGCGGACCTTGATGCGCGGGGAACCGCTCTTCCGTTTCGATGGTCTCCATTTCGAATTGACGAGCGAACCAGTCTCGGTGATTGGATGGCCCTTCCCTGGGGTGCGCCGGACCAGTTGGTACTACCCGGCTTTCACACGAATGCTGAGTCCGGACTCAAAGCCCCCTCCAATGGGGACGAGATTTTTCTTTCGGTCTGCGGACTGATGGCTTCCGGATCGCGATCGATCTTATTGAGCCGATGGCGAGTTGGTGGGAACTCTGCGGAACAATTGATCAGCGAGTACCTGCAGGAACTTCCCTATCGGTCGGCGCCGGCGGCCTGGCAGAGAAGTGTAGAACTGTTTCGATCAACCGAGTTGGACCCAATGAGTGAACCGCGGATTCAGCCCGGCGCCTGGAAACATGCGTTGAGCGCCGATCACCCGTTCTTCTGGTCCGGCTATATGCTGGTCGACGACGGCGGTAAGTTTGCCAAATAGCCCGCCGTTATTCTTCGCCCAATCCAAGTCGCGCGAGCCAACGACCACGTGTCGGCGCCGAATCCTCAGAGTCCGCGCTGGTCTGGGCGCGAGCCTTGTCTTCAAGATTGCGGAGCTGTTCCTGTTGGGCGGCTATCTCTCTCGAGATCTTGGCCCGTTCGATAGAGATGTCGATTTCGGCGGCGCGGAGCTTTTCCTCCCATTCCGTCTGTAACTTCGACAAGCGTTCTCGTTCCTGCCTGACCACATCACAATCTTCGAGAAGCGATTCGATCACTTTGCCGCCACCGGTCATTTCAAGCTGGTTCCGCAATCGCTCGATCTCACCGTCTTTTTCGGCGACGAGTTGATCGGTTTGAGCGACGATACGGTCGATCTTTCCGAGGTCGGGTTCTGTCAAGCCATCTTCCATCTCTAACTCGGCCATCATGCGTCGTTTTGCCGCTTCCCAGTCAAGGACGTCATCCTCGGCAGCGTTAGGCTCCGCTGCTGTTGTGCTGATTTCTTCCAACTGCGATTTGAGTTCCCGAATCTCGTCGCACGACATCTCGTACAGCTTTTGCAGATCCTGAATTTCTTTGGGGGCCGATGAATCCTGAAGTCGCGATTCCAACTCGGCGTTCAATTGTAACAACTGCTGATTCTCGGCTAGCAGGTCCGTTATCCTGGCCGATTCGTTACCCCCAAATTCCGTTGATACCTTTGCGGCTTGCCACTGAAGCCACTGGACGAGTTCGTCAGAAAGAGCATCGATCGCTTGATGAGAGGGCGCGAGTAGCTCCCGAACACGCGCGTTGATTTCGCCGGACTCGGTTGCAGGTGGAACGGGGGCGTTGTCCAGTGAGTTCATTAGGGGCCGGTTCGGTGAGAGTGATACAAGTCGCTACTCTCGGAATAGGTCACTACCGTTGGTTGTCAACTAATCAACCGATGGAATCGTCACAATCGGAGCAAAAAAAAGGTAGCTACGACGCGTTGTTACGGTTGATCAATGGCTAGGCACTTTTCGCGCCCGTCGCTTTCGATTTTCGTTCACCAGCGCGGGCCAATGCGACGAGAGTCGTGAAATTTCCCATCTGAACGATGGCACCCTCTTGGTTGACCAGTTCCCGCCGCCAAGTGACCATCCCGGATTTCCGGCCATGTGGTCGTTTTTCCTCGACCCGGGTTACCGCATGGACCGTATCTCCAACGTACATCGGGTTGCGGAATTGCCATTCCGTGATGGACACAAACGCCAGAGTACGTATGGCAGGGCACTGACTGGCAAGCCCGGCAACGAGCGATAACCCGAACAGACCGTGGGCAATCGGCCGGCCAAACGGCGATTCCCGAGCGTAGACGTGGTCGACATGCAGCGGGTCAAAGTCTCCCGTCAAACCGGCAAAACCCAAAATGTCGGACTCGAGGATCGTTCGCGATGGGCTGGTCCAATGGTCACCAACTTCAACGTCTTCAAAATGAAGATACTTCATGAGAACTCTTGTAGCGGGTGAGGCAGCCATGCGACTGCCAGTAGAATGTTCGGACCAGATGGGAGGTCATGGTTGGACGAGGGCTATTCGCGGAACTCAAAGACTCTCGCTAATTTGTTGGTTCTACCTTTTAAACCGTTTCCACGGCAACCGTCAATTTGGCGTCGCGAGGAAATCGTGGTATTTTTCTGGTCTTTATGGGCCATAAACCTTCACCATCTCACGTAATATCACGCTCGACTATGTTCTCGATTGACCAATACGAATTACTTGACTTCGGTGATGGTCGAAAGCTGGAACGGTTTGGTGCCGCGATTGTGGATAGGCCGTCCCCCCAAGCCGAGGTGAGTCGACGCCGGCCAGAACTGTGGGAATCCGTTGACTTACGGTACAACCGAGAACGAACTAATACACCGGATCAGCTCGCTTGGATAGGTGCCCCGCCGTCCGCCTGGCAAATTGGACATGAGGGGACCCGATTTGAGTTACAGCCAGCCCCGACCGGGCAAGTCGGGGTCTTTCCCGAGCAAGCCGAGAATTGGGACTGGCTTGACCAACAGATGGACCGCCTGGATGGTCGTGAACCGCGTGTGCTGAATCTGTTTGGCTACACCGGCGGCAGTACTTTGGCCGTGGCGGCAAAGTCGGCCGAGACTGTGCACATCGATGCATCCAAGCCGGTGGTCGAATGGGGACGCCGCAATGCAGTGCTCTCTCAGATGGGTGACTGTACCATCCGCTGGATTGTCGAAGACGCGACGAAGTTCGTACAACGGGAGGGTCGACGCGATCGTACCTACCACGGCATCGTCCTCGACCCTCCTTCGTTTGGACGTGGACCAAACGGTGAAAACTGGCAGTTGTCGTCCAGCTTGCCCGATCTGTTGGCTCTCTGCGAGCCGCTGTTGCTTCCGGTTGGATTTCTGTTGGTGACGTGCCACACGACAGGTTTTGCCGCGGATGACCTTCACCGAATCGTAGCCCAACAGTTTCGCGGACGGCCGGGAACATTGCACTCGGCAGCTCTTCAACTGACAACGGCAGCAGGCGAGTCACTCGCCAGTGGTTTCTCGGTACGCTGGGAGGGGAGTTGAAACGGACAATGCGCATAAGCAATCCTAAAAACACTCGTGTGCAACGCACGATTCGATTGAGACATTCTCGTGAGCGGAAAAAGACCGGCTTGTTTGTGATTGATGGGCTGCGGGAAATTGAGCGGGCACAACAAGCCGGAGTGACCATCGAAGAGATTTATTGTCGTGTCGAACCGGACCCACCCCAAGCCACTCAGCAGTGGCTGCAGCGGGCGAGGCCAGAGCTTCCATGCGAGTGGATTGAAGTCGATAGCGGTGTTTTCTCTAAACTGCAGTACGGGGACCGTGACGATGGAGTCATCGCAGTGGCCAAGATCCAACGGACTTCGTTGGAAGACTTGATCGTATCCACCAACCCTTTTGTCGTGATTGCAGAGCAACTGCAAAAACCGGGAAATCTAGGCGCCCTGTTGAGAACTGCCGACGCAACGGGTGTCGAAGCAGTCTTGGTTGCCGATGCCGACGTCGACCTATTCAACCCAAACGTAATTCGGGCAAGCATGGGGGCGGCCTTCACGGTTCCCACTGTCAACGTGTCGGCAAGCGAAGCCAAGAGTTGGTGTGTCGAGCGAGGCATTGCCATCTATGCGGCCCGATTGGATGGTGACCAGTCCTACGAGTGCGGCGACTATTGCCCGCCGACCGCCCTCGCCTTGGGCAACGAGGCGAGGGGTCTCAGTTCAATTTGGCAGTCGGATG
>LWDU01031800.1_pt1 | contig 10564 bp, 12 predicted proteins | sample 727161 | NCBI WGS metagenome assembly LWDU01 (sample SAMN04566230, study PRJNA314399) | hydrothermal vent metagenome | isolation source: deep sea hydrothermal plume seawater | place: Mexico: Gulf of California, Guaymas Basin | collected 2004-07-11 | reverse complement strand
CTGCAGGTGAAGTCGATATCGTCGTCAATAACGCAGGATTCGGATTCGCAGGGAGCACCATCGAGCGCGACACCGACGGGCAACTTTCGATGATCGATCTCAACGTCAGAGCGCTCACACATCTGTCACGTCATTATGGGAAAAAAATGGCCGGAAAAGGTCGTGGACGCATCCTCAACGTGGCCTCGATCGCCGCTTTCACTCCCGGCCCAGGGATGGCTGTCTACTGCGCCACGAAGGCCTACGTTCTGAGTTTCTCACGGGCGCTACACGACGAACTTCGCCCCAAAGGCGTCAGCGTCACCGCCCTCTGTCCTGGCTTCGTAGAGACTGGGTTTCAGGAGGTCGCGGGGCTTGATTTCGGCGCCATGGAGAGGTCGACAGCGGTGCCGGCTGAGAAGGTCGCAGAGATTGCCGTGAAAGCGATGCGGAAGGGGCGACGAGAGGTGATTCCCGGCTTGATGAACAAACCGCTTCCGTTGATTACGCGGCTTGCGCCTGTGAGGTTGCAACTCGCCGTCGCCAAAGCCTTGTTGGGATGAATCAGCGTTGGCATTTAGGGCAGTAAAAGGTTGAACGGCCCGATTGGACAATCCGTCGAATCGTGCCGGCACAGGAGTCGTTCTTGCAGGGCTCGCCCTCCCGATTGAAGACGGTGAATCGGTGTGGAAAATAGCCGAGGTCGCCCGAGCCCGAGACACCACGGAAGTCCGAGATCGTCGAGCCACCGGCCTCGATGGCCTCGAATATCACCTCGTTGGTCTGTCTGTGGATCCGCTCTATCGCCACGCTGATTCGCCTACTCTTGCCAGCCACGACCGCCGCAGTCTTGAGCGGCGAGATGTGGGCTCGATGGAGGATCTCGCTGACGTAGATATTGCCCAATCCAGCAACGATTCGCTGATCGAGCAGCGCCGTCTTGATCGGTGTTCTCCGACCGTTCAGCGCATCTTTCAGAGCCAAAACCGTGAACTCAGCGGTCAGCGGCTCTGGCCCGAGGCCGGCCAACAACTTCTGCTCGCATTCGTCCTCGGTAGCAAACAGATCCATTATCCCAAACCGTCGATGGTCGGTGTAGGTCGCGGTCACCGCCCCATCGTCGAACTCGATATGAACGTGGTCGTGCTTCCCCTCGCCATCAGAATCGATAGTCCAGACCCCGGTCATCCCCAAATGGCTCAACCATGTCAAGCCGTTATCCAGACGAAACAGCAGATACTTCGAACGCCGGTCGATGGCTTCGACACGCGAATCGGTCAAGCCCTCCTCGAAGCCATTCGGAAAAGGAAACCGCAGATCATCCCGACGCAGGTCAACGAAGGAGATTCGGCGCCCCACAAGGTGAGGGATCAGGCCATTGCGAACCGTCTCGACCTCGGGTAACTCCGGCATGGCCCTCGCTCTGTAAGATACCCCTTCATGGTGACGCAAGGACAGATTCTGAGGCGGATTGGGTTTTCCTTAAATCGCGGCAAGCCTACGTTACGGCATGAGCGAAGAGGACGGTCCACCAGCAACTCGAATTATCTCGGGCGCACCGATGGCACAGGAAGCCGCTCCCGAGGTCCTCTATGTTCAGGGTATGAGCAATCCCGCGGGAATCGGACAATACCCCACGACCAACGCCACGGTCGCTCTCGTGCTCGGAATCCTAGGCGTTGTCATGTGTTCAGTTTGTACCGCCGTCCCTGGACTTATTCTGGCAAGTTCTTCATTAGCAACCGCTCAACAATATCCGGGACATCCAGATGAAGGTATGGCTAAGGCGGCAAAAATTGTCAGTTGGATTGCCATTGGTTTGTTTATTGCTGGAATCCTACTTTACATCGTTTTCTTTGTCATTTTAATTGCCGGCGGGGCAAGTAGTGGCCAATTCTGAAGCAAATTAGTGCGCCGGCGTCAATTATAACGCTCGGAAGCCTGAGGTTTCATCATGGCTGAAGATGCGCCGAAGCCTTGGTGGGAGGAGGATTCTGGTGAGTTGCAAGGCCGACCGTCCGTCATTGTGGACAACGCGCCGCAGCAGATCTTCGTCAACCAAGGCATGGGAATGCCGGATTTCCCAACCACCGCTGCCGGAGTCGCTCTAGGCATCAGCATCTTCGGGTTGGTCTGCTGTGGACCGGTGGCGATCGCCAGTCTGGTCATCGCAATGGGCGCTCTCGAGGTCACCAATACCCATCCAGGCCATCCAGATCAAGGCATGGCGAAGGCGGCGCAAGTCATCTCGATCATCGCCATCGTCTGGTTCGTTGTACAAATGGTGCCGGTTCTCTTCGGCGGATTCTGACGTCTAACACTGACGCCGAATGCAATGGAAGACGACGTGCTGCTCCTCGTATGATTTGATGTCGATCACCTCGACTATTCCGAGGTGCTCGGCCGCTTCTATGACCGCCTTCGCGTGCTCGAAGCGGGCATCATCACCTCCTTCCATCCAGCGCTCGCTGGCGGCCTTGAGAGAGAGCAGAGCGGTGCCGCCGTCAGCGAGGAAAGCCTCGGTCATTCGCACGAAGGTCTCGGCTTGGTCACCGATGCTCAGGTCCTGGTGCAACCAACTCGCTTTCTGAGGTAGATATGGAGCGATCACCATCGGCAATCGAGCATCCCCAAGAACTGGAATCAAACCCTCTCGCGACTCGGCCAATCTGACCAAGTCGCGCATCATCCGCGGAGAGATATCGACTGCGACGACCTGGCCTCCGTGATGGTTGCCAGCCCCGCAGACATGGTCGTGGATGTGACTCACCGTGCTGCCCGTTGAAGCTCCCAGATAGAGGCAGGTCGAGCCACCCTTGCAGCGCATCAGGCTCGCTGCAACTTTCGAGCGAGTAGGATCCCAACGCCGCCACTCGATTCGACCATCTCTCTTGCGGCGCTCAGCCCCCACCGAGACACCTCTGACAGCGTTGCGCGTCCACAGGGTTCGGCCCTCCCGACGGACCCCCCATGCGAGTTGAGTGGGTTTGGCGATTCTCTCACCGCCCACGTTTCGGAGGATGTGGGAATTTCGCTTTTATCGCTTCGGTTTCTTGGTGGATTTCGGCCACCTGCTCGGCTGTCCACGTCTCACCCCCAAAATGGTCACATCGCACGGCGATCGATGCCTTGCCGGCGAGGAAACGGGCTATCTTGCCGCGAACCCACCGCGGTGAGCGACTTATCTGTGGCATGCTGAAGAGGATGGCTCCGTGTTTCGGTGGTGGTGCTCCACGACGGTGCGCCGCCATCGCTGCGTGCGCACCGAGAACCTGCAGTGAACCGGATGGCATTCGGGCCAATCGCTCGCGGCCGCCTGCGAGAACGATGAGTCGGGCGGCCCCAAGAGGTCCGATGAGTGCAGCGAGTGAAGGCGAGTATTGGTGAGCCATGACTCTGATGGCTTCTTCGTGCGCATCCAGTCTTGCGGTCAAATCGACCACGCCGTGAGCGTGGTCGTGAAGCACCTGCCACTCGGCCTCGGAGGGTGAGTGGACTGGGGAATTGACACCTAATTCCGTAGCGGCGGATTCCATTGAATCGGCTCCGGCGACCGCTGGAGGAATATCGGCGCGCTGCGCGTCCAAGTCGACTTCGGCGAGAAACAGACCAGTCCATTCGATGCAGCGCGCTTCGCTCGTCGTCCAAGCCGCGCGCAACTCTGCAGCGGCTGAGACCAGCATATCGAGGCGGCGGTCGGCATCGCCAGCGGCGTTGGCGACGCCGCGCTTTGCCAAGATTGGAGCAGCCGCTTCGAACATCTTCGATTCCTCATCATCGAGCGAAGGCCAATCGACATCGGACATCGCTCCCAAGCCATCAGCCTTCGCCTCTGGGAAACGCTGAGACAGCAATCGAGCCTCGGGGCTGAGCCGACCTCGCTGCAGATCGAAGAGTCGGTCGGCAAGTGCGCCAGAAGAGCGCTTTCCCGACCACACGACCTCGTCGAATACCACGCCATTTGCATCGACGACGCGCGCCAACCTCCAATCGAACAACAACCGCACGCCCGTGGCGGGGTTGACTACAGGCTTCAATCTCACGCCATATGGAGACCCGACTGGCGCATCGTAACATCAATATCCAGTCGAAATCATTCGATTCCTCCAATCAGAATAGTTGAAGTACGGCTTGGATGAGCGCTGTAAGGTCTGTACGCAGATAGTAAACAGGAGGAGCGAGAATGTTTTGCCCGGAATGCGGTACTCTGTCTTTCCCCGACGCCAAGAACTTCATCAAATGCCCGAATTACAAGTGCGGCTACGAAGGACCACTCTCCGGAGCCGATGGTCGTGGTGCTGAGTTCGTCGACCCGATGACTGGAGAAGTTGTCGACCTCGCGAATGCCACTGCAAAATCCTCGGTCGCGTCGCTCAAACATTTGACTGAAGTCGTTGAGGAGGAAGTCGCGCGTGGCACACTTTGGGTTGGAGATTACCGCTGTCCAAAGTGTGACGAAGACCGAATCTTCATCGTTCTGATGCAAACTCGTTCGAGCGATGAACCGGAAACGAAAATCTGCACCTGTGAGGGCTGTGGGCATCGTTTCCGAGAATATCAATGATTTTTCCCATCCTCGGCTTCCGTCGTTCTCTTGAAATCGATGTTAGAGCGAGGGAAGCCGAAGGCCGAAATTTGAATAACTGTCCATCATAGGGGTGGTAGTCGAGGGATGGAGATGCTCAGGGTTACTGCCAAACAGCAACTGATGCGAGAGATAGTGGACTTGCTATCGGTTTTGACTGAAGAGGCGAAACTCTGTTGGGGGGAGAATGGCCTCAGCACGACCGTCGTCGATGGCTCACATGTCGCGCTGATGTCTGTGACAATCGCAGACGCATGCTTCGAGACATACGAGGTCGAGCCCGTTGAAATCGGTCTCGAACTCGGGAAACTCCGCGATCTTCTGACCCTCGCTGGCCCCAACGATCTCGTCGAAATCGACTATGATGGCGCTACCGGCGCCATCAATGTTCGAGTCGGCGAGGTCCACAGGATTCTGCGCGGACTCGACACCGGCTCGATGGCCGAGCCGCGGATGCCGGAGTTGGAATTCGACTGTAGGGCAAAACTCAGCGCTGAGCGGCTCTCGCGAGCTCTGCGAGCGGCGAAGTTCGTCGGCGAACTGGTCGATCTCAGCCTCGACAAGAACCAGATGACCGTCTCTGTGACCGTCGAGGCTGGTGAGGCTGTGAATGTCCGCTTCGATGCTGGCGAGATGTCCGAATTGATTGCGCCCAAACCGACGCAGTCGACCTATTCACTGCAATTCCTCGAGCCCTTGAGTCGGAAGTTGGCGAGCGGCCTGACCGATGAGGTCTCGATCGAGTTCCAAGACAGATATCCGCTGCGCTTGACTTGGAGCAGCAATGATGGCGGAGCGGCTTGGTCCTACTTTCTGGCTCCCAGAGTCAGCAACGAGCCCTAATCGATTCTCAGAGTCGATTGGGACGCCTCAATGAAGTTCTTCGCTGACGAAGAGTGAGTGTGATTGAAAGCGATGGCGTTCACGCCGAAGCGTGTCTGAACCGAGTGTCTGCGTCATCATTCCGAGTGTTCGGAATGCAAACGAACTCGGTATAGTGCTCGAAGGCTTGGGCGCACAGACATATTCTGGTGAACTCGAAGTCGTGGTTGTTGGGCCAAGTGATGACCCCGGGCGGGCCATTGCCGAAGCCGCAGGCGTGCGCTTCGTAGATGATGCAGGTTCCAGAACGCGAGCTGATGCATGCAATGTGGCGCTGGCCGTAACCGAATCAGAAATCGTCCTCTTCACCGATGATGACGTGATCGTGCCCGAGGAATGGGTTGCGAAACTGGTTTCCTGGTTCGAGCGTGAGGAAGTCGCAGGGGTGGGGGGACCAAACTTCGCACCTGTGGAGCAGTCGACGCTCTGGCAGCGAGTCATCGATGTGGCATTCTGCAGCACTCTGTTCACCGCCGGAACGAATTACGGCAATCTCGGCGCCTCAGACCTCGAAGAAGTCACTCAACTCCCAGGGGTCAACTCGGCTTACCGCCGCAGCGTCCTCGAAGAAATCGGCGGCTTCGACGAGGGCGCTATCGGTGCAGAAGATGTCATGCTCGACCATCGAATCCGCATGGCTGGACACAAGTTGTGGACCGACAGAACAGCCGTGATGTGGCATCGCCGTCGAGACCTTTCAAGCGTCAAGAAACAGATTGGCAATTATGGCCTCGTGCGAACTCTCGCAAGCCATCAATACCCCGAATTGAAGGCTCCGACCCACACCATTGTCGCGCTCTTTCCGCCGATCGTCAGCGCGGCTTTCATCTTCTTCTTCTGGGGTCTCGCGAACGGAGGTCTGGCCTGGCCCGAGTTCTGGGACATCAGCCTCGAGACGGTGCCGATGGGTTGGCCTCGGGCTGGGGTTCACTCATTGATCTCGCTGATCTTCCTCTACAATCTCCTCGCTTGGTACGGCTCGTCCAAGGGCAACTCGCCGAGCAAGACCCGCAAGACCATCTTCCTCTCCTCGATTGCCACCTACACCCTGCATTGGAACTATGGCATGGGCGTCCTGCGTGGATGGTGGAGAATCCTCATTGGCAATCCCGGGCTGCAGATCGATGATCGCTCTCGGGATTGAATCTCGACTCAAAGGGTACCCATAGGAGCAGGGGTAATCGGAACGGCCCCCGCAGTTGATAGAGTAATAATGGGATGAATCCGTCGTAGAGGAGTTCAAAACACCCTGTCGCCACGCTTGTCCATGGTGGACAAATGGGGAAAATGGATAGCCAGCAAGTGTACGAGATACTTCGATTCGATCGACGATGCCATTGACTATCTGAATGAGCGAGATTACTCCGGCAAGGTCCTTCGAGCACCTGAGGGAATCATAGTAGTGTGCTGCGCGTACCCAGATGGGTTCTACCAAGATGCGGTCACTGTCGCAGATATATGCGATGGAAGTGATGATGACTCCCTCACTGAGGAGGGAAATGTGCCGATCTCCTGTGATTGTTGTTCTACCTAGGAGCCCTGCGAGTCACCATGACCCATAGGGTACGGATTATGATGTAAACATCATCTTTCATATCAAGGAGCTAGGATGCTATAATTGTAAAGCCAGTAAAACATGACAATTACTAGAATTAGCAATCCTACGTGTTGAGGGCGGAACTGCCAACCACGATCAATGTTTACGGTTGATTCCAAGTAAGTTTACGAACAAATCGATAGTACAGTAAAAGCGAAAAAAAGACAATATCGAATGCAATGAACAAGACCTCGAAAATTTCCCAATCCATGACTTAACCGAAAGGGAGGGCCTCTATGACATATGCGTCATAGAGGCTACCCAATGCTGCGTATTACTCAATTTCCGATGAGCTGATAATCGTCACTCAAGGGAGTGGCTCCTGTCTCAATCCTGAAGATTTTTCCATCATTGAATTGGTAGAAAGTGAGCACCGCTTCAGAGGTAGAGCCATTGGCGAAGTGTGCGATACCGTGATCAACGCCGATCTCATCATTCTCATACAGGATCCTTTCATCCTCCATACGAACCATATCAGAACCAGCGAATCCGATCATATCTTCCTTGCCCAGAATCGTATTGCCCACATGAGTGATGAATTGGCAATCGTCATGAAGAATCTCTTTCAGAGACTCGATGTCTCCAGATTTGAATGCGTTGTGGTAGATGCTCAGAATACTCATGTTTTCTGAGATAATCAGGGTGTAAATAACGGTTTACCCATAAGTGATCTGCATCTTGCACAGAGGGCTGACGCAGTGACTAGCGTCTGAAAGGACTGACTGGAACCCCTTTGAGTGAGTGCCCCCAGCGAATAGTGGGTCATGATTGATTTAACATTCTGAAATCAGTTCTCGGACACAATGCTTCTTCTCCACCTCAAGTAACCGTAGGCAGGTAGCGACCAGCAGGATACCGATACCACCCATGCGACCAGTGAACCAGTGTACAATCCGAACTCATCCAAAGTTGTCATCGCGAGCAAGGCATAGACTCCAACAGAACCTCCTCCAAGCAACATTGGTGCAGCTGCTCCCCTCGGTACTGAGGCCTCTTGAGATATCCAAAGAGCCACCATCGACGTTAGGAAAATTGCTGGGAAAACCGATGCAAGTCCAGCAACTAATGAATAGCCCAAATTAGCAATCCAAACCGAAATTCCAATGGCAGTAGCAGCCATCAAACCTCTAGTAATCAACATCGATTTGCTTACCTTTTTCGTTCCAGGAGGTGTTGCTCGTGGTTTCCAACCCAAAGACAAACCCAAGACCGCGGTTAGGGCAACACCGGCAATCGCAATCTCTTGTGCGCTGAGGGAATTGCGTGCCTCATCTACAGCAAGTATTGCTGACGTTCCGACCAATGACCAGATCAATAGAGAAACAATGATTGTCGCCACTAACCCCTTGCTTGAGGATAGATTAGGAATCATCTCAGGGAAGTAAATCCACACTGAAAGGAAGATGGCATTCGCCAACATACCGAGCGGTACTACCGAGAGGCTAGCCATCAGGTCAGCATTCTCTTGTGCAAGCGACATTCCAATAACTGCTGGAATGATTGTCGTTGGAACTGTTCCTATGACTCCGCCCACTAAACCACCATATCTCTCAATTAACACAGTTACAAGCGTCGCAACTAGGCCAGCGCTAATTGCAGCCAGTAAGATCTGCTCGAGCACAAATGGCTCAGAACCTCACGGCTCATAACTTCGATTGGCTGACATTTACAGGACAATCACTCAGCGGGAAAATGGTGCTCGTGCCGGGATACTGTACCATAGTTCCTAGGAACCTCAGTGTCAGATTCCATAGATGGAAGGGCTTTCAGTGGGACGAACTAGACGCTAGGGTAATGGATGCCCACGAGTACCACGATTACTTTGTGACACGCCTGTAACCTTGGGCCCCTATGCAGAGCCCATCATGAGGGGGTAATCATCAACAGTTTTTCTCAGTAAACCCTAATTTACGCCATTGGAATTAGGTTAAAGAAATTCGTAGTTACTTCAAAGGGATTCGTTTTCTATTCTTGATATAAGTATCTCAGCATTGTTAATGTCCATTACTCGATAGCCCTCAAAGTCTGATAGCTTCCCTTCTCGTATCACCACATTTGTGAGTCTCCATTTAATATCAATTTTGACATCTATTTTTGGCTCGAATTTGTTTGTTTTGCAGATTCTAATATACTCCTTCACATCGTCTTTTTTGTATGCGCTCCATGCCTTGTCGTATTCTCCCTTATCCCATACGCCGTGTTTGATATCTTCCCAGTGAGAGGAGCTAAATTCTGTAGGAGAAATTTCCGGAAGAGATTCTCTCGGATAGTCTAATAATTCTGAGTAAAATCGTACTTCGGTTCTAGTAGCGAGTCTAGTAGTGACATACTTGGAAATGTATTTCTTTCCTATTATGATTGGAGTGCCTGGACGTAAACCTAGCCAATGAGAAAGAGGGATTCCGCTGAATGTTGTTCCCCTATAATCTCCATGATACCCAGTAGCTTCCCGTCTATTATCCACTAATTTAACTGTTTGAGTACCGTACTTCCCAGCCGGATTCCAGCCAAATATATCCCTTACTGCTGTTCTCCAACTTGAAGAACCACCTAATTTTCCCGGTGTCCACCGACTTCGAGGATCTTTCGCAATAACCACACAATGATCAGGTGGAGGTTGATCATTGATGAATTGCATTTTCTTATATTTTTCCATAAATGTACTCCATTCTTTCAAAAACAGACTTTTCGCACTAGCCCATTCCATCACTAAATTGGTTTCCCATTTGGTGATATTCAGAATCCAATCATTTGAATCGTTTACTTCAAAATTAGGTTTTCTGTTATTTTCTTTGATGAACAGCTTGGTCTGATTTGGCTGCGTTTTTTCTTTTGTGGGATTGTGTGTAATTATGAAGTCAGGAATATCGAGAGGGTTTCGAATGCCGTCTTTTTTGACTTGTTCACATGAAAATATATTCATTCCGGTTGTCAAATTGTCTTTCAAGCCACGATTAATGTTCCTAATCATAGTGCTTACCCTCAACACGCTGTTGGTGTAAATGCCAATATTTGAGGGACTAAATCCTATACTTTCGGATAATTTTCTGATGGCTCTTTCATTATCCTTGTCACTATATCTGGCAAAATGGGCTCTCCTACCATCCGAACCTAATCTTCTAGGAAATAACGCAATTCCATAGCCATTTTCATATGACATTTCATCATGATAACAAGGGTTCTCTCTATATTCGCCTCTGTTTCTATCCCTTACCTTCAGGATATCTTCGACTTTTTCGTATTTACTCGTTAAAGGGTACCACGCTGATGTCCAAGTAGGGTCTCCCATAACCCGCACCCGTGCTTGCCACATTTTAACGATATGACTCGCCAACGATGACCCCTGCATGATGCTCTCATCATTGAGGGTAGGGAATCCACTACCGAGCAGTCACTCGGTGGGAATGCAGCAGAGCCTCGCTCATGCGAAGCCTCCTTCAACCGACAGCGAGTGCGCGGCTTGATGGAATACAAGACGGTGACTGCGGGATCCCGCGAAGACGGGGGCCAAGGGGTGATAG
>LWDU01000420.1_pt1 | contig 10565 bp, 3 predicted proteins | sample 727161 | NCBI WGS metagenome assembly LWDU01 (sample SAMN04566230, study PRJNA314399) | hydrothermal vent metagenome | isolation source: deep sea hydrothermal plume seawater | place: Mexico: Gulf of California, Guaymas Basin | collected 2004-07-11 | reverse complement strand
AACTCTTAGCGGTGGTACAGCAGAGTGAAAAGTATTATATAGGTATCGTCCGCCTCCGCACTGCGTGCGGTAGCGGACTTGGAACGCCCCCGCGACAGCGCGGGGGCGAACTGGCGCTTCGCGCCTGAGCCCTTCTGCTAGCTGTGCAGCTGTGGCTACAGTCCCTGTTGGACCGTAGCCAATGCCGCACTGTGTAGCTGTGGCTACAGTCCCTGTTGGACTGTAGCCAGTGCCGCACAACGCGAGGCTGCAGTCCCGCTGGACCGCAGCCGATGCTGGAGCCACATGTCTCATCGCATGTTGGCTCAAGCCTCGTGGAACCAGGTACGACTATAGGTTGGCCCCCGCGCGCCCGGCGGCGGCGGAGGGCAGATCAGCTTCTCGAAGTCGCTCCGCGACATCGCAGAACCAGAGCCATCAGAGCAGTACTGATCACACACAGCACATCAGCGCTTGTGAGAAAGGGACTCCTTCTGCTCGGATTAGCATTGACACTCACACCTGAGTTGTTAAACGGCGAACGACCGCGGAACATAACCACGCCAAGAGCGGGATTGTCACTGACATATATTCAGTTTGGTAGCAGAGCGGGAATCTTCGTCTACTCAGGCGAGAAGGATAAACAGCAGTGCCTCGAGGACTGCTCCCCGTACCGGGGTTTCGCGATACACGCGCGTGCGAAAAGAACTAAGCAGCCTGAACACTATCAGCGCCTGCAAGAAGGTTTTTCAGCCGGGGGTCTTTTTCCCTTGTTGCGAGAAGAAATGGTGACGCAGACACAAACGATGCGAGAAGGGGTTGGCGTTGCTGCAGCAGCAGACGATGTTGGCGGGGGCGACGGCTTCAGCTTCGGAGCCGCCACGACACCGATGACCGCATTTGATTTGGGCACCAACGCCAACGCCGGACAGCAGAACTCGCCACCGGGACTCTTCTCCAACTTGGGCCAACCCCCCGCTGGCTATCCGGTAGGAGGAGGTGGAGCACAAGAGGCGGCGCAGCAATCTCACTACCGACCTCGGGCTCCTAACTCTTATTGGGGAGCACCAATGGGGCCTTTTGCCCCGAATGCTCCGCCTGCGGCTGGAGGGTACCACCATGGCCAAGCAGCTTTCCAAAGTTGTGGTGATCTCTCCCCACCATGTGCACAGCCGCAGCAGCAAGACAACGGCCCGAGCGGGCCGAGACAGCATTTGACTCCTCCCGGAACTTGGGGCCAGGTGTATCCGAAGCTTGCGGAGCCGCAGCCAGAACCAGCTCAGCATGGGCAACAACTTCCAGCTCAGCATGGGCAACAACTCCCAGCACAGCATGAGCAACAACTTCCTCCAGTGCCTCAAGGAGGACAGCCATCGGCTCAGCTGAACATGACTGCCCAGGCGCTCTGGTCTGGCATGCTGCCGGAAACGCAGACTCGGATTGCAGACCCCAAAAGACATCTAACGATTGGTGAAATGTCCCTGCACCACGGCATACCGGCGGATCACTACATGGCGCCACAGAACCGAGGACGTCCTGAAGCCCCGCCGAACCTGATCGCACCACAACATTCTGTATCGCAGTACAGAGAGTTCTTCATGGGCGAGCCGCCACCAGCTCAGCAGTACAATGAGGCGCCTGGGTACAACGCTCAGTACAGTGAATCGCCTGGGTACAATGCTCCGGGATTGGGAGCCAGTTACAATGCTCCGGGATTGGGAGCCAGTTACAATGCCTCGAATGCTGGGTACAACGGAGCGGCTGGTGGACAGCAGGAACAAGCGATGAGATCGGGGCCGGGTGGAGTGCAGCGGATGAACTATGGCGGCCAAGCACCACCATCGCAGTGGCCATACACCGGCGGCGAGAACGCCGGAGGCGGGGGTATGTGGCCTCAGGGTGGTCCGGGAGACCCGGGCGGCGGAGGTGGCAATGGCGGCCCCGGTGGCAACGCGCCGTGGCACCAGGGAGGCCTCGGAGGTTTCCCCGGCGGCGGCGGCGGAGGTCGCGGACCGGGAGGCCCCGGAGGTCCAGGAGGCCCCGGGGGCCCTGGCGGGCCAGGAGGTTTGCCGCCGTGGCAACTCGGAGCCGGAGGCGGACAGGGCGCACCGGGACAGGGCGGAGGCCGAAGATGGTTGCCTCCTCCGCCTTGGACACCGGGCGGAGCCATTCGATTCCGCATCTGGCTGTGGCAGCTACGAATATGGATCGGCTTGACGGCGACGCCGCCGTGGGAGATGGCGTCGGCCGTCGCGCTGACACTCGGAGGCAAAGCTCAGCGCATAGCACAACAGGTACCCCCGCACGTGCTGCAGCAGTACAACGGATTGGCCAATCTGATCTTCATCCTCGAACAAGAGTTCGGTCCAGAGGAGCAGGACCTTCAGGAGGACGCGCTCGACAAGTGGGACAGCTTTCAGCGCGCTCGAGGACAGACGATGGTGGACTTTCTCGTTGACTTCGATTACTATCTTGAAGAAGCTGTGGCGCGAGGTTACCAAGCCGGACGCGTTGAGATGTCGAGGAAGCTTCTGCAGAAGGCACGTCTTTCGGACGAAGAGAAGCGGTGGATCCTCTTGCCTGTGCAGAACCAGCTGGACCGGTACGACGACATCCGACGAAGCCTGAGACGTTTGCCCAACCAGGGCGCCGCGGAGGCGTACTGGGCAGGTGGATCGACGGGCCCAGCTCCACACCCGGGTACCAACGCCTCGGCACCGGCTGCAGCTCCAGCACAACATCAACATCATGGCCATCATCACCACCAAGCGGCGTGGCCGCCGAGCTCAAACGTCTGGGGATCCCAGGCCAAAGCAGCTCAGGCGCAACAGGCAGCTCCGGAGACGAGTCCGGAATATGCTGAGGCCGCGGTGGAGAACGCCGAAGAGGACTGGGACGGGTACATCGCAGAGGACGGCGTCTGGATAAGTGACCCGACCGCGAACTCTTACATGGAGGACGATGACGATGATGATGATACTGCGCAGCAACGATTGGACGACTGGGTGCTCTTCCAGAAGAATCAGCGGCTGTTGCGCAAGAAGTTCGGAGCTAAGGGCACCAAAGGCGGATCCAAAGGCGGTAAAGGCGGCGCGAAGGGCGCTGGCAAGGCTCCAAATCCAGGACCACCGCCGGGTGTATCCGTCGAGGTGTGGAATAAGCGCACCCCCTGCCCCGGCTGCGGCAGCCGTTGGCATCTTGACTGTCGAAACCGTGGCAAAGGAGGCAAGGGGAAGGGCAAGGGCAGCGGAGGATCGCAACGATCATCGGCCGTGTTCCATGTGGAGACCTGGTCCATGCTCGAACCAGACGATTATGGCGAGCGGAAGACCAGGGCACTTGCGGCGACCCGCAAGCGGTATGGCATCGTGGTCGATTGCGGAAGCCCCGACTCCTTGGTTGGGGAACCCTTTGCCCAGGACTACACCGAAGATATTCTGAAGCCAAGGCAGCTCGAGGACAACGTGTATGTTCAGGACGTCGACAGGACCTACCGGGGCATTTCGGGAGCGCCGGAGATCTCGGATACGTTGGTGGACTTTCCGGTCGGCTGCCAGGGCGAAACGCACCGGTTCAGAGGCCAGGTCATCGACAAGCCAATACCTCCGTTGCATGGCCTGAACCAGATGTTTGAGAATCGAACAATGCTGGATGTGCGTGACAAAGAAAACGCCGGGTTAGTGCAAATCACAGCAGGCTCACGGGCAGATGTAAAGGTGCAGTCACTACTCGATGAGCTGAAGGCGGACCCGAACAGCGGCCTCACGCACTTCAACCTGGAAGTCAATGGCGGTCACTTGGTGTTGCCCTGCGATGACTTCGGCGGATCACATCGCGCCGGAGCTCCTCCAGCGAGTCTTCGCAAGGCAATGAACAAGCCAGGATGCGTGTGGAAGGCGAACGTCTTGGAGCCGGCGAGCCATAACCCGAAGTCGCACTTCGACCACGCCGACCAGACGATCGCTAAGTTGGAAAAGTTGCTAAAGGCCAACACAGAAGAAGCACGCATCGTACAACGCCATCGAGCACAGTCGAAGAAGTATGGTGGTCTCCCACCGGAGACTCCACCACCATGCATCGAGCACCTCATGAAGACGGATGTGCCGTTCGATTTGTTGGAGATCTGCGGGGGCAAAGGCGGAACGTCAACGGCTATGAGGCGACATGCAGTCGGAGGCGTCAAGAGATCAGTGGGACCTAACGTGACGCTGGAAAACGGCTGGGACATCAACCTGCCGTCTCATCGAGCCCAGATCGACCGCCTGCTCGCCAAACGCGGAGCCAAGGTGATATTTATGCAACCATCCTGCGGCTTGCACTCGCAGACGAACAACACGATGACGGAGGAGGACCGCCAGTATTGGCGGGAGTTTCAGCGGGAGGGCCTCGAGTGGCTCAACGGCATCTACCGGAAACAACACGCTAACGGCGACGACGCAGTCCTTGAGCAGCCAGTGGGCAGCGCGGTTCTCAAGATGGATGACTGGGCCGACTTGTTGAACTTGGACGGCGTCGAGGATTACAAGACGCACATGTGTGGACATGGTCTTCGAGATCCGGTAAATGGAATGCTGAACCTGAAGCCCACGAACCTCCGCGCGACATTCAAGTTGCAGTATGTCATTGTTCTGTGCGATGGTACACACAAGCATCAACACCTGCAGGGCCGATTGCCAAGTGGAGTGCTTCGCACGGAAGTCGCACAAACATTCACCGCCCTCTTCTCGAAACGATTCGCCAAGGATTGTCACATCAGGTTGTTGGCTCGACTTCCACCCAAGGGTGGCAAGAGGGGCAGACCCCACACGGTCTGTGCGGTGGTAAAGCAGAGTAAACAAGCTAATACCACTGAGGAGAAAGTCATCGAAATCGAGCCAGCGTCAATGATGTCTGTACCCCTCCACGACGACGCGAGTTGCCAAGGCACCGGTCGTGACGCAGGGATAACTGAGGACGAGCGATCCGGCAATCTGGCGGCGGTGGCAAAAAGTGACGAGGGCGAAGTGGAGTTGGTATGTGGAGAATGCGGAGAACGCAAACTCGACGATTCTGTACTTGCAGCAAGTTCTGGAAGTGGAGGACCCGCGAAGGAACCGCCGGCGGAGAAGAAGGACAGCGATTCGTCATCTTCTTCATCATCGGATTCGGACTCTGAAGATTTGGAGATCGATAGATGGCAAAAGGGTAAGGACCTTTCCGCAGCGGCCCCAAAGACGCGAAGTCCACACGACGAGAACTTCAAGTGCGACATCTGCACCATCGGGGTAGGCAGCCCCGAAGGCGCATTCCACTGTGATTGCGGGCGCAGGACCCACAAGAACGGCGGGCACTGCAGCCGAGTGTGTCCCAGATGTAATATCCGCCTCTGCAGGATCTGCGCTGACAGCCATACATGTGGATCGGCACCGGCGGCCGCCTCGAAAACTCGAGGCACGAAGGATGAGAACTTCAAATGCGACATATGCACTATGGGAGTTCACAGTCCCGACGACGCGCACCATTGTCGTTGCGGGCGCAAGACGCACATCAGCGGCCAACACTGCAGCAGCGTATGCTCTGGATGCGGAGAACGTCACTGCCGGATTTGTGCCGCTGAACATCACTGTGGACCGGCACCGGCTGCGGCAAAACCAAAAGCCGAAGCCAAGATCATGCCGACGTCGAAGCACATGGCGAAGCCTAAGGCGGCGCCAGCAGCAGCCGTCATTGCGCCGGGAGCTCTACCTGAACCTCCAGCCCTGGAAGTTCTGCCGCGTGAGTATGACCACGAGGCGGATCCTCGGGAGATCTCCCCGGCGAAGGCTCGGGAACTTCTCGAAAGTCATGGCAGCAAGTTCGAGATGACGAAGCTCAACCCCTTGGACTTGCCTTTACTCGAAGAATGCATTGAGAAGTTCAGCCCAAAGTGGACCGGAAATGTGCCGTACAAAATAAGTGCGCCCGGGAAGCAGTTGTACCAGACCAGTCTGGAGCTCTACGCCTTGTCTTACCCCATCATCCTCTCGATGGCGATTGTGCTGAAGAAGCCCTCCAAGTTGCCAAGTAGGTTTGCCGAATGTGATCAAGATCTATTCAAATGGCGACGACTACTTGTATGTCAAGACAAACAATGGAGGATCTCTAATTGGCACATCACCTCCAAGCTGGAGAAACGATGGCAAGAACCGGAGTTCGGTAACAAGGCGGACTGGGCAATCGTGTTGGTGGCCCGCGAGAGGACCGTCGACGAAATGGATTGGTTGGACGCTGCCCCGGAGGACCAAAGTGTGCACAAGGACCCACTCAACCTACCAGCGTTCCTCGATGTGCTGATCGAAGGTTCAGAACCGGAGAAGCTCAAAATGATTCTCAAGATGCACAAGAGGAACTACCACAAGTCCGCGGCGGAGATGAGGAAGCTGCTACAGCGGGCAGGCGTGCCGTTGAGGGTACTCAGCTTGGTCAAGGACGCGATTAAGTTGTGCAAGGAGTGCCGGGATTTCGCAGGCCGTGGAACGATGCCAGCGGTCAGCATGAACTTACCCGGATGCTTCAACCAGCACGTCTACGCCGATATACTCTTCTTCTTGGACTGGATGTGGCTGATTGTGGTTGATTCCTGCACTCGATGGGTGCGGCTGTGGTACATCAACACAAAGGAGTTCGACAACTTGGAAAAAGCCTTCCGTCGTTGCTGGTTGGGCCTGTATGGGCCGCCACATAAGCTATCCATTGATGCGGAACGTGCTTTGGCAACGGAAAGGTTTGGAGTCTGGTGCGAAGGGCGAGGCATCGAACGCGAAATCGTCATTGCCCGTGACGACCACGCGAAGCTTGGGGTGGTGAACCGCAAGGCGGCTATCTTCCAGCAGGCGGCGCCCAAATTGCACCAGATCTTGAAACACGAATACCCCGATGTCGAACCCGAAGATCTCGCCAGTGAGTTGGAAATCTGCTTCAACACCATGATCTCCTATGGAGGTAAGACGCCCTATGAGTGTCTGATGGGACAGCTTCCTCGTGACTTGTTGCTGGATAGTGATGATCCCACGATGGCGATGCAAGCGGAACCTCTACTCCCATGGTACCCCATGCAGCTGGCGAGGACTGAGGCGAAGAAGTGTTTCGCAGAGGCGCTTCTTCAACAACGACTTATGAAAACGGTTACCGGCCGGCCCCGAACGGAATTGGAACGGAACTTTCCAGTTGGCGCCGACGTCGACGTGTGGCGTGACCCCGGACAAAAGGGGATCACCGGTTGGCGCGGGCCGGCCAAGGTAGTCATCAAGGAAAAGGACGGCAAGATCACGGTGAAGCTGCAAGGGCTTTACCTCGACATCCCCATCCGCAACGTCCGCCTGCACATCTCAATTGTGGGCATGGTGTCGGATTACGACTTGGAGAACGTATACGACATCGAGGCGTGCGATGGGGAACCCCTCCGCGAGAACGCGGGGGCGCAGAAGTTGATGGACTTTGCCGACCAGATTGAACCTGGAGTAGTGCTCAAGTATGTGAAGAACGAAAACGGACAGTTCCTCTCACCGGAAGCGCTGCGGGACGATTCGCAGCTGACGTGGGAATGGGGACTTCAGGCTTCAGCGGTGCTCCGGGTCTCGTCGTATGGTGGTGTGGTGGTCTTTCGTAACGTGAACATCGTGCCGCCCACCGATACCGTACATTCGCAACACATCGTCTTCTGGCCGCAGACGCTGCACGAGAGCTATGAAATTCGTGTACAAAATGCGAAGTGGCCGGTCGACCTTCAGAAACTGATCCCCCCGAATCGACAGTATGGCGACTACGCTGGGTTCTGCATTCTCGAACGAAATGAGGGCATGAAGACCGAGAACACGTATGAAAGGATGTTGAAGTCAAGTATGGTGCCGGAAGCTACATCATCTTCATCATCTACTCTGCCTCGTTCTTGGACACCCCTGCAGCGGAACCGAGCAGCTGAGTCGATACCAGAATCTCAACCGGAAACGGAGCATACAGAACACTCCGCGCCGGAAGATGAACCACGCATCCCGATGGACATCCCAGTCCCCGGTTCGATGTACACTCAAGTGGAGGACATGGGAACCGGTGGCTTTCAGTATGGACCTCTTGAACATGACGAGGATTTCTTCTTATGCGATGCCCCTCTGGAAGACGATGACAGAGAAGACCTCATCTACATGGTGGGCGCTGTGGTTCGTGAAAGCCGAGAACTTTCTAAGCAGGAAGAGATTCAATTCTGTGAGGAACTCAGGCTGGCCAAACTAAAGGAGATCTCAAACTTCGTGGCGACGAAAGCTTGCTTCCCGTCCTGTTACTCCAAGTTCTACAAAAAGGAGCAACGCGCACCAGTGCCATGGCGGTGGGTGTTGAACTGGAAGCTGGGAGGCGACGGCGTTTGGATCATCAAGGCCAGACTGGTTCTGAAAGGATTCGTGGAAGATGCAAGTGAAATGCAGACGTATTCCCCCACGGCGAACAGGGAGAGCCACCGCAAAGTAGGACTCAAAGCAGTTGAGAACGGTTGGCTCGTAGAAGGTCTGGACGTGGGGGCGGCTTTCCTCAAGGGCTTCACGCTCGACGAAATGAGGAAGGCGGGAATGTCTCGTCCGGCGGTGTGCTTTCGACCAAATGACGAACTGTGGACGCTCTTCGGTGAAAATGACCCTACCATTACCCGAGACGCCTTTCTACTTGACGATCCAGTGATGGAATCTGATAAGGCGCAGTATGGTCTCAAAGATGCGGTACTGGCTTGGCACCTTAGAGCTCGACAATTCCTCGTCGATGAGCAGGGATGGCTCCCTTCAGTACAGGATCCATTACTCTACTATCGCCGCGACGATGACGACGACGAACTTCAAGGGATGCTCTCGCTACATGTGGACGACCTCTTGGTTGGCGGCTCGAAGGCGGAGATTGACTATCTCCACAGCATGCTTGAGAAGTCGTTTGGCGACACGAAACGCCACGGGGGAGCATTCAGACATTTTGGGATGGACGTGACGCAGTCATTGGCCGACGACGCCCAAGATTGGGGCACGTTGGCGTTCTCTCAACAGCAGTTTCTCGACCAACTGGAAATGGTGGACCTCTCCGATATACGTCGAGGACAAGGCCGGACACAAGATACCGACTTGACCGCGAAGGAGGTGACCGACTTTCGAAGCGTGGCCTGTGGAATCGCTTGGCTCGGCCTCACGTCCCCGATGGCACAAGCAGCAGGTTCCCTCTATCAGAGCTTCCTGCCTCAGCCGAACATCGCTCAGGCTCGGATGCTCAACGAATGCCTGCTGCAGATAAAGGAGAACTACATTCCCTACACGATACACAGTTGGATCTTTACTGAGAAGCCCGATGACATGGACATGCGGTTGTTGGTTTTCTCAGACAGCTCAGGAGCATCTCGCCCCGGCAATTACCCTCAGGGATGCCAGCTGACCTTCTTGACCTGGGATACGAAGAACATCTTGAACGGCATGCCTAGTCAGCTTGCGGATTGGAATTCCCGGAAAAGCCAGAGGGTCGGCAAAAGCTCATTGCTGGGCGAAACGCTGAGTTGTGTCCAGGGTTTGGAGCGCGCGTCGAAGTTCCAGGAGTGGCGGTATGAAAGTGAACACAGAGTGCTGCGACCACACGACTTGCTCGCGGTGCCCTACGTGGATTTCACGCCCCTCGATTGTGTGGTGGACGCGCACGATCTCTACGATATATTGACCCGGGCGGCTATTGGATCGCAATCGGATTCAAGTATGGCGGTGTACGCATCAACGCTGAGGCACGAGATCAGGACCGGAAGGCTGAGGCTTAAATTCTGGGTCCCGACAGAAGAGATGCTCGCCGACACCGGCACGAAGTTACTCGAGGATGGAACGCTCGTGCTGGGCCGCCTGAACCAAACCATTACGAGTGGACAGTATAACATCGTGGTCATGTATAAGTGTGAGGCGAAAGAAGTGCTTCCAACCGGCGCCAACGCTTTTGCGCCCAAGGCACCTCAAGTCGCCCAAGCCATTTTGGCTTCGTGACCACGCTTTTGCTCACTACCCCGACTTGTCAAACCTTTCTACAGGTCGGAAAATGCTCTTTGTAGTCTTCGTCGACAAAACGCTGGACTTTCACAAAATCGTAGTCTTGAGTACTGGAGCACTTGCGAGGTACAACATACAAGCTGCAGTTGACTGGAAGATCAATGTTTGCGAGAAAGAAGATTAACGGAGCACGAGGTGGAGGCTGGTAAAACCACGGCCCAGGCGTAGCCACTTTGGCTCGGACTGGGCAGAGGAAGAGTCAAGGACTGTCCGAGCGGTGGAAGGAAAAGAAACCGCCCCGACAGATCCGAGTTCTCGATTTTCGATATTGACCTCGGACAGCCCGGTGACAGCCGATCCTGTGGGTAGAGACGGCGACCGGGCATAGACCTCGGTTGAAGATACTCTCATGCTGGCGACGGCTGATCCTGTGGGTAGAGACAGCGGCCAGCAATTTTTATTGTTTTTGAGGGTAAGAGTTCAGGAACTCTTAGCGGTGGTACAGCAGAGTGAAAAGTATTATATAGGTATCGTCCGCCTCCGCACTGCGTGCGGTAGCGGACTTGGAACGCCCCC
>LWDU01040263.1_pt1 | contig 10566 bp, 13 predicted proteins | sample 727161 | NCBI WGS metagenome assembly LWDU01 (sample SAMN04566230, study PRJNA314399) | hydrothermal vent metagenome | isolation source: deep sea hydrothermal plume seawater | place: Mexico: Gulf of California, Guaymas Basin | collected 2004-07-11 | reverse complement strand
CTTTTGTGCAAGATATGGGGTTGCCCGTGAATGCGGACATTTCCCATGTGGAAATGGCTTTCATGGCACGCATGAAAGAACGGCTGCAGCATATTGCCGATAATTACGACGAAGTCGAGGTCAAGGCTGAAGAAGCATGGCTGCGCGCGCAGTTTAAGGATTTTTTCGAGTATGCCCGCGACTGGATTCGTCGTGAAACAGCGCGTTTTGCGGGCCAAAAAGAGTATCAGGGCGCTGATCGGGTCAAAAGGGATGCTGAACAAGTTCTAGATGAGCTTGAGTCGTATATCACCGAGTTCTCATCCTGTTATATGCACTTAAACCGTTTTATGACGCTGCTTCGTGACGAAATTCGTGCCGAAGAAGTCAAACTCTCTACTGGCAGTTACCGCAATATTAAATGGACGGCTGACAGCGGGATTATGATTGCCCGCTATCGCAAGGAAAAGCAGCTTTTGGTTGCCCGTACGGACCGCATGAGCGAAGCCCGCAAAATGCTGGAAAAAATCGAAGATTACTTTACCAACATTAAAAAGGCGCTGGTTAATCTATACGGCAAGGAAAAAGCAGAACCGTTGATGCGTAAAATCAATTCTGCGCTGCGTACCATGGATGAACGTAAATTGCGTAAGGCATTGCGAGAGATTAGCGATTCCAAATCCCGTTTCGGCGTAGATCAAAAGACAACGCAAAGTAATTTGCAGTACGTTGAAACTACAACAAACGCATTATTTAAGTTGATCATGGAAAATGTTGAGTTGCTGACAGGTGAAGAAGGGCGCGTCTTCCTGCGCCCGATCGAAACCGATATGGCCTATAACAGCGACATCAAGGATTTGCAGAAGATCAAAGGCTTCCTTGCCAAATATCACCTGCCATATATGCAATATAAGCTCGATTCACTCTCTCATTTAAAAGAGAAGCTTCTGGTGATCAACTCTTTGGAAAGCTTGATGACACTCTATAAGCGTCTGATCATGGGTATTGCTGTGCCTTTAAAGGACATCAAGGTAATCCGCATGTATGAAAATGATGTGCTGAACCATGTGAAATATCTTCTGAGTGGCCATTTTCAGGAGCTTCCCAAGATACTGCAGCGCGCTGAAGAAACCGTGCAGGAATTCCGCATAACCGTTGATGAGATTGAAGAAATCACGGGCATGGAGTTTGTAGAAAAAGAAGTTGATCGAGCCCAGCTCGATAACACTTAAAACTTAGCGCGCCAAAATCACCTTATAATAGAAATTAAAGCCTTCATCATCATGTAAGCAGCGCTCGCGTCCGAAATCACCGATCTTGTTGGCACCAGCGGTATAGTCGCCGGCAAATTTATTATTGGCCAGAGAATCGTGCACACCGGATGACACCGAAGGTATGACAGGATCATAATTCAGCATCTCGTTAATAGCCTTGCAGACATTATCCTTTACGGGCGCTGTGACCATCAAAAGATCTGTATTATCATCCTGACTGGTGCCTGCTCCGCCATCCGTGCCGACATTTTCAACTTCCAGACGGCCTGAAAACACCCAGAGGTTTTCATCATTAATAGATGCAGATGTCGAAGCATTACCAAACCAGTCATCGACAGTCTCTGAAAAACTGATTGAACCCCCGCGCGGATCAAACACTACATTGGTCGGATCGTCACAAGCAGGGGAGTATTCATAGTCATTATGATCCCATTGATCAGTATGAAAACAGATACTCGTATCATTGACGCCTTCGATTTTCATGACGCGCAAGCCGCGTTGCACAGCGTTGGCATACTGCATGATATCTGTCGCGCGCAGGCGATCGGCTTCTGTCATATCACCGGGCTGTCCTACGCGGTTGATATTCATAAACGCCATGTTCAGGGCAGCAAACATCGCCACGCCTAAAAAGAGCCAGAAGATAACGCCGCCTTTTTCACCCGTGCGACCATGTAGGGTATGCAAATCAGTCATGGCGCTTATTTTATCACGGGATGGTATTTGAAAAACCAAAAAAGAAGAGCCCGAAGGCTCTTAAGTTTCGCGCTTTGGCGGATTAACGGCGCGGGAGGACGCCAACAAGGTTATCCGCCTTATAACTTTTTATGTCTGAGTAATGCTTGGGGAAATACTATGCCGATCGGGACGAGGGCGCGCCGATGAGTATTCCGCAAAATGTCATAGGAATGGAGGCCCATTGTAGGCTTTAGACATATCATTACTCCCTGTTCAACTTCGACGATCAATTATGTTTAATTGGATGTCTTTTTTATTTTTTTATTACAAAATCCTAAAATAAAATTCGGACCGTTGCAAGTCCGGATTAACGACAAAAACAGAGTTGTCCGCGCATGAATATGTGTGTTTCTAAGAGAACGTTTTGACATTTGTCACAATCTTCTATAATCAAGACCATTGAATTAATATTCGAGTACTATGGTTTAACAACGAGAAGCTTGTTTAGATGAAGATTGATGAAGGCGCGATCCGCAAATTAGCAGAACTCCTGGACGAAACAGGACTAAGCGAAATCGAAGTAGCGGAAGGCGAACAGTATCAGGCGGTACAGCAATTGCAGGTCCTGCTAGCGCGATGTCCATGGAATCAGATCCAACAACACCACAACCAGCCAATACACAGGCGCCATCTGCCACAGTGCAGGATCACCCCGGTGCTGTATCTTCACCAATGGTTGGTACGGTTTATCTGCAGTCAGAGCCAGGCACACCTCCATTCGTGTCCAAAGGCAAGACAGTCAATGAAGGTGACACATTGGTGATTATTGAGGCGATGAAGGTGATGAACCCGATCAAAGCCCATAAATCAGGCACTGTGACACAGATTCTGGTTGAAAATGCCGAGCCTGTCGAGTTCGGTGATGTTTTGATGGTAATCGAGTAAGACACCATGTTTAAGAAGATTCTGATAGCCAACAGGGGCGAAATCGCACTGCGTATTATCCGTGCCTGCCGTGAGATGGGGATCCAGTCCGTCGTTGTTCACTCAACAGCTGATGCCACGTCCATGGCGGTGCGTCTTGCTGATGAAAGTGTCTGTATCGGGCCGGCATCCAGCAAAGACAGCTATTTGAATATTCCATCTATTTTGTCTGCTGCCGCATTGACCAATGCTGATGCAATTCATCCCGGTTACGGTTTCTTATCTGAAAACGCACAATTTGCGCGCATGATCGAAGAGCACGGTTTCGTGTTTATCGGTCCTAAGCCTGAACACATCGAAACGATGGGTGATAAGGTAACAGCCAAGCAAACTGTGAAGGCGCTAGGCCTTCCTGTTGTTCCCGGCTCTGACGGCGCGATCGAGAGTGTTGCAGAAGGTCAGAAATTCGCTGAAGAAGTTGGTTATCCAGTCCTGATCAAAGCAGCCTCAGGCGGCGGTGGTAAGGGCATGAAGGTTGTTAAAAAGCCTGAAGAGTTTGAAGAAGCCTTCAAAACAGCGCGTACAGAAGCCAAAGCAAACTTTGGTGATGATACGGTTTACATGGAGAAATACCTGACAAAGCCGCGTCACATCGAAATCCAGATTTTCGGCGATGAGCATGGTAACGCTATCCATTTAGGTGAGCGTGACTGTTCTATCCAGCGTCGTCACCAGAAACTGGTGGAAGAAGCACCGTCTCCTGCGCTCAGCGAAGAAGAGCGTGATGCTATCGGTTCTTTGGCGGCCGATGTGATCCGCAAAATGGGTTACCGCGGCGCAGGTACAATCGAATTCTTGTACGAAGACGGCAAGTTCTATTTCATGGAAATGAACACCCGTATTCAGGTGGAACACCCTGTAACGGAAATGATCACAGGCATTGACTTGATCGCCGAGCAAATCCGCGTAGCAGCGGGTGAGGAGCTGAGCGTGAACAAGGACCGCATTCGCCTGCGTGGTCATGCGATCGAAGTCCGCATTAACGCTGAGGACCCTGACACATTCATGCCGTCACCAGGTAAAATCACACAGTTCCACTCTCCGGGTGGTCTGGGTGTGCGCTTTGATTCGGCCATTTATGGTGGCTACGCAATTCCGCCTTACTACGACTCTATGGTAGGCAAGCTGATCGTTCATGGCCGTAACCGTGAAGAAGCGATCCGCCGTCTGCGTCGTGCTATCGTGGAAACAGTTGTTGATGGCGTGAAAACCACACTGCCGCTGCATTACTGGATCTCCGAGCAAGAAGCTTTCACATCAGGGGATTACAATATTCACTGGCTGGAAAAGGTTCTCGAAGAAAAAGCCGAAGCTGCCAAGGCCGCTTAACAGCATTCCCTTAACACGGTTTAAAAACTCTGCCACACTAACCGCATGAGTGAAGAGATCACCATTGCTGATGTGCTAAACGGTTATGCCTGCGGACTATTTCCGATGGCAGATAGCCGCACATCACCTGAGTTTCACTGGTATGACCCTCCGATGCGTGGGCAGCTCTCTATCTCCGCGCTCCATATTCCTAAAAAGCTGCTGAAAACAGTACGCCAAGCGCCCTATGACATTCGTATTGATACAGCCTTCGAAGACGTTATTGATGGCTGTGCCGAAACCGCTGCTGATCGTCCTGAGACATGGATTAACCAAGGTATTCGTGATTTGTTTGTCGCTTTGCATAGGGCGGGTTTTGCGCGTTCTGTGGAGGCTTGGGACGGCGATAAACTGGTTGGCGGACTCTACGGTTTAGCCATCGGCGGTGCCTTTATGGGGGAGAGCATGTTCTCCCGCGCCGATGATGCTAGTAAAGTGGCGCTGGTACATCTATGTGCACGGCTATGGAAGGGAGGATATAGCATTCTGGACACTCAATTTACCAATCCGCATCTGGAGCAGTTTGGTATTTACGAGGTCAGCCGCAATGAGTATCGCGCAATTTTGGCGCAATGCTTGTACGATCAACCAGATTTTCAGCTCGAAAATATCTCAGAATCGGCGCTTGTAAACGATTATTTGCAGAACAGAACGTCAAAATAGACGATGTGATTTGATAATTTTCTTTCATAAAATCAGTTATTTGAGCACTTAATTAACAAAAAGTTGACATTACGTTAATTAATTGTTAAAGTGGTAATACTCCAAAAGTAAGAAATTATTAACGAATTGAGTACGGCTATGGCTATTTTTGCGGCTACAGAACTGGACAGATTTGCAAGCGACATCCTAACATCTCGCGGCGTGACCAGTGTGTTCGCTGAACAGAGCGCAGGAACAACCCACGAACCTGCTGAGACAGCCGCCACAGCCGTAAATGCAATTGCGGATGCTATCGCCAAACCGGCAGTAGCCTAATTTATTTTTCTACTGACTAGAGTTTTGAATGGTTGAACGACAGACTAACAGGGCGCAGCAGCGCTCTTTTTTTGTGCGTTTAATAAAAGAGTTAGTCCGTAGCCGCTTCAGCTTCTTCGCTTGGTGATTCTTTAGGTGCCGTGGCCGCTGCCGCATCATCGCTGATTTCGCCATCATCCTGATGTTCTGCAGGCGTTTCTTCTTCGGTTTTAGCTGGTGTGTCGTTATCAGCTGTGCCTGTCTTCTCTTCCAGGCAATCTAATACCCAGACGTCATAGATAGGATGATCCATTGGCGAAAGCGCAGGGGATGACGCAAACATCCAGCCACTGAATACCCATTTGGATTCATCCTTGGGTGTGACTTCCCAGATTTGCAGGAATGCCGCAGACTCAGGTGTTTCAATTGGCGGTGCCTTACGGCAGGAGCGGATCTTGATATAAAGCGGGCCGAATTTGACCGTACTGCCCACGCGTGCTTCAAACGTCATGGTACGTGCAGTGATTTTATCAAGGGACTGTAATTTGATGATCGGATAATCCGTCATCTCCGCACGGGCTGCGGATGGCAACATAACCATGCAGGCGGTCAGGCCAAGAACGAATTTGCGGATATTAAATCTCGCTGCCATCATCACTATTTTGCATGTTAAAGATGAACTGACCGAGCAACTGCTCCAGATTTTGCGGTGCCTGTGTATAAGGAACGCGGCCACCTTTGCCCAGCATCTCTGTTGACGCACCAGGCTCTAGTGCCAGATACTTTCCACCTAGCAGGCTTTCGCTGCTGATCAGTGCGGCTGTGTCTTCAGGGATTTCAATATCAGGATCAATGCTCATATGAACGCGTGCTAGGTAGCTTTCGGCATCAAGCTTAACAGCTGTCACAGAACCAACCTTAACACCGCTGATCTGTACTTCATCACCAACGGCCAAACCGCCAATGCCTGAAAAATCAGCAACGATCTCGTAACCGCTAACACTGCGCACATTGGCTGTTTTGTAGCTATAGAACAGGAAAACCGCTGCCACCAGCAGTACCACAGCGCCCAAAACAGTTTCGATTACACTTCTTTTCATTTAATCCAAGACCCCTGAAGTAATAAGACTTTCTTTATAGGACATCATTCAGATGGTGTCCATGCCTCATAATCGCCTGTAGCCTTATCGCGCTTGCCACTTTCCAGCACGTGACCGGGTGGTCTGTAGGCACCATCAGTACCGGTCAGGTTAGGCTTATGCGGCTGTTGCCATTTGCGGCGGAATGATGTGGATGATTCGCCGGGAACTTCGTTCGTCTGGTGGTGCAGCCAGCCATGCCATTCAGGTGGTACTTTTGTCGCTTCAGGCGTGCCGTTATACATGACCCAACGACGTGGGCGCTTGTAGCCTTTGCGCGGTGCGGCTTCGTAGTATTTGTTACCGGAACCGTCAACGCCAATGCGCTTGCCACCGCTAAACAGTGTGACCAGATTAATATGGGCAGGGGATAAAACCCCTAAAAAGCTGAATATAGACATGGATTCTACGCTGGTTATTTTTTACGTTCATATATAGAAATGAACGAAACTGTCCGACTTATCAAGTATTAAGGCACATAATATGCACCATTGGTTAAGAACAGCATTGCTTCTCAGCATTATGACGTTTCCATCCGCGGCAAAAGCGCAGGAACTGGCAATGGGAAGCTGCGAAGTTGTAGCTCGTATTCATGATAGAGTAGTCTGCCGCGCCGAAGTGGAAATTAGCGATGAAGCTCAAGATGATGTTGCACAGGAGTATAAAGCCAATGGCATTGATCCTGCCGTGGCGCTGCAGCAGCGCCGTCTGGATCGTCTGGGCACAATCATTTGGGATACTGCGTTAAGCCATGAATTCGGTGATGCGATTAGCTCGACAGCGCAGGAGGTAACTGATTACAACAGTGCCTTTAAATCAAAGCTGGATAGCAATTTTGCAAAGGATCAGCGCACGTTGGCCGAAGTGAATAAGCATCTGGAAAATCCCGATCTGACAGCCCCGCAAAAGCAAAGCCTGCTGGAACTGAAAACAGCGCTGGAAACCAGCATCACCTTCTACGCACAGCGCGCCAAGCAGCGCGAGTCATTGCCCCCTGAGTTCTTTAAGATGATGGCTGATACAGAGCAGGAAATGGCCGAAGGTTTCTTGCGCCAGTGGAATATCGCGCAGCACCTGTACCATAAATATGGTGGCCGCGTTGTGGCTGTATCAGGACGCTACGAACCTGTTGAAGCCTATTTGAAATTCTTGGCTGATATCGAAGCTCAGCCGAGTCTTGAAATATACAGCGCAGATTATGAAGATGCGCTGAGATTGCTGACAGCGAATTGGCAAATCGTTGGGGAGACAGGCCAAGACGTTACAAAGGCAGAGGCGGACGAATACTTCGCATCGCCCCTTAACCAGTTTAGCGCACAGTAACACTTAGTAATCTTTACGCCAGCTTTTGAAAACTTCGGCAGCCTTTTCTTTGGATAGCTGTGTATGCACAACTTCGCGCATATCAATCGGCTTTGCCATTTCGGTCATGATACTGTCATCTTGGGCGCGGATTGTACCGGCCTCGGCATGGCTCAGCCCGTAATACACTTGCTTGATACCTGTGCCGATAATCAGGGCCTCGGAGAGCATTGTGGGCTCACTGCTGCAATAGATGATGCAGCCATCAAGACGGATGTCATCGATTTTGTCTGTGGCGCGGCGAATTGCCAGCACTTCCGCGTGGGCTGTCGGGTCGCTGCGGGTTTTAACACTGTTTACGCCTTCGCCCAGAATTCGTCCGTCTTTGTCGGCAACAACGGCAGCAAACGGCCCGCCGAGTTCCCCTTTGACGTTCTGTACAGCTAGAGCAAGAGCACGTTCCATCAGCTCTTCATGGGTGTAAGTTTTTTCCATGCCACTGACCATGGCATCGCTGCTAATGCCGCGGGCACGCAGAATGCGTTTGACGGACTCCATCAGGCGATCAGGCTCGACAGGTTTATGCATGACCTGACCGATATTATTCTCGCCAGCCTTGATCAGGACATCGGTTGTCGGGTTATCGGCAAGCATGATCATGCCTGTCTTACGGTTCTTGACCAGCGCATGCTTGGCAACTTCAAAACCGTTCGTGGGTTTCAGATGGTATGAGATAATAGCAACATCGACATTCCAGTCTTCCAGGACCTTCATAGCCGAACCGACATCAACGGCTTGAATAATCTCAAACCCGCGGCTTTCCAGAACGCCAGCCACATATTTGCGGGCTGTATCGTCCTCGTCAGCGACCAGTACCATTATTCCTCTGCTCATATAAATAAACCTCTGATAATAGCGTTAAGCGGCAAGAGCCTTGATAGCGGCAATATAACTGTCTTTGCCCAGTCCTTTGAATATATGCTGTGCTACAGGTTCTATAAAGGATTTATGGCGAAATTCTTCACGCGTATGCGGATCGGATAGATGAACTTCGACAATCGGGCAGGATAAAAGCTTTAAAGCATCGTGAATGGCCACAGATGTGTGCGTATAGGCCGCAGCATTTATGATGATACCATCAACTGTGCCGAGTGCTTCTTGAATCCAGTCAACAAGAACGCCCTCATGGTTGGATTGTCTGAAATCGATCGTTGCGCCGTATTTTTCGGCCTCCTGCTCGCACAGGATTTTGATATCTGCCAGAGTGTCATGGCCATAGATCTCGGGTTCGCGCTGTCCCAGCATATTCAGATTAGGTCCGTTAAGGATCAAGAGCCTCATAAAACGCTGCCTTTAAGAGCCGTAAACTTCTTCAAGGATTTCCTCGAACATTTCAGGCGTCGCATCTGCGGAGTAGGGCTGAAAGATGACGTCATCAATAATGAAAATTGGTGTCGAGTAGATGCCGATAGCTTGCATGGCATCCAGATTAAATACTAGATACTGGCCAATTTCAGGCCCTCTACGATCATTTTGAAATTTCTCGACATCAAGACCGAGGCGCTGCACAACACCAAGCACTTCTTCTTCTGTGATAGGCTCTTCGCCGCGGCTCATCAAGTAATCATGAGCTTCGGAGAACTTGCCTTGCAGACCAGCGGTAAGCGCAATCTGCGCTTCACGCAAAGATGTATCTTTGAAAATAGGGTAGTGACGGTAAACAACCTTCACATCAGGGTTGCGGCGCAGAACCTCTTTTACAACCGGATGTATCGCGCGGCAATGGCTGCAACGATAATCAACGAACTCGACCATGATCTTGTCCGTATCCTGCGCCCCCTGACTTTGGTTCAAAGGCGTGTTTTTAAGCTCCATCATATATTTGTGGACGGTGTAGGCGTGGAAAATCATATACACGCCTACAAGGAGTACAGCACCGTAAATTAAGGCAAGCCAAAATGGTGGTCTGCGTTTCAGCATTGTCTATGTCCCCTCACAAATACTCGATAGCTATCTATGCTTGATTAGCTTTTGTTCTTTCTGGCTTCGGCAATCACACCCTTCATTTGGGCGTATGGCAGGTAACCAGGTGACAATGTGTCATCAACGATGAACGCTGGCGTACCGCGGATGCCTAGATCACGAGACAGCTCGAGGCTTGTCTTGATTTCATTTCTGATCTCTTCGCTATCCGCATCTTTTTTCATCTGCTCGACATCAAGACCCAGATCAGCTGCAATTTTTTCCAGAGATTCAGCATTTTTTGTGCCGCGGAAGTTCATCAGCTCTGTGTGGTATTCGAAATACTTGCCTTGCTTGTGAGCCGCCAACGCATAACGCGCCGCATCCAGAGAGCTCTCGCTCAGGATTGGCATTTCTTTAAAGATGATTTTGACGTCTTTTTCTTTTTCGATGATTGTCTGGATATCGCCAATGGCGCGTTTGCAGTAGCCGCAATTGTAATCAAAGAATTCGACAATCACGATTTCACCGTCAGGGTTGCCTGCAAATGGTGCGCTTGGGTCATGAAGGACATCAAGCTTTTCAGACAAAGTCTGCTCGAATTTTTTTGCTTCGATCTCTTGCTGGTTTGCTTGGTATTCGTCCATCGCTTCAACGATGACTTGTGGGTTTTCAAGCAGGTAAGCGCGCACAGCTTCGCCAAAGGCGGGGTCGCTATAAGCTTTTTCTTGTGCGTTGACGCTGTTAAAGCCACCGGCAATCGCTGTTGTCAGAAGCAGTGCACCGGCACCGGCCAAGAATGTTTTTTTCATTACGCTCACTATGTATCTCCTGTAAGTCTACTTGCTAAAATTGTTTAAAAAACCAAGCTATATATTCATTCGTATCGTATGACAGCTTAGTTACTTTCGTTTGATTGTTCA
>LWDU01032880.1_pt1 | contig 10567 bp, 11 predicted proteins | sample 727161 | NCBI WGS metagenome assembly LWDU01 (sample SAMN04566230, study PRJNA314399) | hydrothermal vent metagenome | isolation source: deep sea hydrothermal plume seawater | place: Mexico: Gulf of California, Guaymas Basin | collected 2004-07-11 | reverse complement strand
ACATTTTTTCCACTCTCTCTAGTTGCTCTAATTACACCTAATGCAGTTCCATATGCAACAGTTGCAAGTGCACCAGCATTACAGTGAGTCATTATAGTATCATTATCATCAAAAAGAACGGAACCATTTTTTCCCATGGCTTTGTTAATTTCAATATCTTCATCTGCCATTTTTTTAGCAGTAGAAATTACTAGTTTTCTAATTTGTTCTACTGTTTCTCCAGTCTTTGCTACATTCATTATTTTTTCTAATCCCCAACCCAAGTTTACAGCAGTTGGTCTTGTTGCAAATAGAATTTGTCTTGCAGATTCTAAATCAGATAGTAATTCATCTTTTGTGGTTGCTTTACTTTGTAAGACAGCTAACCCTAATCCAAATGCCCCAGACACTCCAATTGCGGGTGCACCTCTAACTATCAAAGTTTTGATGGCATTTGCAACTTGATTAAAATCATTATATTCAACAAATACCAATTCATTTGGTAATTTAGTCTGCTCAATCATTATTACTTTATTATTTTTCCATTCAACTGTGCGTAAACCAGTAATATTTTCCATAATTCAATTAAAAACAAGCTTTTTAAAAATCAATAGGAAACATAGTGTAGATAGATATTTTATTAGAGATGTCAAAATCAGATTATGAATATTTCAAATTTAGAAAAATATGATTTAGAAAAAATGTATAAAATTTATGATCAATGGCCAAAAATTGCATTAAATTCATTTGAATCAAATCAGGAACCAATTAATTTTGATAATGTAAAACATATTGTATTTGTAGGAATGGGAGGATCAGGATCAATTGGAGATGTGTTTTCATCTATTTTATCAAAATCAAAAATTCATGTAAATGTTGTAAAAGGATATCTTTTACCTACAACTGTAAATTCAGAAACGATAGTGATAATCATTAGTGTATCAGGAAATACAAAAGAGAGTTTATCAGTTGCAAAATCTGCACTTAAAAAAAAATGTAAAATTATAAGTTTTTCATCAGGAGGAGAATTATTTGAATTTTGTAAAAAAAATAAAATTGAACATAGAATTATAACTAAATATCAGTCTCCACGTGCATCTTTTACAGCATATCTATACACAATATTGAAAGTTCTTTATTCATCATTGAATATTAGTAAAAAAGATATTTTTGACTCAATTAAAGAATTAGAAAAAAAATGTCAGAAAATTAACTCATCAAATTTAGATAACAAAAATCCATCACTCGATATGGCAGAATGGATTAATGACATACCCATCATATATTATCCATTAGGATTACAAGCAGTTGCAATTAGATTTAAAAGTGTACTTCAAGAAAATACAAAATCTCATGTAATAATTGAGGATATTATGGAAGCATCACATAACGGGATTATGTCATGGGAAACACATTCAAAAATACAACCAATTCTATTAAGAGGAAAAAATGATAGTGAGAAAACAAAGCAAAGATTAGATATATTTGGAGAATATTTTAAGAAAAATAATATTGAATATAGAGAGATTTTTTCAGTAGAAGGAAACATTATATCAAAAATTGTAAATTTAATTTATGTTCTTGATTATACAGCCATTTATGTTGCAATAAAAAGAAAAATAGATCCATCACCTGTAAAATCAATTAGTTTTATTAAATCAAAGTTATAATTAATAAAAAATTAATATTTAACTATAAACTATTTCTATCTTTTTGAATAAATAATTTTTCAATTTCCATCTAATTTACCATAATAACCTGCTGCAATTTTTATTATTTTTATAGTGTTTCTATAATGATTTCATTAATCTATTTCTAATAGATATAGGTGTCCATGAAACTCTTTTACTTCTTTCTTCACTGATAGAAATTTTTACCAAAAGAAATACAGGTCCTTTAAGTTTTTTAATGTCTTTTAAAACTGAAATTAATTTACTTTTAGATTTAATTACAAATACTTTATAATTTACACCCTTTGCAATTTTTTCTAAACTAATTTTTGATGAATTCGTTGGTTGTCCGCCAGTAGATTCATGACTGTTATTATCAAATACAATATGTACCAAATTTTTTGGTTTTAAACTACCGATTGTTACTAGTGATCCCAAATTCATTAAGATATTTCCATCACCATCAAAAACAAAAACTTGTTTTTTTGGATTTTTTAATGCAATTCCCAACCCTATAGATGATGCGAGACCCATTGAACCGATCATATAAAAATTTGATTCTTTATCATTTACTTCAAATAAATCCCTACTCATAAATCCATTAGCTGAAATGATAGGGGTGTTACCAATATGACTTGAAATAATTTTAACTACTTCTTTTCTAATCATGAAACATCCTCCTTACTATAAGTGCACAAGATTTTTTTTCTTTTATTTGTTTTAATGCCCAATCACATTTTATTTTCCAATTTTTTTCGGTTAAAATTTGTGATTTTAATCCCATTATTTTTAATAATTTAGGTTGGATTTCACCAATTTTCAAATGTTCTGGTGCATCATCAGAAAGATAGCCTCTCCATCCAATAAGAAAAATTAATGGAATTTGATAAAGTTGTACAAGTGAAGTAATAGTACTAATTGAATTTGCAAATCCAGCATTTTGCATAAAAACTAAAGAATTACTTTGAGAAAGAGTCATCCCAGTAGCAATTCCTATGGCTTCTTCTTCTCTAGTTGTAATTATTATATTATTATTTTTTAAACATTCGTCGATAAAATATTTTAATGTAGAGTCAGGGACTCCAACAAAATTTTCTATTTTTTTTTTCTTTAGATGATAAAAGATTTTACGTTGTATTTCTTCATTCAATTTATGTATCCCAATTTTTTAAGGTTCTTTTCAATATCTAATTCCTGTTTTTTAATTTTATACATTTCTTGAAGATGAAAAATATCTTCCATTGTAGTTAAGTTTGTTTTAACATCACTAATACTTTTTGCCTTAGATAATTGATTCAGATGATCTGCCATTGCCCAATGAGCTGCTCTTAATGATTGATTTGCATAAATTACCATTTTTACATTATGATTTTGAAGTTCATCTAAAGTTACAGTTGGATATGATGTAGGAATGGCAATAATTGGAATACTTCCATTCCAAGTGTCACAAAATTCAAAGATTTCATCAGAATTACTTTTTTTAGAATGAATTAATATTGCATCTGCACCTGCACTTTCATAAGCGGTAGCACGTTTTATTGCCTCTTTAATTCCATGTCCAGCGATTAATGCTTCTATTCTAGCAATAATCATAAAATTTGAATTAATTTTTGCATTTTTTGCTGCAATAATTTTTGCAACAAAATCTCTTTCAGAAAGTAATTCCTGTTTTCCATCTTCAAGTAAACTGTTTTGTTTGGGAAAAATTTTATCTTCTATGGATATTGCAGCAATACCGGCACTTTCATATTTTTTTACTAAATGACTTACATTACTTGGACCGCCAAATCCAGTATCACAATCAGCAATAATTGGAATTGAACAAGCATCTACCATAATAGATGCAGTAGAAAGAAATTCAGTCATAGTAAGTATACTTGCATCAGGTAATGCATGAGTTGCAGATATTGCAAAACTACCTGCCCACACAGCATCAAAATCATTTAATTCTACCAATTTTGCAGACATTGCATCAAATGCACCTGCAACTTTTAAAATTCGATTTTCCTTTAATTTTTTATATAAAATATTTGTACCTTCACTCACTGAAATCCCTATAAACATCAGAGAATTTAATCTATAATAACAGATCTTTTTAGATAAATTGTATGTGGACAATAAAACAACCTTCAAAAATTATATTTGGAAAAAATTGTATTAAAAAAATTTCATTCCCAGAAAAATGTCTAGTTATTACTTCAAAAGGTGCAAAATCTAGAGGTTGGCTGGAATATTCTGGTCTAAATAATCAAATAATTTTTGATGAAGTGGAACCAAATCCATCAATAGAAACTACAAAAAAGATAATTTCTAAATTTCAAAATTATAATTTTACTCATATTATTGGAATTGGAGGAGGAAGTTCTATGGATGTTGCTAAATTTTGTGCATTTAAAATGAACAAATTAAAAATCATGATACCAACTACTTTTGGTAGTGGAAGTGAAGTTACTAGGATTTCAGTTCTTAAAGTGGATGGTAAGAAAAAAAGTTTTCATGATGATAAAATGTTTACAGATATTGCGATAATTGATTCTTATTTTATTAAAGATTCACCACTTGACATTATTAGAAATTCAGCTATTGATGCCGCAGCACAATGCTCAGAAGGATTTGATAGTAAAAATGGAAATTATTATACAAAATTTCTTTGCAATTATGCATTTGAATTATTAGAAAAAGGAATTATTCAAATGGATAAAGAGAAAATTGTACTTGGTTCATTAATTTCTGGATTAGGTTTTGGAAATTGTTCTACAACTTTAGGTCATGCACTTTCATATGTATTTTCTAATGAAGGTTATTCTCACGGTCATGCGTTATCACATACAACAACTATTGCACACAAATTTAATAATTCAAAATTTTATCTAAGATTTAAAAAATTAGTAAATACATTAGATTTTTCTAAAATTCAATTACAAGGAAATTATCAGGATGCAGCAGACTTGATTTTAAAAGATAAGAAACATTTAGACAATAATCCAAAACCAATTTCAAAACAAGTAATTATTAAACTTTTAAAACAAATTTGTTCTTAATATTTGATTTAGTATTTCTTTTTTCTTACTAAATTTTTAGTATTAAGAAATAAAATTATAGATTTCTAATTTTTGAAGTTCAGGGTAATTTATTCTATTTTTTTTAGGATTTAATTAAAATATTTTTAATAAATTTAGGAAAAATTAATCCTACCATATTATTTATGTAAATAAATTGCTTGACCCGTAGGTATTTTCATTAAAATTCCATTCTTTGTAGAAAAAAATTCATCAATCAAATATTTTGTATCAGGATAATTAGTGCTACCATAATCATCAAATATGATTATTCCACCTTTTACTAATTTAGGTAAAAAGAAATTCAAAGTATCCAAAGTGGGTTTAGATGAATTTAAATCAATACTCAAGTAGGAAATAGATTCAGGGGATTTTGAGGATTGAGTAAATATATCAGGTATGAATCCTTGGTGATAAATTATATTTTTTTCAAACTTTTTTAGATTTGATTTAGTTCTATCTATTGAAGAATCATGATATGCACCAACATTAAAATCAATTTCGGAGTCTATTAGAAATTCAGCCTTCATTGCAGACCATGAATCATATAAGTGCATTTTAAAATTTGTTTGTAGTTTGTGGGAAAGTTCGTTAAGAGCAAAAAAAGCGGTTACACCATCATTTACACCACATTCAACAAAATTATGATTATCTGTTTGACCAAACTTTATTGCATAGTTAACACAAAATGAAATGAAATAATGTCTATAATTAAGTGAATATATGTATTCATCAATAGGTTCTTTCACAGTAGATGGTGTAAATTCAAATTTTTGTAAATGTTCACAAGATTGACGAAAGACATCACAGTCAAACTTATCATTCCATGCATGTTCTGAAATTGTTGTCATTCCCCATCCTGAGAATTTTGGTGTAGGTGGTTGTGGGGTATAATATTTTTTCATAAATTTTTTATAAAACTTTTTCATAATTGGTTTTAAAAATGGCATCATTTTTGAAGTTTGTATTCCAACCAATACAATTTTTTCTTTTAAAATTGTCATGAAAATCAAATATAACCTAGCTTTTTTAAAGATTCACGTATTTTTTTTATTTCCTCGTCCTCTACATCTTTTTCTTCGTTTAATAACGACAATGAATTATTTTGAATTTTTTCCAAAATTAATTCCATTTCTTTGACAATATCTATTCTTTGAACAAATAGATTGTTATCTTCAAATGGATCAGTCTTTAAATCATATAGATGAACATCTTTTTTTGAATTCTTGAAATTTCTAAAATATTTAAAATTTTCAGTTCTAACGCCTACTAAAGGACCTAAAGATTCATCTATCTTGATATTTAGAAACAATTTTTTCATTACTGCTAAACTAGTCAAATAAATAGGAATTGAGTCAAATTTCTTTCCACGAAGTAATGGCATTAAACTTCTTCCATCTAGTTTTAATTCAGTAGTTGGAAGCCCAATCAAATCCAATATAGTTGGAAAAATATCAATATTACAAATCTGTTGAGTAATAGGAGAAATAGGATTTATTTTATATCCTGAAAAAATTAGGGGTACATGAATAATATCATCAAATAAATTATTATTTAGAACCATTTTATGACTATCGATATTTCGTTTTTCATGAGGTGTTTTTGCTTTAATTGTATGAATTTTTTTAATAGTTTCTTGTTTTTTTAGATGTATTTTTTCCAAAATTTATTTTTACTTTACTATTCATTAATTCACCCCTTGCCCCACTCACTGATGAAATATAATCACCATGATCTGATGTTATAACTACTAATGTTTCATCTAAATTTATTTTATTAAGAATTTTTCCTATCAATGAATCAACTTCAGAAAGATTTTGTTCATATCGTTCAACTAAGTTTAAGTGTTGTAATTTTTCTGGTACTTCACATGGTTTATGTAAATCAGAAAGATGAATATAATAAAACCATGGTTTAGAAAAAGAATCTAATTTTTGTAGAATTTTTTCCACCAATCCATTATAGAGATTAGTTTGACTAGAGAATGTTGTATCAGCATTATCAAATGTTTCAGTAAAACCATGTAGAATTATATCTTCTTGGAGTGTTGCAAATGTATTAAATCCAAAGTTTTTCATTAAAGAAAGAGGAGTAGAAATAGAATTAAGTTTTTGATAAACTTTTTTTTTTATATTTTCTAAAGGGAATCTAGAAGAAAATATAGTTTGCATAACTTGTGCAGTATATTGATTAGTTGTCATTGCATTTGTAAAATAAACACCTTTTTGCATTAAATAATCAATGTTGGGAGTTGTAGAAACTTTATTATTTCCATAAATTCTGTCTGCACGAAGAGAGTCAATAACAAAAAATAAGACATTAGGTTGCAATACGAATTAGATCAATTAGCTTTTAATATATTTAATTAAGTTTTTTATAAATTAAAATAATAAATTTTTGAATTAACTTCAAATGAATTACAATTAATATATAAAAATTAAAAACCAATTTAAAAAATCCATGTAATGATTTTTAGGTGAATAAATTTGATGAAATTTATGGAAAAACAGACTTTAAAGAATTATCTAAATTCAATAAATTATACCAATTCTGAATTTGATGATTTTTGGGAATTAGGTAATGCAACATCCCTATCTGAAGATACTAAAGGTCAAAAACTTGAATTTTATCGTGGACCACTACTTTATGCTTTAATTTGTCATTTAAAACCTAAAAAAATTTTAGAGTTTGGAACTGGTGGGGGGTATAGTACATTATGTATGGCAAAAGCATTATCAGATTCAAAAATTGATGGGAAAATATACACCATTGATAGAGTTGGGAATAAAGAAAAAATTTCAAGATTTTATCAACTACCAAATGACAAACAACCACAAAAAATGCTAATTAGTAATTATGAAATATGGAAAAAAGTTGCTAAATCAGAAGTGATCAATAAAATAATTCCAATACAAGGATATTCAGGAATGGTAATGGATAAAACTGAATTTGATCAAATTGATTTTTGTTATGTTGATGGTAATCATAGTTATGAAGGTACAAAACATGATTTCTTATCATTTTTACAAGTAGCATCAAATAATTTTGCTGTACTTTTTGACGATTATATTGATAGAGATTTTTATGGAGTTAAAGAATTTGTAGATAAAGAAATAGACTCTAAATTTAATCCCATTTTAATTGATAGTGATCCAGATAAAAAATTAGAACAATTTGTAAAAAAAGATCATGACTATGGCATGGTATACTTTGAGCATAAATTAAATAATTCAGTTTTAAAAAATTATAATAAAAATGAAATTAATTTATTTTTAAAACAATATAGAAATAATGATTATAGAATAAGAGCAAGACGATATAATCTTGAAAAGAAAATTCCATTCTTAAAAAATATTAAATTTAAATTTTGGAAAAATAATTAATTTTTATTTAAATTTGATTACACAACGAATCTCATATCCATTTTTTTTAGAAGTTAATTCAAATGGATAAAATGGATTAATTTTTACACTTAAATTTCTAAAACCAAATTTTCTTAATATCTTATGGATACGTCGATTTGTTTTTTGTAAATTAGATAAAGATTTACAAGATATTAGTTGAAATTTAGTTTTTTCAAATAATTGTTTTAAGGATTTTTTTGTAAAATGAAAAATATGATAAGGATTTGTAAGTGAATTTTTTAACATTTCAGGATTTTCACAGTCTGGAACTGCAATACAAATAATTCCATCTGGAGCAAGCCATTCTTTACATTTTTTCAGCAACTTATCAGGTTGTTCTAAATGCTCAATGACATGAGTGATCCAAATTACGTCAACTTTTTCTTTAAGTTCAAGATTTTCAAAAAATGAATTAATACATTTTCCTTTTTTTAATTTTGAATTAATTAATTCAACATTTCTTGGATCTGGATCTACTCCAATTATGTTATAACCTTTTTTTTCTAAGAGAATGCAAGATATTCCTGTGCCTGATCCAATATCTAAAATATTTTTTTTATTTTTTAGAAATGGTTTAAAATATGAATACCATGATTCAAATGTTAATACTAAATCCTGAACACCTTTATCAGTAAAATCTGTTCCTGCAAATTCCGAATAATCTGATTCATCCCAAAATTCTGATTCGTAAGAATCTTTTTCTTTATCAATATGCAAAGTTTTGTAAAAATTACAAAAACTACAATATTGTTTTAAAACATCTTTTGTTTTAATTTCTGAAAAAGAATTATCACAAATAAAACAATTCATATGAAATCTTTCCGAATTCATGATAAATATCTATTTGATTTTATATTTAAATTAAAAATTATGCTTTTCTAAATGTAATATCCTGAGCATTTCTATATGATTCAACTGTTCCAACATCAACTTCTTCTTCATTTTTATTTAATGTAATTGCTAAAACTGTTTTCTTATTTTCAATTAAATTTTGTATCGCATCTGTTAATTGAAATTCTTTTCCTTTTCCCAGTTTAATTTTTTTCAAACTTGAAAAAATATCTGATTTAAAATAATATAATGGTAATATTCCAAATTTTGATTTTGGTTTATCTGGTTTTTCTATAACTTCTGTTACATTAAATAAATTATCAGAGATTTTACTAATTGTTGGAACTCCATATTTTTTAGAATTTGTAATATTTTTACAAAGTAAAATTGCTTTTGCATCTGGATATTTTTTAGATGTTTCTATTAATCGTGAAATTGGGTGTTTTGATTTACTTAATATTGTTACATCCCCAGCATGAACAATAAAATCTTCTTTACCAACATATCCTTCTGCACATTTTACTGCATCACCAAATCCCATTGGTTTATTTTGATTGATCCAAACTAAATGTGATTTTTCTAGTTTTTGATAAAATTTTGACATGATTTTTTTATAATCTCCTTGTAAATCTCTCAAGTAAGTTTCATGAGGTGTAAAATGATCCTCTATTGTTCTTTTCTCTCTACCTACAATAAAACAATAATCTCTAAAATTCATCGAGTATAATTGATCATAAACATACTGTAATAATGGTAAAACTATTTTTTTGGTATTACTAATATTTGAAAAAATGGGCATCATTTCTTTTGGCATTTCTTTTGTAAATGGTAATAACCGTGTACCCTTACCTGCTGCTGTAATTACAACTTTAATCATAAAAATCCATTCTTAATCTAGTCATTAAGTTTTTAAAATTTTAGTTCTAATATTAGTATTATAAATTATAATAAGAGAAAAATACGTATAAAATATCATTAGTAATAGAAATGTCTAACTCAAAAATTAATATAAAAAATCGTGAAGAAGTGAAGAATTCATTAGATTCTAAATCTCTTAAAGTATGTGTAATTGGTATAGGTAGAATAGGTCTTCCTACAGCATTATCTTTTGCTAAATCAGGATTACAAACTATTGGTGTCGATATTAATGAAGAATTAATTAAAAAAATTAATTCAGGAGTTTTTCCTTTAAAAGATGAACCAGGCTATGAAGATATTTTCAAACAAGTTCTAAATGAAAAAACATTTTCAGTTACTTCTAAAATTGAAGATGCAGTTCCAAATAGTAATTTAATTCTGTTGTCATTGCCTACACCAATGGATGAAAAAAATATTCCAGATTACTCTGCTTTGATATCTGTTGCTAAAAATCTTTCAAATATTTTATCACCAAATTCTTTAGTGATTGTTGAAAGTACTATTGAACCAGGTTTTATAGAAAATGAAATGGTTTCATTAATATCAAGTTCAAACAGATTAAAGGTTGGAGATACATTTCAAATAGGCGTATGTCCTGAAAATGCAAATCCAGGTGAAATTTTACATGATTTTACAAATCTTCCAAGATTAGTGGGTGGTATAAATGAAAATATTATACAGATAATAAAATTAATTTATAATTTTG
>LWDU01038024.1_pt1 | contig 10569 bp, 10 predicted proteins | sample 727161 | NCBI WGS metagenome assembly LWDU01 (sample SAMN04566230, study PRJNA314399) | hydrothermal vent metagenome | isolation source: deep sea hydrothermal plume seawater | place: Mexico: Gulf of California, Guaymas Basin | collected 2004-07-11 | reverse complement strand
GAGCAGGCGCTTCGTGCAACGGCATCCGCGCAGACAGTGCTCGACGGAGCCGACACGCAAGGGGACCCGGCACAGATCCAGCGCGTGTGGCTCGGGTTGCGCACTGCCCTGCAGCAGCAATCGTCGACCGACATGATCGCGACGTTCCGGATCGGGGCCTCTGATCCCGCTGCGCAGGCATACCGCGTCGGCGAGTTCGACACGGCGATCATTTCCGAGGGCCTCCGGGAGAAGGTGCGAGCCGACGCCAATCAGCAATGGTGGCAGTCTGTCGCCCTCGACGCCGCAGGCACCCCGGGCATCGTCGTGGGGCAGCAGCTGATCTTCCCGCAGGTCGGCGACTTCGAGGTCTACTACGCCTATGGCCTTGAGGGAGCTGATCAGACCCTGCGGTTCGTGCAGGCCACACTGTGGGTCGTAGGGGTTGCCCTGGTCCTGCTCATCGGGGGCATCGCCTGGTTCGTGCTCCGCTCGGTAACCACTCCCATCGGTGAAGCTGCACAGACCAGCGCAAAGCTCGCGGCGGGGGAGCTGGGGGTCCGGCTGCCGGTGCGTGGCGAAGACGAGCTCGCGACGCTGGGCGAGTCCTTCAACGCCATGGCGGACAGCATCGAGACGCAAATCAAGGAGCTTGCCGATCTGTCGCTCGTGCAGCAACGATTCGTCTCCGATGTCTCGCACGAGCTGCGAACCCCGCTGACCACTATTCGGCTGGCCGCCGACATGCTGAACGACCGTCGGGATGATTTCGATCCGGCGACAGCGCGCGCCGCCGAGTTGCTTGCCGCTCAGGTCGAGCGCTTCGAAGTGCTTCTGAGTGACCTCTTGGAGATCAGTCGGTACGACGCGGGATCCGTGCAGCTTGAACTGGAGCCGACGAGCCTTGCCCACGTCGCGGAGGACGTCATCGCGTCAATGGAGCAGATCGCTCACCAACACAACACTGATCTACGCTTGGTCGCCCCCGGCGGTTACTCGCCCGTGGACATGGACGCCCGGCGCGTGCGCAGGATCCTGCGGAATCTGATCGGCAACGCGATCGAACACGGGGAGGGTAAGCCCGTCGTGGTCACCGTGGACAGTAATCAGCAGGCCGTCGCCGTTGGGGTGAGAGACTTCGGAATGGGCATCGCCGCCGAGGATGCCGCACGCGTGTTCGATCGGTTCTGGCGCGCCGATCCGTCCCGCAAGCGAACCCTCGGCGGCACGGGACTGGGCCTTGCGATCTCGCTCGGTGACGCGAAGCTGCACGGGGGAGACCTGGCAGTGTGGTCGGAACCCGGACGCGGTGCCCACTTCGTGCTCACTCTTCCACGCGGCGCGCACCGGACGGGGCCCGCGGCGCTTCCGTTGGACTCGCCGATTCCGCTCGACCCCGGTGACGAGAACACGGTCGACGCTTTCGAACACACCCAGCCGATCTCGACGATTCCGAGCGGCGACCCGGCGGCGGGGGGCGGATCGTGAGGCGGCTCATCGGCACCGTGCTGGCGATACTCGGCATCCTGGTGCTCTCCGCTTGTGCGGGACTTCCTGTCAGCGGTCCTGTCACGGCCGGCCGGCCCGTCGACGAGGTACGCACCGGACCCGAGGTGCGCTTCTTCCCGGACGGACCGCAGCCGGGCGCCACCCAGGAGGAGATCGTCGAGGGTTTCCTGCTCGCAGGGTCCGGGTCTAGCGCTGACTGGGCAACCGCCCGGTCCTTCCTGGCGCCCGCGATCCAGTCCTCATGGGACCCCTCAGCCGGTGTGGCGGTCGTGCCCACCGGCGAAATCGTTGCGCAGCCAGCGGTCGACGACACCGTGAAAGTCATCCTCGCTCCCGTCGCCAGCGTCGATGCGACGGGCCGCTACGAGCCGGCTCTGGGCGGCACCGCGACACTCGCGTTCGAGCTGATACAGGTCGCAGGCCAATGGCGGATCTCCAAGGCTCCCGACGGGATCGTCCTGGACGAAAGCGTGTTCGGGACAGTGTTCCATCGTTACTCCGTGATGTACTTCGATACCTCGTGGACCTATCCCGACGACGTCCGCCGCCGTGCGTATCACCACTGCGTTGGTCGATGAGCAGCCGAGCGACTGGCTCGCCGGGGTCGTGACCACTGCCTTCACTGACGATGTCACCTCCGTCTATTCGTCTGTGCCGCAAAGCGCCGGTACCGCGCAGGTGGAGCTCTCTCCTGAGGTCCTCGCGCTCCAGCAGCTCACGGTCGATCGAATGGCCACGCAGCTCGAGGCGAGCCTCGCTACCGCCGGGATCACCGAGGTGCAACTGACAGTTGATGGCGTCCCCATCGCTGCAACGCCGGTCCAGACCCGATCCACTGCAGTTACCGGGGGCCCGCTCGTGTTGACCGACGAGGGGTTCGGTTTCCTGTCGGGCAGTGAGCTGACGCCGATCGGGGGGCTCTCGAGTGCGGTCGTGCGAAGCAACCCGGTTGCGGTGCAGGTCGGACCGAATCAGGAGAGTGCGGCAGTGCGTTCGGCCGATGGTTCGGTTGCCCGTGCTGACGTTTCCGATGACGTCGTCGTGCTCGACACCCGTAGCGGCTTGCGGGATCCGGTGATCGATGCCCGAGGCTATGTGTGGAGTATTCCGGCGCGATCGCCGGCAGCCCTCACCGCTTTCGGTCCAGACATCGAATCACCCCTGCTCTCCCAGCCGTGGGCCGCGGCGGGCGCCACAGACGTGCAAGCGATGTCGATCTCGCGGGACGGCACCCGCATGGCGGGCGTCGTCCGCATCGGGGACCGAACCGAGCTATGGCTGTCGGGCGTCATTCGCGATGAAAGCGATAACCGGGGGGTACCGGCGCGGCTCGGCGAGCCGATCGTTGCCGGGACGATCTCCGGAGAGGCGGTGTCGATGGTGTGGACCGACGATGTCACTGTCGCGGTGGTCACGCGATCGGGAACTGAGACCGAGATCGTCGAGCAGGTCGTCGGAGGTACGTCCTCGACGATCGCTGGGCCGGCCGGCGCGTCGATCACAACGGTGGCGACGGCGACGTCGAGTATCCGGCTGAGATCCGATGACGGGGGACTGTACGTGCGGCGCGGAGCGAACTGGCTGCAGACCGCCGAGGGCATCTCGCTCCTGGCGGTGCAGCAGGGCACCCCGCAGCAGTGACTCGAACCTTTCTCCCGAGCCGGGCGTGAGAGAGCGCTATCCCCAGTCACCCGAACGTGAGCTCGTGAGGCCTCAATGCCCGTGCACGGTGGGGTCGTGACCACCTCTCGTATCCATCGCGGAGTCGAGTGGACACGCGATGCCGCCTCACAGGCGCTCTCGTGGCTGATTCCCGTCGACTGCGCCGGATGCGGTCGGCCAGACTCCTCGCTGTGCGATTCGTGTGAGCTGGAGTTGCGCCGCAGCACCACGCGGTGCCGGATGGTGGGTGAGCTCACCGTGTTCAGCGCCGTCGCGTACGACGGTCCGGTGGTCGGGGTGATGCGCTCCCTCAAGGCCGAGGGGAGGACCCGACTCGTCCGCCCTCTGGGGGCTGCCCTGCGCACGACGCTCGAGCGGGCCGATCTCGTGCCCGGCGGGCTGGTTGCCGCACTCGCGACGGGAACTGTGATTCCTGTCGTGATCCCCTCGTCAGCTGCTGCGTTCCGTCGTCGCGGATACCGTGTCGTCGACCTCATTGCCAGGCAGGCCGGCATGCGGTGCGTTCCGGTCCTGCGCAGTGTCGGTGCCGGCGTGGATCAACGGGCGCTTGGCCGGGCGGCGCGGGAAAGCAATACCGAGGGCATGTTCGCCGTGCGATTCGTGCCCGGTCGCCCCGTGCTGTTGATCGACGACGTTGTCACGACCGGCGCGACGCTTCGAGCGGCAGCCGAGGCGCTGCGCGAGGCGGGAGTCGCGGTTCTCGGGGCGGTGACCGTCGCGTCCACGCCGCTGCGATGGTCGTCCGGCCAGGGGCGCTCACCACGCGAACAATAGACTTCATCGGCTCGCGCCGAGCCGCCGAGGACCGGGCAAAAGTCAGTCTACCGGGGTTATGGCGGAGGATACTGACACGGCGGAAATCGTGCGTGACAGGCAGATGGCCAGGGTCTAACGTGGGGGTAACAAGGCGACTGATGGTCCGCCCTTGGAACCGGGCGGACCGGAAACAAGGAGGTCAAGATGGACACGAACATCGTCGGCGTGGGAGTCGGTATCACCGATCGCTTCCGCTCGGTCGTCGAAGAGAAACTCGTCCGGATCGAACACCTCGCACCCCGTGCGCAGCGCATCGATGTCAAGGTCACTCATCGCACTTACCGCACGGGCCGGGTCGAAGACCACACTGTCGAGCTCACGCTCACCGGCAAAGGTCCGCTGGTGCGGGCTGAGGCGACCGATGCCGACAAGTTCACAGCGCTCGATATGGCTGTCGACAAGCTGTGCGAGCAGTTGCGACGCGCCAAAGACAAGAGGGTCGATGCCCGAAACCACCCCCGCAAGGCGATGTTCGACAAGGAACGCGGCGAGCTCGACGGGATCGACATCCAGCCCGCATCGGCAGATGTCCTCCGGCGCGTCGCGACCGGCGAGGTGCCGATCGTCGACGGTGAGGACGACGAGGCATACACGCCAGTCGTCATCCGCACGAAGGAATTCGAGGGGGAGTGGATGACGGTCGAGGAGGCTGTCGACCGGATGGAACTGGTCGGACACGACTTCTTCTTGTTCATCAACGCCGCAACCGATCACCCGAGCGTGGTGTACCGCCGCAAAGGCTGGGACTACGGTGTGATCTCCCTCACCACCGAGGCAAGCCCGGCGGCCCTCGTGAGCTGAGTGCCCGCGGCACTGCCGCAAGATCGGAGACGGATGCCGCGAGCCGTAGAGCTTGCGGCATCCGTCTCTCAGTCGAAGATCCCGTCCAGGATGCTGCCGATGACAAGGCCCCCGAGGATTCCGCCCACGAGGTCCGAACCGCCGCCGGTCCGGCGCCCGAAGCCCTCCATCGGGCCGCCCCACTGCGGATGCGGACCGGCCGAGGGACGGGATGCGTCGATGTCGCGCTGGGCATACCGCAGCGCATCGCCTGCCGAACTCCATGGCTTGATCGCGATCGTCCTCGGGGATGGTGGGGACGGTCGCGGCAGCGCCTCCGACGACGCGGTCCAGGTCCGCCCGGACGCGCTCGGCTTCGGCAAGGCGCGTGCGCGCGTCGGCACCGATCCAGCCGCGGTGGCCCGCGATGACATCTCGGGCCACCGCGAGCTGGCGGTCGGCGTCATCGATCGCGTTTCGCACATGACCGAGCTCCGGGATCGGGCGGGCAGCTCGTTCTAGCGCCGCAGCGACTGCCGCGTCCAGCGCTGCGTTGGCTTCCCGCATCCGAGTCAGGTGCTCGAAGGGGTCGGTGTTCACGCCCGCGGCAGGGAGGGCGGCGAGCGCCGTCTGCAGGGCCGACATCGCCTCGATGACCGCGGGGACCTGCGGCGCGGTGCGCGCAGCGATCAGATCCCCGCGCGAGTCCTCGACGATAGCGCCGAGTGTCGCCTCGGCTCGGAGGGCTTCGACTTCGAAGGTCTCGACTGCGTCCACCAGGGTTTCGGCGCGTCGGGCAGCCTCGGTGGCAGCTTCCATCGCGAGGTTCGCCTGCTCCCGTTGTCCGGCTTCCCGTCGACGCTCGGCGACTCCCGCGCTGTGCTCAGCGAAGCTCAGGAGCTGTTCGGCTTCGGCGGGGTTCGCGGCGACACCCTCCAGCGCGCTCGGCGCGTACCTCGTGGCAAGCCGTGCCACGGTCTCACGTGCGTGCGGAATGCGTTCCCGGACGCGGGCAGCGTCAGCGCGGACCCGGGCGATGATCTCGGGCGCCCGACGTGCCCGCTCGATCGGTTCGGCAAGAGCCGCCATCCGATCTTCGAGGAGATCTTCTGCCCACTCGCACAGCTGGACGATGCGGGTGTTTCGAGTGCGGAGTTCGTCGGCGGTATCGGGTATCTCGTCGTGGTTGAGCTGGTGCAGGTGGAAGGCCTCCTGCATGTGGGTTCGCACCGAGTCGAGCGCGGCGCGCAGGTCGCCGACCGCGTTCGGTCCGAGTTCGGCTTCGGCGAACGAGACCTCGTCGACGGCGAGTCGGATGTGTTCGTCTGCCGCAACGAGCGAGCTCTGCGCGCGGCGAGCGAGGTCGGCATCCTGTTGCGCCGTCTCGGCCTGTTCACGCTTGCGTCGTCCCCAAAAGCCGGCCATGCCTCGATCCTAGAATCGCGCAGCCGTGTTCGGGCTGAGTGGTCAGACGCGCAGGGTGTCTATGACGCGTGAGCGCACCGCCACCAGTGCGGGAAGGAATCCCGCCAGCGCGCCGATGACGACAGATGCGATCAGCCCTGTTATCGCCGCCCGCACGGGGAAGGGCGGCACATCCTGCAGGGCGCCGAACATGGTCAGCACCATCGGCGTGCGCATGACGGCGACGGCCAGCACGATTCCGACGACACCGGCAACGGCGGTTGCAACGACGCTCTCGAGGAGGACCGCCGTGAAGATCCGGCCCGCGGTTGCCCCGAAGCTGCGGCGCACGCCGATCTCGCGGATGCGCTGGCGCATGGCCACCAGCTGTATGTTGACCAGCCCCAACCCGCCGAGCACCAGGATCAGCACGGCTATCGAACCGGTCACGAGCTCGAACATCGCCGCGGACGCCTGCGCATCGGGACGCGATCCCCAGTCGGTGCGCGAGACCGATACCTGCACCGCCTCCCCGGCCGCGGCGCGGACATCCGATGCCAGCAACGCACCGACCGTCGGCACGATCTCTTCGGGAACCCAGAGCTCCCACGTGACCCCGGTCTCGGCGGGCAGCGAGTCCACACGATCCCGGTATCCGTCGTACAGCATCCAGATCTGCTTATTCGAGTCCCAGTCGCCCTCACGGGGCGTGACGCCAATGATGGGGAAGGTGCCTCCCGCGCCGCCGATCACCTCCATCGTCGGATGCGTTGCCAACGGCGGTGCTCCCAGAGCCGTCCACAGGGGGTAGCTGATGACGACCGGCGGCGCCAGCAGCCCCTCGTCACCGGGCACGAACCAGCGGCCCTCGGCAACTGTCGATCGATGGATGACGGGGTACGCGGGATCCACCAGCATCGTTGTGACGGGCCTGACCCACTCCGGCGTCTGCACCTGCAGGGTCACGGATGCCGCGAGCCGCGAGACGTAGGACAGCTCGAAGCGGGCGGCGGCGCCCGAGACGTCCTCGTCGAAGCTGTCCCAGTCCATGGGCGCTCCGTCGGTGGCCGATGCCGACACCGATATCGTGGCGACGCGCCCGCCGTAGCGGTCGGATTGCTCGGCTGCCGCCTGACGCTGATACTCGCCGAGTGCGACGACCGCGGTGAGGGCGGCAACCGAGACGGCGATACCGATCAAGCTCAGCAGGACCCGCAGCTTGTGATGGCGAAGTTCCGCCCACGCCTCCAGGAGCGCGCCGATGACCCCGCTCATGCCGAGACCGCCCCGAGCGCGGTGTCAGCGAACGCCCGGTCAAGGTCCACGGGGGAGAGCACACCATCGGCCAGTCGCAGATGCCGCCGCGCACGAGCCGCCACATGAAGATCGTGAGTGATCGTCACCAGGGCAGCGGCGCTCTCGGTGGCAATGTCGTCGAGTAACGCCATCACTGCGGCGCCGGTTTCGACATCCAGAGCCCCCGTCGGTTCGTCGGCGAGGATAAGCGCCGGGCGGCGTACGAGGGCTCGCGCGATGGCGACGCGCTGTTGCTCGCCGCCCGACAGTCTCTCGGGCGGCGTGTCCAACCGGTGGGCCAAGCCCACACGGTCGAGCATCGCGCGGGCAAGCTCCCGGCGGCGCCAGAACTGCTTGCCACTCGCGTACCCGAGGGGCATCTCGACGTTCTCGAGCGCCGTGCGCCCGGCAAGCAGGTGGAACTGCTGAAAGACGAAGCCGACGTCGCGCCCCCGCATCCGGTCGAGGCGCCCACGCCGGATGCCGGCGACCGGCGTGCCTCGAAACTCTGCGGTTCCCGAGGTCGGCAGATCGAGGAGGCCCAGGATGTTCAGCAGCGTGGACTTGCCCGAGCCGCTGCGGCCGACGATCGCGACGTGGTCTCCTGCCGACACCGCAAGGTCGACACCGCGCAGGATGTCGAGCGTCGACTCGTCGGGGAGTGTGACCTGCTTGGTCACACCCTCGAGCCTGACAAGGCTCACCAGCTCCACCCCGGGTCCTCGCAGAACTGACCACCCATCCCGTCGTCGTAGCAGACCGGTTCGTTCGGGGCCGCGAGGCCGGGGACGAACTGCCGCACCTGCTCGCCGTCGGTCAGTCCGGAGACGACCTCCACGACGGTGCCGTCGCTGACTCCGAGTCCGACTTCCCGCTCTTCGAGGGGGGCGCCGGTGCCGGCATCCACCCACACCAGCCCGGTGCCTGCTCCACCGCGCACTGCAGTGACCGGAACCACCAGGGCATCATCGACAGTCGCTGCCCGGATGGACAGCTCGGTCCGAAGGCCTGCGAACACTGTCTGGTCGGTCGGGACGGCGCACGTGATGCTGGTCGTGCCGTCGTCGGACACCTGCACCGATAGGCCCGTGCATGAGAAGGGCGCGGGGCCGCCCTGGATTGTGACTTCGCCCTCGGTCGGGGCATTCAGCAGTCGATACAGCTGCACCGGCTCGATGGTGCTCTGCACGTGATACCGGGTGGGGCTGAGCGTCGCGATTTCGCCTCCGATGCTCGTCGGCTGTCCTTTCACCACGGCCACGGCGGTCACCTCGCCGGCCTCCGGGGCCAGCACATCGATCGTCTTGGCGGGATAGGACTGCTTGATCGTCATCAAGACCTGACCGGCTGCGACCGACTGTCCCGGTGCAACCTTGACCTCGCTGACGGCTCCGTCGACCTCGGAACGCACCGTCACGGCGTCGTCGCGCGCGATCGTTCCTTCGAGGGTCAGTTCGTCGATCACGCTCTGGCGGACGACGGGCACAACCGGCTCGGTGATCTGCCCACCCGGATCTGCCGAGGCCGTCGCCGTATCGGGGAAGAACGCCATCTTCACGAGTGCGGCGGCGAGAGCCCCGAACACGATAACGAAGAGGATGGGAAATACCCACCGACGCCACACAGCCATAGACATACGCCTTCCATTCGCGACGAAGCGTTCCCCCGATGAGCGCGGATGGCTTCGTGTGATCCCCCGCGTGCAACCTATCCCGCGCCTGCGGGCACGGCCAACACTGTCGATGACATTTCAGGGTCTTCCCCGAGAGACTCAGGGTGCGCGCTTGCTGGGGCGGGAAAGCGGGGACGCTTCCGCTGGGAGCGGACCCAGCGCACGCCAAGGTCACGGCCCGGTAACATGAGTCGGTATGTCCGCGCGCGGTTCGCGCCGGGTCGGCACCCCGGGTGCCGCCGTTGACAGATGGAGAGCTTTCCGTGGCCAATCCTCTCGAGAAACTCCTGCGTGCCGGTGAAGGTCGGCTCCTGCGGCGCTTGCAGCAGGTTGCGAAGGCGGTCAACGCCCTCGAGGACGAGTACTCGCAGCTGACTGACGACGAGCTGCGGGACGAGACCGCGGAGTTTCGCACCCGCTACGAGGCTGGCGAGACGCTCGACAAGCTGATGCCCGAGGCCTTCGCCGCCGTGCGGGAGGCCGCCAAGCGGACGATCGGTCAGCGGCACTACGACGTGCAGCTGATGGGCGGCGCTGCCCTGCACCTCGGCAACATCGCGGAGATGAAGACCGGTGAGGGCAAGACGCTGGTGGCGACACTTCCGGCGTACTTGAACGCGATCGCGGGCAAGGGCGTGCACGTGATTACCGTCAACGACTTCCTCGCGAGCTATCAGGCCGACCTCATGGGGCGTGTGTACCGGGCGCTGGGGATGACGACCGGCACGATCGTGTCGGGACAGACCCCCGAGGTGCGCCGGGAGCAGTACCTCGCAGACATCACCTACGGCACGAACAACGAGTTCGGTTTCGACTACCTTCGCGACAACATGGCGTGGCGCCGGGAGGACCTCGTCCAGCGCGGACACTTCTTCGCGATCGTCGACGAGGTTGACTCGATCCTCATCGATGAGGCCCGCACACCCCTGATCATCTCGGGCCCCTCCGCGGGAGAAGCGAACCGGTGGTTCGCCGAGTTCGCGAAGATCGCTCGCACTCTCGAGCCGGGAATCGACTACGAGGTCGACGAGAAGAAGCGCACGATCGGCGTGCTCGAGCCGGGTATCGAGAAGGTCGAAGACTATCTCGGGATCGACAACCTCTACGAGTCAGTCAACACTCCGCTGATCTCGTTCCTGAACAACTCGATCAAGGCGCTCGCCCTGTTCAAGCGCGACACCGACTACGTCGTCATGAACGACGAGGTGATGATCGTCGACGAGCACACGGGCCGAATCCTGGTGGGCCGCCGCTACAACGAAGGCATCCACCAAGCGATCGAGGCGAAGGAAGGTGTCCCGGTCAAGGCCGAGAACCAGACTCTCGCGACAGTGACGTTGCAGAACTACTTCCGCCTCTACGACAAGCTCTCGGGCATGACCGGCACCGCCGAGACCGAGGCTGCCGAGTTCATGTCGACCTACCAGCTG
>LWDU01042574.1_pt1 | contig 10573 bp, 9 predicted proteins | sample 727161 | NCBI WGS metagenome assembly LWDU01 (sample SAMN04566230, study PRJNA314399) | hydrothermal vent metagenome | isolation source: deep sea hydrothermal plume seawater | place: Mexico: Gulf of California, Guaymas Basin | collected 2004-07-11 | reverse complement strand
AACGTGAAGACTGACAGCATCGCTGGTCCTTTCGCGGCTCCTGGTCAAGCATCGATCTGCAAATCGCAAATCAGCCCCCTGAGCCACATCGCAAGATGTACGCCGATGGGGAGTTGCGAATCTTAGTGCCCCACTGCTCAGGATTCAACCAGACCGGGAATGGAATCGTGACAAGAATGCCCCCCTGAACTGCTCCCAGGACCCTTCCAGAGTCGCCTGACGCGCTCTTTCAAGGAACCTGTGGAAGACCCTCAGGTTGTGCAGAGACCCGAGGGTGTAGCCCAGCATCTCCTTGCGCAGATAGAGGTGATGAAGGGTGCCACGGCTGAACTGGAGGCAGGCGGGGCAATCACACCCCTGCTCCAGCGGCTCTCGATCCCGGCGATGCACCGAATTGCGGATATTGAGAGACGATCCGTCGGAGAGGAAGAGGGTGGCATTTCGCGCATTTCTGGTCGGGATCACGCAATCGAACATGTCGATCCCCGCCTCGATCGCCACCAGGAACTCCTCGAGACCACCCACACCCATCAGGTAGCGCGGCCGGTCGATGGGGAGATGCTGCGCACCATCGGAGATGGTCGCCAGCATCGCATCGCGGTTCTCTCCGACACTGACTCCTCCGATGGCATATCCATCGAAGGGTAGTTCCCGAAGTCGTTGTGCCCCTTCTCTCCTGAGATCCTCCTCGACTCCCCCTTGCAGGATGCCAAAGAGTGCCATCGGTTCAAACAGTTCCAAACGTTGACGGTGTTCGATCGCACGCATCGCCCATCGTTCGGTGCGCGCCAGCGCAGAGGCGGCCACGTCACGATCGACTCCCGCAGGAGGGCAGACATCGAGCACCATTGCGATGGTACTGCCGTCGAGCACCGACTCCGGGGTCAGGAGTAGCGCGTCTCCATCGATGTGGTTGCGAAAGTGGACTCCCTGCTCCTCGATACGATTGCGATGGCCAAGGGAGAAGACCTGAAAACCACCGGAGTCGGTCAAGATCGGCCCTTGCCAACCCATCATCTGGTGTAGCCCTCCCAGTTCGCGAACCGTGTCGGCTCCCGGCCTGACGGCGAGATGGTATGTGTTGGAGAGGACCACCTGGGTGCCAATCGAACGCAGTTGATCCGGGGTCACCCCTTTTACGGTGCCCTGGGTTCCGACCGGCATGAAAGCAGGAGTCTCGATCTTGCCTCGCGGTGTCGTCAGGGTGGCGGCTCGAGGACCTCGTTGCGATCCCGCTTCCAGCTCGAAAGAAAAACCATCGAGCATCGGGTGCTGTGCTTCGATCTTCTCCATCACCAGCAACTCCTGATCTCGACCCCTGGATAGTAATGCTGAAGAATCCACACATCATTGGCGCCTCGCCTGGCATAGCCCTGGGCACCGACCTGGCACATGCCGATTCCGTGTCCCCATCCTCTCCCGGAGAAGAGAAATCCACTGGCAGAGGGCTGCACGACAAAGTTGGTCGAGCGCAATTTGTGACGACCACGACTGCGAAGAGTCGTACGCAAGCGTTTGCTATCGACCTCGAAGGAACCGAGGCTGTGATCGATGCGTAGATACGGCACATGTCCAGACTCCGCGGCATCGACGGCCACCACCGTGTCGATTTTGCCCAGCTGGATCCCGGTCCCCTGACACAGGTAGGCCACAGCATCTGCCAGGTGCTTTCGTGGCACTTCCTCACTCCAGCGAAAAAATCGACTGCTCTGGCAACCATCGCAACGAACGCTCGGCATCGTCGGAACCCCTCGGATGAAGTAACTCTCTGCTGCAGAACAGGTTTGACCGCCGCAGGTCGAATGGAAGAAGCTCTCGAATAGTTTTCCTTGCCAGAGCAAGATCTGACCTCGCGTCTGTTCGACGGCAGCGATCACTTCCTTCGGCACCCTCGCGGTACCGCCATAGGCCTGGCTGCGGGTGTCGCCTCGCAGGTCATAAGATCGACCTCGACCGCGCGCCTCCATCTGGAACAAAGCATAGGTTCGAGCGGCAATCGCCTGCGCCTGCAGTGCCGCCGCAGGAAAACTGCTGGCGGACATCTCGCGAGTGACGACTCCCAGCAGATATCGTTCGAGCGACAGTCGCTCGATCATCTGCCAGCCGGTCGCCTCGGATTGGGGAATCCATTCGACCCACCCCTCGTGATATCGATCTCCGATCTGCATCTCACCGGTCCGCGAGCGAATCCAGACCGGATCAGTCCATCGACGATCGCCGATGTGAATCACCCCGGCAGCCGCGATCACCTCGACCGGAGCGGCAATCGTCGCCGAATCTCCGGCCCAGCGGATCTGCAATTGGCCAGTGGATGATTGGACAGTGCGGCGAAACTGACCCTCGTCGAGGAGAATCCCGATGAGGGGCTCGCCGGTCGGCTGGAAAGGCGTGTGCGCCACGAGAGAGCCGGCCAGCGGATCCTTCAGCAGTCCCCACGATCCTAGCGCGAGGATCGCTGCCACGACCAGCACCCGGCTCACGAGCGGCCTTCCAGGTCGAGCGCACCCTGGGATGTTGGCGCAGAATGAGATGGTGGCACCGCCTCGTCGATCTGATCATCCCTGAATCGAGGCCCGAGCACTCGCCCTCGCGGAGTCTTGGCAAGAAAACCACAGCGGATCAAATAGGGTTCGTGAACATCCTCGATGGTTCGTTCCTCTTCGCCGACGGTCACCGCAATGGTCTTGATCCCGACCGCCTGCCCTTCGGCACGGGCGACCGTTTGCAAGATCCTCCGATCGAGGGCATCGAGCCCATCGGGGTCGACCCCCAGACGGCTCAGCCCATCGTTGGCGGCGCCCTCATCGATCTGTGAATGCCCCTGCATCTGGACAAAATCACGGACCCGCTTGAGATATCGATTGGCGATCCTCGGTGTCCCGCGGCAACGACCGGCGAGCGCTTCGGCCCCCTGGCGGGTCACATCGAGGTTAAAGATCCGTGCACTTCGAAGGAGCACCTCGACGATCTCGTCATCGTCATACAACTCCAGTTTCTCCTGAATTCCAAATCGAGCTCGAAAGGGTGCGGTCAGATTGCCCTCTCGTGTGGTGGCAGCGACCAGCGTGAAACGAGGCAGATGGATCCGCATCGAGCGTGCGTTGGGTCCCGAATCGATGATGATGTCGATCTGGAAGTCTTCCATGGCGGTGTAGAGGTACTCCTCGACCACCCGGCTGATGCGGTGCACCTCATCGATGAAGAGCACGTCGCCCTCTTCCAGTTCGGTCAAAAGACCGACCAGATCCTTGGCCTTTTCCAGCACCGGTCCACTGGTGGATCGAAAACCCACCTCCATATGACCGGCAATCAAGCCGGCGAGTGTGGTCTTTCCGAGCCCAGGCATCCCCGACAAGAGGACATGATCGAGCGCCTCCCCCCGCTCCTTGGCGGCCCCGAGAAACACCTTCATGTTCCCGACCACACTGCTCTGCCCGATGAACTCGGAGAGCTGGCTCGGGCGGATTTGCTCGTCACCGAGGCGTTCGTCAGTACCGACCGCTTCGGCAGTGACTTGCCGCCGCTCGGCGGATGATTCGGACTCTTTTCGAGACATTTCTCCCGTGCCTCCTTCGTTGACGACGCGATGACCAGAGAATAGACCGCCTGGCTCCTACGAACCAGCCCCAGCAGACCATTCCCAGCAACGACCTCGATGGCTCCCTTGACCGCAAGCCCTTCGATGGTGAGGATCCTACCCTGTTCGGGAGCCGCATCGGAGGATCCCTATCGGAGAATCGAAAGATGTTCACCCCGCTCGAAAGCGAGACCCGTGCCCTCATCCAAATCCGATTCCGAAGGTCAGGCCGCCGCCGCTCGACCAGGACTGGGTCCGATACTACTGACCCTGTTCATCGACCTGGTCGGTTTCTCCATCATCTTTCCGCTGTTTCCTGCCATCCTCGATTCCTATCGCGGTGACCCATGGCTCGAGGGATGGCTCGATGCCCTGCGATCGCTTTCACCGCAAATCGATGAACCCCGTCTGGTGGTCCTCTTCGGCGGGGTCCTCGGATCGATCTACTCCTTCCTGCAATTTCTCCTGAGTCCCTTCTGGGGCAGCCTTTCCGATCGCATCGGTCGTCGACCGGTGCTGCTGATCACCATCTGGGGAAACCTGATGGCGGCGCTCCTTTGGGCCTTCAGCGGAAACTTTGCGCTGCTGGTCCTGTCGCGAGTGCTGGCGGGAATCGCCGGTGGAAACATCTCGGCAGCCACCGCAGCAGTGGCGGATCTGACCCCCGGACCGGAACGAGCTCGAGGCATGGGATTGATCGGAGCCTCCTTCGGGCTCGGCTTCATCCTCGGCCCTGCCATCGGTGGCGCACTCAGCCTGATCGATATGACCCCCCTCTGGCCCGCCGAGGAAGGGGGCGCACTGCTCGCCACCAGTAGTTTCACGGCGGCGGCGCTCGGCGTCTGTCTACTCTCCGCCATCAACTGGCTGTGGGTGTGGTTGCGCCTGAAGGAAACTCGACCCGCTGGATTCCCCCCGAGACCTTTGCGCTGGCAGATCTCTCTCGGCGGCCACTGGGGCCACCAGGTGCGGCGGGTTCAACTGGCCAATCTGATCTACCTGATCGGATTCAGCGGCATGGAGTTCACCCTCGCCTTCCTGGTGCAGCAGCGCTTCTCCTGGCAGAGCACCGACATCGCCGTGATGTTCGTTTCCATCGGCTTGGTCCTGGCGCTGGTTCAGGGCGGTTTGTCGCGACCCTTGGCTCGACGATGGGGCCCTCATGCCACTTCCCTGAGCGGATTTTGCCTGGTCATTGTCGGTCTGATGGGAATTGCCATCGCCACCCTCGAGTGGCAATTGTGGCTTTCACTGATCCCCCTGTCGGTCGGGGCGGCGATGGTGATGCCGATGCTATCGACCATCGTCAGCGAGTCGGTGGGTCCTCTCGAGCAAGGGGAGGTACTGGGCAGTTTCCGTTCACTGGGCAGTCTCGCACGAGCGATCGGCCCTATCTTTGCCGCCATCCTCTACTGGCAAGTGGGTCCTTCTGCTCCCTACTGGGTCTCTGCGGCGATCCTGATCATCCCCATCGGGCTCATCTCAGGTGGCCTTGTGAGAAAGTAGTAAATTCCATAGAATTACACCGCGCCGCTCGACTACAGCCTCTGAAAGGGCGTGTCGTGCAAGACCAAAAATTTGATCCCACTGACGGTGCCACCGCTCCGTCCCTCTCCCACCCATCTCGACTTTCTTCGTCTCTGCGTTCTCCGACCAGGTCGAGTCTGATCCTCCTGCTGCTGACCTGCGCTGTCGGATGTAGTTCCTCACCGGTCGATCGTGATCGCCCGCTGGGTTCGGAAGTCGGCCCCGCCGATGTCGCGGCGATGGTCACCGGTACCTGGCAGGTGAGAAACGAAGAACAGCAAGGGATGGCGGTCCTCGGTGGACTCCTCTCCTACGACATGACCACCACTGAACAGATCGACGGGGTGGCGGTGGCCCGAGAACGCATCAGTGCCGGACCGCTATGGATTGCCGGCACCACCGAGAGCCGTGCCATCACCAGCGCCGGAGAGGAGAGTCATGGCAACTGGTTCTTCCCCTTCTGGCGCTACCAGGAGGTCAATGGTGAGAGAACCCTTTATCCGCTGATGGTCATTCCGATTCCGCTGGGAAGTTCCTCGGATAGTGACCAGGCTCGTTTCGAAGAAGACCTGACCTGGGACGAGCCGGTCGCTCAGGCGATCGCTCCTCGCGACCTCGAAGCGACCCCCTTCATCGATCCTGTGCCCGACATCTCATCGCTCGATCCGCTCGATCGGACCTATCGCTTGCGCCAGGGGGATACACTTTGGTCGCTGTCGAAACGCTTCTATGGCACCGGTCAGCGCTGGCGCGATCTGGTCTCGGCGAACCCGTCTCGTTTCGACGACATCCACTCGATCCGGATCGGAACCACCATTCTCATCCCTCGTTGAGGGCCAGAATGAACAGTGCAGCCGCAATCGGTCTGCACTTCGGTGACCGAACTTTCCTGACAGCAGTCGGAAACTAGTTCCGACCTGTGGGGCTCGCGGGAAAGTTCGGCCTCCTTTTCCTCTCTCCATTCACTGCAAGGAACTACTCCTTGCGGCGAATCCGGAGTCTGCGAGCCAGTCGTATATGAGACATTTCGTTTTACAAACAACTTCTAGTAAACTGTTGTAAGCCCTATAGAATGGAATCTTCCGCCCTTCCGACTCTTCGGACAGGGAGAGCGGTTTTCCGGCTCCTCTGTTCGGAGGCCGGGCTACAAAGCGAGGAAGGATTCACAGCATGCTGTTCTGGAAGAGTATTACAGGGGCGATTTGCCTCATGATCTGCGTTTCTGGCATTCAAGCCCAAAATTATGCACTTCACTCGGTCCCCACCTCTGGTTTACCCGGGGCGACCATCGAAGCGACCATCAACCTGGAAACCCCCAGTCCTGCCCAGGGATTCCAATTTGGCCTGATTCATGATTCCACACTCTTGATTGCAACCTTGGTCACTGAAGGCTCGGCACTCGCCAGTGCCAACGCCGGCAGTGGTGCCGATTACTTCCACTTTGAACTGTCTCCTATCGGTGGAACGGGAGTCGTCGTGGGTGCCATCGTCAGCCTGTCTCCACCACTCGAGTCGATCCCTGTCGGAACTCACCAGGTCGCGGTGATCCAGTACAGTCTCAGCGCCACCGCCGAGCCTGGCTCGTCCTCGAACCTGACCTTCATCAACACCCTCGGTAGCCCGTCGGTGAACTGCGTGATCTCGGTCGGCGGGGTTTCTCAACAGCCGATCCTCGACCACGGAAGCCTTTCCGTCGAGACTCCGGCTCCCACGGGAGTCACCGTCACCGTCGACGATCCCTGCACCTGTGACGCGACCCTTTCCTGGACCAATGGTGGACTCTACGACTCCATCGAGATCACCAGGGACGGTGCCACCACCTCTCATGCCGGTACCGATACCAGCCTTCTGATCTCCCTCACCGACGGAGTGGCGGCGAACTACGAGGTGGTCGGAATCCGCAACTTGACGGCCTCGGCCGCCGGACTCGGAAGCGGGACTTGCAGCCAGACTCCCCCCTCCATCGGACCCTCGGATCTGCTCTGCACCATCGATCACGAAACCTGCACCGTCACCATGAGTTGGACCAACAATGATCCGACTTACCAGGACCTCACCTTCAGTGTCGATGGTGTTCTGGTCAGCACGTTGTTAGGAACCGCCACCACGACCTCCCATATTCTTCCAGCAGAGCTGGTCGATTTCTCGCTGGAGATCAGTGGATCAGGCGGCTGTGGTGAAACCATGCCGTCGATCAGTTGCATCATGATGTGCTTGCCTGAGCGCTTCAAGCGTGGCGACGTCAACGGCGACAGCGGAGTCGATATCTCCGACGCCATCGGAACCCTGAGTTACCTGTTCCAGGCCACTCCTTCCCCCTGTCTCGACTCGATCGACACCAATGATGACGGCGGTGTCGACATCTCCGACGCGATCTCGGTCCTCAACTACATCTTCGCTGGTGGTGTCGAGCCGCCGGCGCCAGGCCCGTCCACCTGTGGCATCGATCCGACCGTGGATACGCTCGATTGCCCCAACTACAACACTGCGGTCTGTAACTAGGTTTCACCACCGGGTTCGGACTGATCGGAAAGAAATGAAACGGGCCCGCAGGGTATCCCCCTGCGGGCCCGCTCTTCATCTACTCTTCAGTGCTCGAGACGAGCGGCTCAGATCGCCTCGAAGAGGTGCCCCATCTTGTTCTTCTTGGCGCGCAGGTAGCCCAGATTGATCGGTCCCGGCTCCGGTTCGATGGAGATCCGTTCGACCACATCGACGCCGTGGCTGACCAGGCCCTCGACCTTGGCTGGATTGTTGGTCAACAATCGCACCTGAGTCCCCCCCAGTGCCCGCAAGATGGCCGCCGCATCGGAGTAATCACGCAGGTCCGGTGGAAAACCGAGACGCTCATTCGCCTCGACCGTATCGAGACCTTCGCGCTGCTGCAGGTGATACGCCTGGATCTTTCGAGTCAGCCCGATACCACGCCCCTCCTGAGGCAAGTAGAGCAGAGCTCCCCGCTCTTTCGATCCAATCTGTTCCAGCGCCATCTGCAGTTGCGAACCGCAATCGCAGCGCAAGGATCCGATCACATCGCCAGTGAAACAGGCGCTGTGGATTCTCACCAGTGGAGCATCGTCCCCCTCTTCGGTCGAGAGCTGGCCCTGGCGCAGGACCGTGATCGGTTCCCCGCAGTCGACGCTCCACGACTCGATTTCGAACAGACCATAGGGGGTCGGAAGTTGTGCCGAAGAGAGTTTCACCGACTTCTCCGCAACACTGCCGATCGCCTCGGGAATCGGCGATTTCTGGCACTCCTCCACCAGGCTGGCGATGGTTCCCAGCAGCAGACCATGCAGTTGTGCGAACTTCTTCAGATCCTCCAGCCTCGCCATCGATCCATCTTTATTCATCACCTCGCAGATCACCGCTGCGGGTTGCAGTCCTGCTCTACGCATCAGATGAACAGAAGCCTCGGTGTGGCCCTGTCGGCTGAGGATTCCGCCAGGCTTCGCCTTCAGCGGGAAGATATGACCGGGCCGATTGAAATCTTCCGGGGTCGAATCTGGATGGGCCAGATGACGAAGAGTGTGGGCTCGATCGAAGGCGCTGATTCCGGTCGAGATCCCATCTCTGGAATCGACCGAGATGGTGAAGGCACACTCGGTCGGATCACTCGGTTGCGAGTGCATCGTCGGCAGTTGCAGTCGCTCGACGATCTCGGGCCCCAGTGGAGCGCAGATCAGGCCCCGTGCATGGGTGGCGAAAAAGTTGACCTGCTCCGCCGTGATCGACTCGGCGGCCAGCACCAGATCCCCCTCGTTCTCACGATGGGCATCGTCGATGAGGATGACCATCCCACCACGGGAAATCTCCTCGATCAGCTGGTCCACGGTTGCAAGGGTCAATCGAGACTCCAACCCATGAAGGGCACATCACTCAAAAGGGTCAGGCTCTGACCGAGAGTGCCATTCTAGTGGCTCCAGCGACCAGAGTGCAGTCATTCCTTCGGGCCATCTCGATGAAATCCAAGCTCCTCGACCTCCGCTCCCAGCCGCTCCAGTAACTGTCGTAGCCGATTCCCCATCCGTCTGGCGGCACCCGGTAGATCGATCGTCCCCCAGATCAGGATCAACACCTTACAAGTAGTGGCGTCCGTCTTCGATCGTTGAGAATCCTTGACCGCATTGGCACAGGGGCCCAGACCATCTCTCAGGCACAGCAGCCCGGCCAGATCGATCTGCTGATCGGAACGATTGAAGATGTAACTCTCTCCGGCACTTCCCAGCGAGATCTTCAGCGGCCCCTCCAGCCGATCGAGGTCGACCACGCTGAGTGGGATTCCCGCGCTGCGAGAGACCGCATTCCCCACATCGACCAGCGGCAAGATCGAAGCCAACGCCCCTCGAGCGGCCGCCGCCACCAGCCACTCGCTGGAGGGTTTGCCACGACCCGCAGGACGATAACCACCATGCCTCAACAGAGCTCGAATGTGCTTCTTGCACTGCTCATCGACCGATTCAGGGCCCGCAGCGGCGGTCAGTAGTTGCTCTAACCACTCGGGACTCTGCTCTCCCTGTGGCCCGGCAAGTTCCGCACGGATCGCCAGCGGATCGAGCAGGGGATGAGATTCCACCTCGATGATCATCGTGCCTCCTGCCCCATCGGTAGTTCGGTTGCCTTGTCCCATCGAGCCAAGGGGCTACCATCTCCCCGTGCAGCCAGCGCCACCGGGTCATCGGTGGCAGTGAAGGGAGTCAGGGTGCCACGGGATTCAATTTCGATCCATGACCGATTCCTCCTCGGTACCGAGTGCGATTCCCTGCTCGCACGACAGTTGCTCGATGTGGCCGAGGATTCGATCGTGGCCAGTGGACGAAGAGGTCGACTGGAATCCATCGAATGGCAGGGCTGTCGCTATGCTCGCAAGGTCTACCTGCCGACCGGCCCCGCATCACTACGAGGAATCGCTCGAAGATTCTCGCGAGGATTACTACGCCACTGGCGCTGGCAACGAGCGTTTCGATCGTGGCGGGCGATGGAAGCCGGGTTACGCATCGGTTTGCCTCTGCCGATTCCCTGGGTGCTCGACACCACCGGAGAAGAGGCGGTGCTGATCAGTTCGTGGACTCCCGGTGAACCGATTCATCACTGGATGGCACGCTGCAGTCATCACGGTTGGCGCCCCAGCGATCAATTTCGTTTCTGTCGCTGGATCGGATCCAGACTTCAACAGGTACTCTCGCGGGGATTCGATACTCGCGATCTTGCACCGCACAACGTGCTGGTGAGTGGTCCCGCCGAGGGGCCCTGGGAACTGGGAATCGTCGATCTCGATGATGCCGCCGTCGGTCGTATCCCGAGTCGCCACAAACTGATCACCGCTCTGGCACAGGTCGGTCATCTTCCACCGACCATCTCGGCCTCGATGAGGATGCGTGCCATCGATCAGTTTCTCGATGAAGACGGAGATGAACTGCTCGGCCCGCGCCGTAAAGCGCTCTCGGACATCTCCAACGCAGTGACCCG
>LWDU01036690.1_pt1 | contig 10573 bp, 5 predicted proteins | sample 727161 | NCBI WGS metagenome assembly LWDU01 (sample SAMN04566230, study PRJNA314399) | hydrothermal vent metagenome | isolation source: deep sea hydrothermal plume seawater | place: Mexico: Gulf of California, Guaymas Basin | collected 2004-07-11 | reverse complement strand
GCATTCTCTTCCTGTCAAGAGCAATGACGGGCACTTTGATATCGTTTCCAATATCAAGCGGATACCGTTCTGAGAATTAAAAGCCCCATCAAGAAAGGGGAGGAAACCGGAAAGAATCAAGTGATCGTCAGGATTTACCCTTGAGAGACGTTCTGTTTTCGGTGCTTCTACCAAACAAGTTTTTGGTGGGTTTTAACTTCCGAAATCCTTTTAGTTGATCGAAGGACGTTCGAAGTTCGGCCTCGGGGAACGATCGAATACGCTGGCAATGATATTGCCCAATACTTTTTGCGCGTCATCGATCAGGGTGTAAAAAACCGGAACCGCCAGGAGTGTGAAGAGGGTGGCCGAGGTCATTCCGCCAATAAGCATGTAGCCGAAACTCTTGAAACTCATCCCCATCTCACTGGCGGAAGCCAGGGTTAATGGAATCATTCCAAAAATGGTTGTCAACGCCGTCATGACGATCGGTCGGAACCGGTGCCTGGTGGCGAGCAGCAGTGCTTCGGCGCGGTCCATGCCGGTCCGTCGCATGCGGTTGACGTAGTCGACGAGGACGATTCCGTTGTTCACCACCACGCCGATGAGCAGGATGCCGCCGACGATGCCCATTTGGTCCATGCTGGTGCCGGTGAAGTAATGCAGCCACATCGAACCGATCGCGGCCAATGGAATGGTGAGCACGATGGAGAGCGGCATCAAAATGCTCTCGAACAGAAATGCGATGAGCATGTATATAAAAACAATGGAGAGCCCCATCGCCATGAGACTGGCGGAGATTTCGTTGTCGTCGAAAGTGACTTTGATTTCACTGAAGGATACGCCTTCGGGGAGGTCGATGTTCCGTTTGGCATTCTCGATGGCCTTACGGGCTTCGCGCTCTTCGCCGCTTTTCAACTTCATCCCGATGGTGTAGCTGATTTTTTTATTGGTTCGTCGAACGAAGCCTTCGCTCTTCAGCATGGCCGGTTTGGTGATGGAACCGATGGAGGCGAATCCGCCCTCATCGGTTGGAACCAGGTAGCTGTTCAGGTCGTGCAGTTCGGCGCGATCCTCCTCACGGAATCGCATTCGAACCGGAATCTGCCGTCCACTACTGTTGAATCTGGGCAATGTGCTGCCTCGCAGCGCGCTGCCGATCACCCCGGCGATGTCATTCGGGTTGACTCCGATTGAACTGGCGCGATCGCGGTCGACAATGAGCGCCAGTTCATTGGGCGCATCATCGGAATCCTGGTCTTCGAGCGACACGACCCCGGGTAAGGCCTCGAAAACCGGTTTCAAGGATTCGCCCACTTCCTCGAGTTGCAATGAGTTATCGCCGACCAGGCGGATATAATAGCGGGACCGTTTATCGTTTCGTTTTTCTCCCGGTTCCATGCCGGAGTAGTAGACCCGTAAACCGGGAACCTCGGGAAATTGTTTGTAAAGCAGGTCCGCGACTTCTTCACGCGGGATATCGCTGGTGATTTCTTTGGTGAAATTCCCTTCGAAGTTGCCGGAAAATTTGTGGTATTTGACGGTGTAACTGGCGATGCCGTATTCCACTTTGTTGGTTTCGACAACATTTTCAATCCGCTTGAAGTAGTCATCTCTTTGTTCGATCGAGAAATGATCGGGAAACCTTATGGACAAGTGGAATTCGCTGATTTCTTCGCTTCGCGCCTGGGAGAATTCGAGTTTTTCAAAAGCATAAAAATAAGTGCCAGACAGCAGTAAAATCAAGATGAAAGCCAGGTCGAGACGGCGTTTCAGGTAGTAACCGAGCGCATGGTTGTACCCGTCGTTAAATTTGCCGAAGGTCTTATCGTACGCCGCGACCAGGAATGTTTTAATGAATTCTCGTTTTCGCCTGGCTCCATTCTGTTGCTCGCTTTTTGAAGAGAGCGTCAGGTAAACGCATAAAGGAATGAAGACAAGCGCGGTGCCGAGAGAGGCTAACAGGGCCGACACAACCGGCAGTGCCAGGCGGTAGAGTAAAAACCGCATCTGACCACCCACCAGAAGAGAGGGGAGAAATACAATGACAGTGGTCAACGTGGCGGTCGTCACGGCCAGTCCGATTTCTCCCACGCCCTTGAGGCAGGCGTCTCTTCGTGACAGGCCGCTCTGATAGTGCCGTTGGATATTTTCCGCAACCACGACAGAATTGTCCACCAGCAGTCCAACACAGATGACCAGTCCGAGGATGGTGGTCATATTCAGTGTTTCGCCGGAAAAGTACATGACCGTCATCGAAATCAAAAGACAGAGGGGAATGGCCATGGCGATGATCATCGTCATTCTGAACTGCCGGAGGAAGAAGTAGAGGATCACACCGGCGAGCAAGGCTCCCAACATGCCGTTTTCAAGCAGGGTGTTGAGACGATTGATAATGATTTCGCCGTAATTCTGATAAAGACTGATTTCGTAGCTTGAAAGCGCTGGATTGGCCTGCATGCGCTCGACGGCCGCCACCACTCTTTCGCTGACTTCGACCGTGTTGGCGGAGCTTTCTTTTAGAACGGATACGGTCGCGGCCATTTGTTGATTCCAACGCTCGACGTGGTGGTAGGGATCTTCCGCCTCGTATTTGATGGTGGCAATGTCCCGAAGAAAAACCGTTTCACTGACGGGAATGTCTCGAATTTCCGCCATGGTGAGATAGGTGCTTGAGGATTTGAGGAGATATTTTTTACCGCCGTCCCGAACGGTGCCGCTGGAAAGCGTGAAATTATCGTCACGCAACCGTCGGGCAATCCGGTTGATACTCAATCCGTAGGCTTCGGCGCGTTTTTTATCGATTTCAATCAGGATCTCTTTCCGGTCGAGATTGATGTTCACGTCCGCCACACCGTCGATCCGTTGCAGCGGCCTGAGTACATGTTTGTCGATCACCGTGTAGTGATCGGAATCGGTATTGTAGCCGATGATCAGTCGGCAAACGGTTGCGCTCCCGCCGCCGCGTTTACTGATGCGGTATCCGTCAACGCCTTCAGGAAAACGGAGCGAAACCCGTTCCATTCGATCGCGAACTTCCCGATAGGCGACGTCCATTTCGGTGCCCCTTGTGAAACGAAGAGACACGGCGGCGGCGGTGGGTGAGCTTCTGCTCGACATGGATTCGATCCCCCGAACCGTGCTCAATTCCTCCTCCATTGGGAGTCCGATTTTTTCCATCGCCTCCTGAGCCACGCCGGAGTTCCAGCTGGTCCGGATCTCAATGGAATGCCCCTCTTGTCCTTTGGGATATTTTTCAAGGGGAAGGCGGTTGGTGGCGATCAGCCCGACCGCCAGAATCGTCAGGAACAGCACAAACACCGTGACCCTTCGACTCAGGGAAAGTCGCGTAATCCCAGTGGCTAATTCGTTCGCGCGCATGGCTATTGTGCTTTCGCTTCAAAGAGGCGTTCGCCGGCCAGTCCAAATAGATAGTAGATGGTCGGAATAATCAACAAGGTAAGGAAGGTCGATGTCAGAAGCCCGCATATCACGGTGACCGCCATGGGGGTACGGATTTCCGCGCCATCCCCCAGGCCTAGCGCCATGGGTAACAGGCCAAGCACGGTGGTGGCGGTGGTCATTAATATGGGACGGAGGCGCACGCAACCGGCTTGCACGATGGCTTCCTTCAGGGCCATCCCGCGGGCACGCAGGGTGTTGGCGTAGTCGACCAATACAATGGCGTTGTTGACCACGATGCCGGCCAGCATGATCATGCCAAGGAAAACGACAACCGACAGGTTGATTCCGAGCATTTTCAGGCCAATGACGGTGCCGACGAATGCCATCGGGATCGTGAACATGATGATGAATGGCTGTACCAGCGATTCGAATTGCGACGCCATGATCACGTAGACCAGAAACAGGCTCAGACCCAGCGCAATGTAGAGGCTTGCCTGGCTTCGCTCCCACTCCTGGTTTTGTCCGGTAATCAGAAAATCCATGTAAACCGGCCAGGCGATGTCCCGGTCGAGAATGCGTTTTGCCGTTTCCACCGCTGAGCCAAGCGATGCCCCTTCACCGATGTTGGCCTGTACCAGTGCAACGCGTTTCCCGTCGATTCGACGAATTTCGCTCGGACCTTCGCCAACGGACAGTTTAGCGATAGAGTTGAGGGGGATAGGTGTGTCGCCGCCCGGGTTGACGGTCAATTTGCCGACGTCGGCGACTTGTTCGCGGTCCTTCTCGGCCAGGCGAACGACAATCGGCACCCGGCGATCACGCCGGTTAAGCCGGGTGGCTTCCGCGCCTTTGACCATGTCCCGAATCTGACTGGCAACGGAACTAATGTTCAGGCCGTGGCGTATGATCTGCAGCCGGTCGTAAACGATCTGTACTTCAGGAGCCCCGCTGCGCAGAGTCGGTTCAACATCCGCCAGTTCTGTGGATCTTGACAGAAGTTCAGTGGCCTCATTCGAGAATTGTTTCAATTCCGACAGATCTTCTCCATTGATCTGAATGACGACCGGTTTTTTGGAGCTGAACAGAACCGGACGAGTGACGCGGGTGGTGATATCCGGCACATTTTGAAACAGGGCGCGGAATTGCGCAATGACTTGCACTTCAGTCTGGTAAGGATTTTTACTGGGCTTAAGCTGGACTTTGAAACGCGCGGAATGTTCCCCTTCGTCCGAACGTTTCATGTTGCTGGTGTCGAAGCCGTACATCACGAGCAAGGTGTCGATCATGCTGTCCTTCTGTTTCTTTTTATCGAGGATGGCTTTTTCGACCTTGCCCAGAATGGAGACGGTTTGGTCCAACGGAGTTCCGACCGGAAGTGAGACTTCAAATGTGAACTCGCTTTGATGCACTTCCGGCAGCAGCTCTGTTTTAAGTTGTCTGCCGACTGAATAGGTCACAGCGAAACAGGACAGGGCCAGGAAGATCATCGCGACCGGGCTTGCCAACGCCCAGCGGATGAGTTTTGGGTAGAATCCCTTTTGGGTAGTCTGAGTTTCACTGCCTGCTCCCGCAACGCCGAATCTCGAGAGCAGCGCGCCAAATAGGGAGACAGATTTCGTGATGGCCCGGTATGTGACAAGAGCGATCATGGCAATTGCGCGCATAGACCATACCAGCGACACACCGAGCAATTCCATAAAAAACGAGACGGCAAGGCGGAGAACGTAGTAGGGGCCGGTCATCAGGAATCTCTTCGGGTTTCGTTTACGGCTTGTATTGAAGGCGTGGAAAGCTCCCCAGAGCCTGTCCAGACGTTGTTTGTCAGGTGAGGCCGACTCGAATCGGTTATCGCCTGAATCGCCGCGGGCGAACAGGGCCTCAAACAATGGAAAAACGGCGAGCAGCCACCAAGCCGATTTCCCGCGATCATGCAGTCGCTTGGCCAGAGCGATGTAGACCGGCCAGGCGAAAGCGATCAGGCAAACTTTAAAGGTCGTGAAAGCCAGGGCGCTGTAAACAATATTGGGATCGGAACGAGGATCATCCACAACGGAGACCCTCCACCATGTGTAACAAAATACCACCCCGATCATGGCTCCGAGCAGAAGCAGTAGAGGGAGCACGATTCGGAGCCAAAATGTGCCAAGGCTGATTCGGCCCTTGAGGGCGCCGAATTCGTGCGCCACCATGCCCGCGCCGGTTTTCAGCCTGAACCCTCCCCGGCTGGCGAGCATTGGGATGAACAACATCGCGACGATCAGCGATGCCACCAGCGAAGTGACGACGGTCAGGCCAAGATCGGTAAAAACCTGTCCGGCAAGACCTTCAACGAACACCATCGGAAAAAACACGCAGATTGAAGTGAGGGTTGAGGCGATCACCGCGCCTCTCACTTCTTTAGTGCCGCGAATGGCGGCCTCTCGCACGGAGTCACCTTCTTCGCGGCAGCGGTAAATGGATTCGAGAACAACGATGGACGAGTCCACCAACATGCCGATCCCCATTGCCATGCCGCCAAGCGACATGATGTTGAGCGATACATTGAGAAGATTCAGCGGAGCGAATGTGATCAGAATCGAGATCGGGATGCTGACGGCAACGATCGCGGTGGTGCGAATGTCGCGCAAAAAAATCAGCAAAACGAAAATGGCCAGTATAGCACCCATTACCGCTGTGTTCTTCACTTCTGAAATACTGTTGTCGATGAAGACTGAGCGATCGGCCACGACGCGCAGATAGGCCTCTTCCTCCGCCCGTAATTTCCCGGCCAGAGTGGTCCGGCTGGAGCCGGAGATGGAGCCTATGAGGTGTTTCACCCTCTCGGCCACCTCCACCATGTTGGCGTCGGCTTCCTTGTAGATGTCGATTTGAACGCTCTCGTTGCCATCAGTGTGGGTGAGCATCTCGCGGTCGCGTTGGCCGAATACGACTTGGCCCAGGTCCTTGACTCGTATTTCGCGGCCGTCCCGGCGGAAGACGATCGTGTTCGCGATCTCATCAATATTTTTATATTCATTGATGGTGCGGATCATGTATTCCGCGCCTCCTTCACGAATACGCCCCCCGGCGGCGTTGATGTTCTCCTGACTGAGTCGGTTGACCACTTGACCGATGGAAAGGTTCACACGCTGCAGACTGGACTCGTCAATCAGAACGTGTATTTCTTCTTCAAGACCGCCTCGGACCCGCGCCGCCGCGACGCCCTCGATCGGTTCGATCTGCCGTTTTACCTGCAACTCGGCGATGCGTCGCAAACGTCGCAACCCCGCGTCGCCCTGGTATTTGATGCTTCGGCTGGAGCCGGAAAGACTCAATTCCATCACCGGATCAAGCGATGGGTCGTAATGGAGAAGCAGCGGTTTCTCAGCATCCCGAGGCATACGGACCAGGTCGAGCTTTTCGAGGGAATTTTGAATGGCATCGACCATCGACGTCCCCCAGACAAACTCCAATATCACATCGCTGACACCCGCGCGGCTGATGCTGCTGATTTCGTTTAAACCACCGACGACGCCCAGCGCCTCCTCGATGCGGCGGCTGATGTCGTTCTCCACCTCCTCCGGTGCCGCGCCTGGATATTCGGTTCGAACGGTGAGGGTGGGATAGCTCATGTCCGGCATAAGTGTCACCGGCAGTTGGCCGAGCGAGAAGTAACCGAATACGATTGCCGCCAGAAAAATCATCAACACCGCGACCGGTCGGTCGGTGGTGAAATTTGGGCTGCGATCTGGTGATTCCATGCGGGTGTGGATCGCGCGGGATTAGTTTACACTTTGGACGGGCACCTGTTTGGAAGCAGGGATGGCATTTGTCTTTGCCTGTACGATGGAGTCATTCGACATCAGGCTCCCAACATCAGGCTCGTCGAGCTCCCGAATCGGGGAAGTGTCCTTCAAACCGGATTGGCCCGCGATGACAATCAGGTCACCGACTTCAAATCCCTCCGTGGGTTCTATGTGTATTTTGTCCGCGTTCTTTGGCACCACCAGGTGACGTTTCACACGAACCACGCCATTGGTATCGGTGTAGGTTTTAAAGGCAAAGGTCTGGTCGTTGTCATAAACGATCGATTGTTTCGGAATCAGCAGGGCATCCTCGTTGGCATCAAGCACCAGCTGAACTTCCACCCACATACCCGGCCGAAGCGCGCCGAGTTCTTTCACGCCAACCACGACCTTGACGCCGCCCTTGGACTCAACAATTGGAGAAATACGTTTCACAAAACCCGGAAACTCCTGATTATCGAGAGTGCTGGAAATCAGGCGCGCTTCCATGTTCGGTTTCAGTTTGGGAATAAACTGTTCGGGCACGTAAATGATGGCCACCGTCGATTCCAGGTCGATGATTTCAAAGATTGGAATTCCGTTACTGACCTGATCGCCCACCTTGACCGTTCGGCTGGTGATGGTGCCTTTAATCGGCGCGCGCACTTCGGTGTAATCCAGTTGGCGTTTGGCGGTTTCGGACTGCAACTGAGCCTGGTTATAGGTGAATTTAGCGTTCCGGTATTCCGTTTCGCTAATCAGGTCCTGGTTGTAGAGATTCTCCAGGTTGTCGAAGTCGATCCGGGCTTTTTCCAGTTGAATCATCGCCTGATCGTAATCCGTTTTCTGTCTGTCATTTTCCAGGCGCAGCAAAATTTGCCCTTTTGCAACCTGGTCGCCTTCCTCAACGAACAGTTCGACGGCCGGATTTTGGGTGCGGGCTAAAACCTGAACCTGGTTCTCAGCCTGAAGTGAAGAGGATCGATCCAATATTTCTTCGATCCTCCCGCGTTTGATCTCGGCCAACTCAACCAGCACTGACTTACTGGCGGGCACTCCCGGCGTTTCCAACTTCGATAGCGATTTGTCATCGGTCGAATTACCCGAACCACAGCCCTGGAGTAACAGAATAGAGGAGATGAGGATTATTAGACGCATCGTGTCTATATCGTTCTTTTTTGATTCCGGTGAATATTGAAACATTTTCTATTCCTAAATCGCAATGTTCTTAGCTCAAAATCACATGAAAAAGAAGAGAAATGTCCCTCCCCCTGAATATCGAGGTTCGTCACCCAGTTCTTTAAGTTTTCGGCCCAAGCCATAAGGACTTTAATTTGTCAAATCGATGGGTGAAACCGATGACTTCACGACCGGTTTTGCCGGCGTGCCCGGACGAGCTTCAGCGGGCGTTGGACTCGGGAAATGTTTGGCGTTCTTCTTCGGCCCCAATTATTCAGGTCATCCACGGCAATAAAAAGGACGTTCGGCGAACGTGACGTTCGATCCAATGGCAGCTTCGTCGCGGAGTCAGAGAAGACTTCAATCACGAAACACGTGAAGATGAAGCCGGGCAAGATAATTGCCGGATAGCAGCTTGCGGTGTTGTAAACCCTTCGGGCTGTTGAACCAGTCGTTACTTTCATTTGAGTAAATGTGAAAATCGCGTCAACAGCTCCGTATCCGGCGGGTAGATGCATGAATGAGGTGCGGCTGATTTTATCCACCTGCCTATTCTCCGCTCGAAGATCCAATATTCGGAATATTTTATCCAAAAAATCATCCCCATGCAGCCTCATTGAGACCGAAACATGGTGGAGAGTTGCCAATATCCCCCTCGATTCTTCTCGCGCTGGTAGTCGATTACGGCCTGCTGCTCCCGATTAAGCCAACCGGCAAGACAAAGAAGAATGAATTTAGTCGGATCCACAGCCCAATTTAAACCGAACTCTCTCAATTCCAATCGGTTGAGTACGAACCGAGTTTTTCTACACTACGGGTTGCCTGAATCAAAAATACTCTGAAAGGATTTCTGTAAACCGGCTCATGCCCGTTTGATTCAAGTGATGACGATCGGCGAACATTGTATCGGGTAGGGTTACGGGAAGATTTTCAAGGAATCTGGCTTCGGGAAGAGTGTTTTTCAGTTCCCGGCTTACTTCGATAATTCTCTTCACATAAGTATCGCCGGTTAATGATTCCGGAGAGGGGGTCAGGCCGAACAGGAGGGTTGTCCCTTTCGGGATCGATTCATTGAAAGCAATCGCTTTTCTTTTAAATCCATCCGACATCCTGATTTCGCTGATCAAAGGTTGATCAGCCGGAGTGAACTGCTTTGGATGAATCAGGGATCCATTGTGGTTTTTCATGAATTCCAGGATTCCTGAAGTGAAGCCGTATTTCCGAGCATAATCCTGTTTCAATGGTGCCGACACCAGGTGGTTTAACAGGCAATCGTGGAAAGGGGTCATACCGGTCCAATAGAGAATTTTTTCGTAAGTATTGTTGGGGAGATCCTCGCGGTTTCCCTCCATTGCCCACTCGAACAAACGTTGATGATAATCTGTTGATGAGGAACGGCGAAGAGAGGTAGGGTGAAACAGCAATAAGATGACATGGGGAGGCGTCTCATTTGATTCCAGATACTGGCTCAACAATTGGTGATGAGTTGTCATATCCAGATAACTCAGAAGCCCGAGATTCTGAACTTTTGGATTGTCATTCAATCGCGCTGTCAAATCGACGGCCGAGACATTCATTAGACAGGTGGAGTCACCCATCAGGAGGATTTTGGAGTCCTGTATTTCCCTGGAGGCGCCCGTTTGAAAAGTGATGATCGTCTGATCCACATCCAGCAGTTTTTTTTCCGACGGCAGTAAACCCAGATAACTGGCAAAATGGAGACTCCCTGAAAGGAGGGTTATCGTGATCAGAATACCCGCCACAATCCTGATAGGGTGGATTGTGCTAAATTGATATCGATGACTGATCATTTCCGTTTGGCGATGTTGGATGTTGGATGTTGGCTTTCGATTTCGATTAAGGTAGGGCGCGCTGTCCCAGCGGACTGCCGTTTGCGGCGGCTGTACATGATGCTGCATTCATCAGCACCAATATCTTGTAATCGGGCCAATGCTGCTTCAATCTGGATTATTCCGCAGTCTTCAACAGGGAGCAGTTTTTTTTCATCTGTTGAAATATTTTGAAAATGTCTGAAACCCGTGAGGAACATGGAGTGCGCAAAGTTTGGATTTGAGGCGCCGATATGGGCTATAGCTGAAAGAATGATGGCAGCGTGCTGTACGAGAACTTCTTTCGGTAGATCTCCGGCTTTTTTTCAATTTTTTCTAATCGGTTTTCTTGTTCTCGATCGATGATTCTTTTCAAGGTGAAGGGAAACAGTGGCAGAGTGTCATACCCTTCAATCA
>LWDU01036405.1_pt1 | contig 10573 bp, 7 predicted proteins | sample 727161 | NCBI WGS metagenome assembly LWDU01 (sample SAMN04566230, study PRJNA314399) | hydrothermal vent metagenome | isolation source: deep sea hydrothermal plume seawater | place: Mexico: Gulf of California, Guaymas Basin | collected 2004-07-11 | reverse complement strand
TCGCACGGCGACGCAGTGGAAAGAGATACTGAAGGTGAAGCGGGGCGGGGAACTCATTGATCAGACGGTGACGTTTCGCAAAACGCACCATGGTCCGATTGTTCGCCGTGAAAATGCCAATACCTTTCTGGCCGTGCAGGTGGCTGGGCTGTTTAATGTCAATCGAATGAATCAGGCATGGGGCATGGTTCTTGCCAGCGACTTTCGTGAGTGGCGAGCGGCTGTCAGCTACTGCGCGATTCCGATGTTCAATGTGGTTTATGCAGATGATGCTGACAACATCTTTTACGCCTACAACGGCACGATTCCCCGTCGCGACCCAAAGTTTGACTGGCAGCGGCCTGTTGACGGCGGTGACCCCGAAACAGAGTGGCAGGGATTCCCTTCCTTCGACGAACTACCACAGGTCTTGAATCCGAAATCCGGATACGTCCAAAGCTGCAACTCGACGCCTTTCACCACCACCGACATCGATTCGGACAATCCCCGGCCACAGGATTTTCCACGGTACATGATTGAAGATGCCAACGTCGATATGCGTCGATCGAAAATGTCGCGGCTGATTCTGAAAAATGCCACGGACGTGACATTCGAACAGTGGCAGGATTTGTCGTATGACACTCGGATGTATTGGGCGATGACCGAAATCCCCAAACTGGCGGCCGACTACGAGAGACTCAAAACGACGCGTCAACAACTTGCATCAGAAATCGCGCCGTACTGGGCACACCTCCAGGACTGGGATTTCCGTTCGACAATCGACTCGACTCAGACAACTTTGACGGTAGCGTGGTACGAGCAGCTGTACGGTTTCGGTTACCCTGCAGAAACGCTCAAGGAAAAATACTCGGCGGACCGTCTGACATGGTTTGCCGCCCTGAAGGCTGCGGCGGACAAGCTCAACGGGCTGCATGGTACCTGGAAACATCCCTGGGGACAGGCGCACCGGCTTCAGCGAGTTGCCAACCAACCGGATGTGCAGCATGCGGGAGTGGGCCTGAATCCGTTCTTCGAAAACCTGCCCTGTCCCGGTGCTCCTGGTCCATTGGGAATTATCTTCACGATCTATTCTTCCCCCGAAATTCCCGTCGTCCGTCCGCAGCGTTTTGCGGTCGTGGGAGCGTCCTACATGGCGATCGTTGAATTTGGTGAGCGCATTCGAACGAACAGCGTCATGCCCTTCGGTTCGAGTGGCCGTCGCAATTCGTCGCATTTTTTCGATCAGGCAAAACTGTATTCGGCAATGAAACTGAAGCCGGCATGGTTCTACAAACACCAGGTGGAAGAGCATTCGAAGAGACTGGTGTTGCTGAATCGGTAGTGTTTCGCTTACCAGACGCACAGCAGGTTAATGAAATTCTCGTCGTTTTGAGTTCGTGACAATTTTTCCAGTGATTTTCTCCGTCAGTACCGGAGCCGTCGAAAAAGAAAGACAAGATGAACGCAGAGGTTGACCGACTCATCATGGAGGCTCAGAGAGCAAAGCTCACGGAACGCCGTACGGAACCGCGACATCCGTTTACGCGGCCTGTGAATATTCATATTCAGAGAGAGCCCGGTGTTCTGGCGTTTGCCAAAGATATGTCAAAGCAGGGCATTGGGGTTATTACAAATCTGGATCTGAAGGTTGGTACGATTGCTGTGCTGACGATCCATTCGACATCTCCCCGGCCCGTGCATCTGAGGTGCGAATTGCGTTGGAGCGATCCATTTGGGAAGGACTGGTATCTGACCGGTTGGAAGTTCATCTCCGCCGCGCCCGCACCGACCACGTAGGACCCGTTGTGTCAACTCTGAAGGTGGCTCGCCGATGCTGCGCCCGCAGAGAGATGCGATTTGGGCGAAGTTGAATTGGGAGACGGAATCCTGGCATTTGCCGTGTGACGACAGTGCCTGATTCCTCTCAGAATCATGCTGTCAGATCTTGCGAGGTTTTTGTCGGGAAGGAGCAGATTCCCTGGCTTTCTTTTGTTGCTGAATTTGACGCTTCATGCGTTCTGACTGAGGGGTTTTTCGGGCACGCTGCGGATCAACCTTGCGGGCTTGCTCTTTTGCGGCCCTCTCGGCCTTCCTCGCAACTTCACAAAGTTCGGCCAGCGACTTATTCACCGGGGCCTGCTTAAACACTGAGCCAGCTGTCATCGCTCCCGCACATCCTTTCTGAGCCGGAATATGGTAGCTCTGATCAAGGCTGCGAATCGCAAACCCCACGTCCTTGAGTTCCTCGTTGACAGACGTCGCAACAACGCTCAGTCCCGATGTAACGCCAATCACGGTAACGGTGCCAACAATGGCGGCTTCCGCGGAAAGAAGTACTCCCGCCTCATCCCGCCAGATTTTCGATAACAGGTTCATCTCTCAAACTCCCGCACAAAGTAACACAGAACGTCGGCCTTCTCTCTGAAGACTCTGAATCCGGTTGTGTCGACTGTAGCGATTGTATGAGTCGTATCACTTGAAGCATCAACAAAACAACGGGATTGCGCGGATCGATCGTGGTCGAGTTTGAGGGTGTTCAATGCGGTTTACGTTTTGATCAGAGTCCTTGTCAATTACTGGCAGTCGAATGCCCGTCCACCTCCATCGCTCCACATTGATCCGGACGAAACAGCCTCGCCAGGTGAACCGCCGCGTCGCAGACAGACCAGTCTGCCTGGTTCAGTGTGTCAATTCCGACAGCAACGAAGTCGAGTGCGGAGGTCGTCATGCGACACGAAAAGCGTCCCGGGGAATCGGTCGCACGGGTCTGTCGGCAGGCCTGATGCTGACAGGCCTGCACATGGCGCCGACGTGCTGGCTTCCCTGGTCGCGAACCGGCGGGACGGGGAGGATTTCCAATGATTGACGACTGTTCGCTGCCAAGTCGCGTTGGTTCCGGGTATCCTTCTCCGCTCGAATCAGTCTGTCATGGATGATCACCTATGCCTGCGAACCTCACTGAGCCTCAGCAGACCGCTGTCGACCATTTCGAAGGGCCGTTAATGGTTCTTGCCGGACCAGGGTCCGGTAAGACAAGGGTCATTACGCACCGAATTGCCAGACTGCTGCAACGCGGCGTGCGGCCGGATGAGATCCTCGCATTGACGTTCACCAACAAGGCCGCCCGAGAGATGGGGGAACGTGTCGAGCGTTTACTGGGCGGCACTCGTGTTCAGGTCAGCACGTTCCATCGGTTCTGTTCTCGATTGCTGCGAGTGTATCCGGATCACGTGGGTCTGAAGGATAACTTCACGATCCTGGATTCTTCGGACCAGTCGCAGCTTGTCCGCAAGATCATGAAGCAGATCGGTTTCGACACCGTAATGCATGAGCCGCGTCGAGTCCTGAGCCGGATCAGCAAAGCACGGAATGATCTGGTCACGGCAGAAGTGTTCCGGCGGCGTTACGAAGAACGCATCGGTGATCCGCTGGACGCCGTGGTCTATGAAGTTTTTCCGAAATACGAACAGCGTCTGCTGCATCAGAACGCTGTCGACTTTGACGCATTGCTGTTGCATGTCGTGGATCTGCTCACCCACAGTACTGAGCTGCGAGAGATTCTGGACACACAGTTTCGTTTTGTGCTGGTGGATGAGTATCAGGATACCAACCTGGCTCAGTACCGTATTGTGCGAGCGTTGTCGCAACAGTTTCCGAACATCTGTGCAACGGGCGATCCTGACCAGTCGATTTACGGCTGGCGGGGAGCTCGACCGGAAAACATTCTGCAGTTTGAACAGGACTTCGGTGACACGAAAATCGTTTCTCTCGACCAGAACTTTCGCAGCACGGCGTCGATCGTCCGCTGTGCCGATCAGCTGATCTCCTTCAATCCACGCCGACACCGAAACGCTCTGACCACCGACAACGAAACGGGTGAGTCCGTCAAGCTGCGAGTGTTCGCAGATTCAGAAGCGGAAGCCAACGGCATAGCCCTGGACATTGCGGCGGCCGTGAACTCGGGAGCACGAAAGTATTCTGATTTCGCAGTTTTCTATCGCGTCAATGCGTTGTCTGCGTCCGTGGAAACAGCTCTGTCGAGGCATGGCATTCCGTTCCAGGTGGCAGCCGGGTTTTCCTTTTACGAACGAGCGGAAGTACGCGACCTGCTGGGCTATTTGCGGCTGATCGAAAACTCATCTGATGACGCAGCCTTCGAACGCATTGTCAATCGCCCGGCACGTGGTATCGGTAAAACGACCGTGGGACGCCTGACTGCATTCGCTGATCAGCACGGGATTTCCATGCTGCAGGCTGCTGAACGCAACGATGAAATTCCAAAACTGACGGCCCGCAGCCACAAGCCGCTGAACGCTTTTGTCGACCTGATTCACAAGTTGCATAAGCGATCCGCGCAGCTGGGTGTGCCGGAGCTGATAGAGAAGTTGATCGCGGAAGTTGACTACCTGTCGCTGTGGGCGGACGATTACGACGAAGTTGACCAGGACCGCAAAGCCAACGTTTACGAACTCGTACGAGCCGCGCGCATTTACCAGGACGCGCACGATGATCCGCAGAACCCGCCGTCGTTGCAGGGGTTCCTGGAAATGGCCTCACTGACCAGCGAAGCGGACAGCGTTGATGATTCCAAAGGTGTCGTGACATTGATGACGATGCACGCCGCCAAGGGACTGGAATTTCCGGTCGTCTACATCACCGGCGTCGAGTCCGGCCTGATTCCTCACGAACGAGCAGTCCGCAACGGTGATCCGGCCAGCTTTCAGGAGGAACGCCGTTTGCTGTTTGTGGGCGTGACTCGTGCGATGCACGAACTGCACCTGACTCAAACCCGCGAACGCTTTTTTCGTGGGAAACGAAGTTATACGATTGCCAGCCCGTTTCTGTCTGAAATGGTTCTGGATGTGGTCTGTGACGACGATGTTCCGGCACCACCGTCCCACCATCCAGGTGCCTTTGATGGCTACGTGCAGAAAGCTCGTGAACGCTACGAAGCGGCTCAGGATCTTCCGGCCACATCATTGTTGATGTCCGCTGCCGACCTTGAGAAGAAACTGGCAGACCGACTACCCTCAGACGTAGGCGGAGCGGAGGCTGAGAACTGGCAGGCCAACGGGGCGTCGACGTCGTCTGTTGGGCCAAACGATGCCGAACGAAACCCCGCCGATGTGATTTGTGCCGCGGCAACGGTCGTAACAGCAACGTCCCCGACCAGCTCGTCTGCCACGCATCAATTGACCGCCGGCACCAATGTTCGACATCCTCGCTATGGAAGAGGTGTGGTGATTGATGCGTCTGAAGGCTCCAACCGAGCCACGGTGACCGTGCTGTTTGAAGCCGATGATCGCGAAGAAACATTCGTCGCCGCCCAGTGCCCCCTGCAGCCCATCGGCAGCATCCGGCCGAAGTAGTTTTTTATGAAAGTCCCGGTCTCTTTGAGAGACCGGGACTTTGTTCTCATCCGCGATGATCGAATTTCGCTTCAGTTCCCCGAACCGTTTCGTCAAAAACGCCATCGTTGAACACCGTCTCTCCACGAACAATCGTTCGCACGGGCCAGCCTTTTAGCCGCGTCCCGTGCCACGGACTCCAGCCGCTTTTCGTGACCTGCTGTTCGTTGCGAATCTCTGCTTCCCGATTCATATCCACCAGAACCAGATCGGCATCATACCCCACCTGAATGCTGCCCTTGTTGACGATATCCCACACGCGGGCCGGTGCCTCGCACATCCATGACACGACCTGCTGCAACGTACACCGCCCGCTGTTGACAGAATTCAGCATCAGCGCCAGAGAGTTTTCGACGGCCGGTAATCCGGAAGGTGATTGCGGGTAAGGCTGGTCCTTTTCTTCCAGCGTGTGAGGTGCATGGTCGGTGGCGATGACGGGAATTGTGCCATCCAGCAAGCCACGCCAAAGCTCATCGTTGTCCTCCGGATTCTTAATCGACGGATTCATCTGCACCAGCGAACCTAAAGTCTCGTAGTCGTTGACGTTGAAGAACAGATGATGAGGACACGCTTCTGCGGAAATCAAATCACTGCAGCCACGGAGGAATTCAACCTCCTGCGCTGTCGAAACATGCAGCACGTGAAATCGATGGTCATTGCGCTGTGCCAGGTCAACCGCTCGCTGCGTCGCAATCAGTGCCGCCTTGTGATCACGGATACGGCTGTGATCCCGGTACGACTTGCCTCCGTCCAGCCTCTCGGCGTTGGCACGAACAGTCGTTTCGTCTTCGCAGTGAGCACAAACGGGCAACGTCGTTTCCGCAAAAATTCGTTCCAGCGCTTCCTGTTGATCGACCAGCAGATTGCCGGTGCTGGACCCGATAAAGATCTTGATGCCCGGAGTTCGTTCGGCGGACGTCAACACGTCAATATTGTCGGGCGTGGCGCCGATATAGAATCCAAAATTGACCAGACACTTGCCCGCGGCCAGATCCAGCTTGGCATGTAACGCGTCCAGCGTGATGGTGGCCGGGTTGGTGTTCGGCATTTCCAGAAACGTGGTGACGCCGCCTTTGGCGCAGGCTCTGCTGCCCGTCGCCAGGTCTTCTTTGTGAGTCAATCCCGGGTCGCGAAAATGGACCTGGTCATCAATCACGCCGGGAATCAAGTGCAGCCCGGTGGCATCAATGACCTCGTCTGCGACCGCGTCGTCAGCGGCATCGATACCAGAAATGAGGCCGTCCTCGAACAGCACATTGATTTTGGCGGTCCGGTCCGGCAGGACCACCTCAGCATTGCGAATTAGTGTTTTCATGTGGTGTCTTGAGGCCTCGTGAGCCAGGTCGTGCTGCATGATGTCGACAGAAGTGGCGCCGAAGACACCATTGCGAAAGCGACATCTTAGAAACATTCGCTGCAGTCTGCCAGAAGTGGTCTCAATACCAGCACGCAGCGCCAGCAAGTGACCTCTCTGGTTTTCTCACGAGTCTTAATTCACACACACACACACTCGCGCTTCGTGCTTGTGTTTTGTGGTTTTGAAACTGCTTCTAAGCAACAGACGGGGAACACCCGGACGATCACAAGCAAACGAATCAATCACGTCGTCAGCCTACTCGGCACTTACTTTTCGCCACAGCCACCATCCAGCCAGACCATTTGTCACAACAAGCAGGGTCACCATGACCAGCAGCAACATTGCCGCCGTTTCGGTTGGTGCACCGGCATCCTGAATCCCAAACCAGCATGCTCCGAAAATCAGAGCATCGAGAAGAAGAAATGGGAAAAACGCAGCGTCAGCAAACGCCAGACCCAGTCCAACCAGTCGTCCGTTGGAACGACGGATGTCGCTGACTGCGACGAATCCCAGGATCGTCGTAATAAACGGGGCCAGCAGTCCCGGCAGTCCGATCAACCCGATTGCAAAAAGCGGGGCCGTCTCTCCGGCCAGATTCGATGACTGGGGTCCGCTCGTCTGGAGAAAGAATACCACGAAAATGAAAAACAAGGGCATCAGGCAGGCGGCGACGATGGCTTTGCGAGAGAACCGACGTTTCATCACACGATCAGCGGCCCGTATCCTCTGTCGTGTTCGCACGATGAACGCATTTCGGACATCACGCCTGTTCAGGACAAGAATGGCCCAAATGCTCAGAGGTAGGCACAGTATCGCTCCGGGCGTGATTGGCAACAGTCCAAATATGGCACCCACCATGGACAGGCCGGGGGATCGTAGACGACGCATGTTTCATGCACCAAAGGTGACGATCGTTCCGACGATCACGCCGGGCAAAACCAACCACGCCATCTCTCGATCGCTTACTCTCGAACTATCCAGCCAAATGAACAGACCGATCAGACTGCCAATCGCCGTCAGCACACCAACCGTCATCAGTGCCGTGGCCGGTCTGTCGACAATGGCCTGCACTGCCTCCAGGTCATCCGACTCACCGAACGACGTCTCGGATGTTCTGCCGATGCGGTCGGCCGATGCAGGTAATGGCCGAACATGTACCTGGCTGCCACGACCAGCGTCGACGGCAACCGAGTCCCCTGAACTCCCGGCCCTGTTGTCAGCGGCCGCAGGACTGTCGAACGCGTCTGCGTTGAGCACCGTCTCAAGTTCGTGCCCTTCCGCTTCCAGTTGAGCGACACTGCCACGGAAGTCCATGGCTGCCATCGTGTGAACATTCCAGCGGCAGTTCACCCATACGACACCCATGGCACCGGCGTTAGCGCGAATCGTCAGCGTCGTGTCGAAGGCCTGGATGTCCGTCAGTGTCAGTCCAGCAGGTTTGCGCCCTCGATGAAAAATTCATTTCGTGGCGTTTTCCTGTACCAGTTGATAGCCCAATTCAAAGAAATGGGACTTGATCCGTTCGCCGATGTCCAGAGATTGGTGGGCGGAGAAGTGAACGTGCGCCAGCGAAAAACCTGGATGTTTGGGGCCGGGGTTCTCGTTGCCGCCGTAAGCAATCGCGTGGCGAATTCCGGTGGCACTCAGAACCAGCATGGTGATCGACAGACCCAACGCACCGAAGAACCCAATACGGTACGTCAATCGGTGATCGATCTCCCCTAATCGCAATGAGGAATCCACAGGGACCCCTGTCTGGAACAGCACAAAATGTGGTTGTGGCGTCTGAACGCCGGCACGTTCCGTAGTCTCATCCGTCACAGGCCACTCTGCACTACGTTGATTTCCGTCCGCCAGTCGTGTCTGAGCAGTCGGGATTTGAACCAGTGACAGGTCCACTTCCAGTTTAAACAGGAACGTGTGTAACAAGGCCAGTCCCGCCAGCAACGTCATCAGCAGTGACCAGCGAACCATGCGTCGGTGTCCAGGAGGCAGCGCGATCAACAACAGTGCCAGCAGGGCAAACGTCCCGCAAACTGTCAGTCCGGGCCACTTATCCAGACCGCCAAAACTATGCTGACGTTCACTGATGGCGATGCTTGCCCTGGAATTCTGTGCTGTCGCTTCGACCTGCCAAAAACACAGCGAGTATCTATCAATGTCCGTTCCGGCGCTGGCCACGTGTTGTGCCGGTACGGACACCGCGCCTGCTTCTGCTTCCAGAATCTCGACGTCAATCCACGGCAACAGCACAGTCATGCATCCCACGACGCTTAACAGAACCATCAGCAACGCCGGAAGTTCCGGATGCCTGTCTGTTGCGGTGGAGTCCACCTCGCCTGCAACCCAGCGCCATGCGGCGACGGCTTCACGTTCCATAATTGTGGACACGCCTGGCCGCGCCGCCGGAGGAGTTTCAGACGGCTGTTCCGCCGTTGTGTTCGGTGCGACGGACGAGATCGCATCCACGCGGGATTTGAGTTCGCTGGCGGATTGAAACCGCCGTTCCGGTTCACTGGCCAGCGCCCGCAGGACGACGTCGTCCAGACGAGCATCGACGGAGGTTTTCTTTGACGGTGGTTCAAACTGCCCCATCGGCACTTCACCGGTCAGCAGTTCATAGAACACGACGCCCAGCGAATAGATGTCCGCCCGGTGATCCACTCCGCAAGAACCGCCCATCTGTTCCGGCGCCATATACCGCGGCGTACCCATCACCTGATGCGTGCCGGTTAATGTGAAATTGTCAGCCGAATGTTCGGCCAGCTTGGCCAGCCCAAAGTCGGCGATTTTTACGTTGCCACGCGAATCAATCAGGAGTTTTTCCGGCTTGATGTCGCGATGAACGACGCCTTCGTCGTGAGCAAACTGCAGACCTTCACAGATCTGGGCGATAATCGTCAGAGTCTGACCGGGTACCAGTTCCTGTGATTCCATCAACTGCCGCAGATCAGCCCATGAGCGACAGAATGACTCCGCCAGCGATCAGAATAAGTACGGCTGTAAAAAGACAGGCCTTCACGACGGATGCGAGCGTTTCGACAACGGATTCTTCGTGTGCCGACCGAATCCTGTTCGGGCTCACACACACTGGCATCGGCACGCTGTTCGGCTGCTGCAGATGTGCGAGGTGCCGACCGAGCAGGTCTTCGACCTCTTCGGCTGACTTAAACCTGTTCTCAGGATTCTTCTCAAACAGCTTGTCGACGATCTCGCACAGCCAGTCGGGAATATCCTCGTTGACTTCCCGGACTGGCCGCGGTTCTTCATGGACGATGCGATGCATAACGGCGACTGCCGAGTCCGCACGAAAGGCCGCCCGTCCTGGGCACATCGCGTACAGCACACAGCCGAGACTGAACAGGTCGGTGCGATGGTCGACACGCTGCTCCTGAGCCTGTTCGGGAGACATGTATTGCGGAGTACCGGTAATCTGGCCGGTCTTTGTCATGCCAATGTCGTCAATCGCGCGAGCGAGTCCAAAGTCGGTCAGCTTGACACGTTCGATGCCATTTTCGAGCAGGATATTCGCCGGCTTGATGTCGCGGTGCACAAGTCCCTGCCGATGTGCCGCCTCCAGCCCGGCGGCCGTCTGCATCCCGATCCGCAGAATGGACTTCACATCCAGTGCGCCGACTTTGTCGATCTTCTGCTGGACCGACTGCCCGTCGATAAATTCCATCACGATGATCGGCGGTCGGGCAACATCATCAATCGAATGAATGGCGACAACATGGTCATGACTGACGGCCGCTGCCGCGCGGGCTTCGCGTTGTTTGTCAGGTAGCCGCAGACGGTGTTGATCGTTTTGAGTTTCTCGCCTGTGAGC
>LWDU01034333.1_pt1 | contig 10574 bp, 11 predicted proteins | sample 727161 | NCBI WGS metagenome assembly LWDU01 (sample SAMN04566230, study PRJNA314399) | hydrothermal vent metagenome | isolation source: deep sea hydrothermal plume seawater | place: Mexico: Gulf of California, Guaymas Basin | collected 2004-07-11 | reverse complement strand
ATTCATCCGGAGATCTTCTATGACCAGCCCAATCCGAGATTCGAAAATAAACCAGCTGTTGGATGATCTCTATCAACTGGAAGCGGACCAGCAAGCCGCGATCGGTGAATATTATCGTAAGCGCAGTCAGGAACCTGACTTTAGCGACGCGGTCTTTGACGACCAGACCGTCGAGTTTTTCGCAGACAAACTGGTCGCGCTGGACCGAGACAAGGCGGAGTTTTGTTACCAGGTAATCCGGTCACTTCGCGCGACGAGCGTAGTGGAAGTCGGGACTTCTTTCGGCGTATCGACAATATATCTTGCCGCAGCGATTCGTGAAAACATTGCTGAAGACGGCGGAGAAGGGCGGGTCTATTGTTCGGAGTACGAACCAGCCAAAGCTGAAATTGCGCGATCAAATTTTGATCGGGCGGGTGTCGCAGAATTTATCGACTTGCGGGAAGGAGACATTCTCGAACAGTTAAAAGATATCGAAGCGCCGATCGACTTTATTCTGATGGACATCTGGGGACCGATACCAGCACCGCTCCTGAAAATGCTCAACCCACGACTTCGAGCAGGTGCAGTCATCATCACGGACAACACCGAATCCTATCGACATGGTTATCGAGATCTTTTTGAGTTCATCGACGACCCGGTCAGTGGATTGTCCACCATGACCCTGCCGTTCGAGGGCGGTCTGGAATTCACCGTCAAATCCTAACTTTTTAGGTAACCCGCCTCAGCAGCAACCCGGCTTTAAAGTCCCCGGTGAGGACCACGTCGTACCAACCGCCCTCTTCCGGGCAGGCCAGCAATGTTTTTTTTATCCTCAATAAATGGGATCGAATAAATGGGGTCGGGGTAGAATTTACAAAGAGCTCACACAAGATTGGGAGCTAGCCTAAGTTTAGCCGCTCGCTTTCAGCATTTCACCTCGTGAAAAGCCTGCCGCTTTTGGTGGATTCAATGCCTTGTCCATCTTTTTGCCTAATGAATCAGAGGCATTTGATTTCGGGGTACTGACAAGTTAACTGACCGTCATTGCTAGAATTTATGGATGAACACATACAAACGCCATCGATTCCCGCCAGATATCATTTCTTATGCTGTCTGGCTCTACTATCGCTTCAATCTCAGCCAGCGAGATGTTGAGGATCTCCTTGCCGAGCGCGGTATCACCGTCAATTACGAATCTATCAGGCTTTGGTGTATCAAATTCGGATCGAAATATTCCAGACGATTGAAGCGAAAGCATCGAAGGTTTGGTGATACCTTCTACATCGACGAAGTTTTTGTGAAGATTAGTGGCAAGCAACATTATCTATGGCGTGCTGTTGATCAGGACGGTGAGGTTGTTGACGTATTTCTGCAGGCACAAAAGAATGCAAGGGCAGCAAAGCGCTTCTTCAAGCGGATATTGCGGAGTCATGGTGGAGAACCCAGGAAGATCGTGACAGACAAATTGCGTAGTTACGGTGTCGCACATCGGGAGCTGATTCCTGAGACGATCCACAGTACCAAACAGTATGAGAATAATCGGGCAGAGCAATCTCATGAGGCGACCAGAGTGAGGGCGCGAGGGATGCGAAAATTCAAATCAGCCAGGCAGGCTCAAACCTTTTTGACTGCCCATCCAGCAGTTCAGAACGTTTTCAATTTAGGCAGACACTTGGTTGGGGCGCAACATTATTGGAATCTCAGGGTCACTGCGTTCAACCAATGGAGCAGGGCAGTGGCTTGCGACTAGGGACTGGATTTCATCGGTCTGAACGAGTTAACTTGTCAGAACCGCACATATCAATCACTTCATCTACTAGCCAGTCAAAATCAAGGCTATACGTTGCCCTGTGGCCCGTGTCTGCAGGTGATTGCGGAAATGGCAGATACCGGATTTCAGATCGTGTTATATGATGCTGATGGAAACAGCAAAACCTGCACGATAGACGAATTACTCCCCCATGCTTTTACGGCAAACCTGATTGGGTGATTCTGGTTGGCTCCTGTATTCGTCAATATAGTTATCTATTGATCAAAATAAACAATGAACCAGGCACAGCAGAACTTAAGTTATTGGTTTAATTGATAATGTAGTCGCGGCACGAATATTGCCTCTTTCAAGGATACAATTGTTGAATTCATCATTTTGAAAACCGAGGGTCATAGTGAATCAAAAACAGGCTGAAGAAAGAATCCAGGAGCTTAAGGGTTATTACTCCCATGTCGCTGCTTATCTCGCGGTTAACCTCTTCCTGATTGCGATCAACTTAATGAACTGGGAGGGGGAAGTGTGGTTCGTTTATCCTCTATTCGGCTGGGGTATAGGGCTCTTCATTCACACCATGACGGTGTTTGTGGCGGGGCATGATTGGGAGAAAAGAAAATTACAGGAGTTGAGGGGTTGGAGTATTACCCAGGACGAACTGGCAAAATTATCTGAGCGAACAGACAACCTTGTGAAAATTCTTTCCAGTATCAATTGGGAAAACATTGATCCGGATTTAATCAATACACGGGATCAAATAAAGAGCACCATTAACAGAATAGAAGAACTTCAAAAACACGGCCACCTTGAATCCGATGATTCGCTGAGAAAGTTAGAGGAATTTGTAACCAGCACCAAATTTAGCTTTTACGACAAAGCGCAAACTTAACCCTCGCATTGCATTTTGCATTACTGACCGGTTCTGGAATATCCTTGATGATAATTCAAAGGGCGGGAACCAGATATGCGGGTTACATTTTTTGCCTTACTTTTTCTTGGTGCAGTTGAAACACATGCCATTGATACGGTCATCACCAATGGCCGTGTAATAGACCCGGAGACAGGCCTGGATGCGATTAGAAATATCGCAATCGATGAGGGTCGTATCACGGCAATATCTGAACACCCCCTGAAAGGTGACAATGTTATCGATGCCACTGGCCTGGTTGTCTCGCCAGGTTTTATTGACCTTCATGCCCATGGCCAGGACGAAATCAGTAACCAGTTCCAGGCCGCGGATGGTGTAACTACTGCGCTTGAACTGGAGATTGGCACCTACCCGGTTGCAAGCTGGTATGACTCCCGAAGAGGAAAAGCCCCGATTAACTTCGGTGCAAGCGTGAGTCATCCTTTTGTGCGTGGAAACGTATTTGCTGAAAAACTCGCCGGTGCTACACGGGGCGGGGTATCTGCTGAGCAGGCCTTTGAATTTGGTGCCCATCACTCTCCTGATGAACTGGACCGGCAACAGATCCTGGCTTTCCTTCAAGCTGGCATAGAGGAAGGCGGCCTGGGGCTTGGGCTTGGTATCACTTATACACCGAGTGCGGATCACGAGGAGATATATAGTGTGTTCCAGCTTGCGGCAAAACAAGCTCTGCCAATCTTTGTTCATCTTCGCAATGCCAACCAGTTAAATGGTGATCCCTTTGCGCCATTACAGGAGGTCCTGTCCAATGCTGCTGCAACCGGTGCGCCGTTGCATGTGGTACATATTAACTCCAGCATGGGTGAACATGCCGAGACAGCACTTGGGATGATCCGGGGTATGAGAGATAATGGCCTTGATGTTACAACTGAGAATTACCCCTACACTGCAGGATCTACCAGGCTGGAAAGTGCATTGTTTGACAGTTGGGACAGCGATTTCGAAAAGCTCCAGTGGGTAGCAACCGGGGAGCGATTAACAAAAGAAAGTTTTGATAAATATCGAAAAGAGGGTGGCTGGGTCATTATCCATGGTCGTACAGAGAAATTGAATGCATGGCTTGTCGCACAGCCAGATTTGATTATTGCCAGTGATGGTATTCCGTTTGTAGATGGGCTTTCACATCCAAGAAGTGCCGGGACCTTTGGCAGGATCCTGGGGCGATATGTTCGGGAAGAGGGAAAACTGACCCTGATGCAGGCAATCACAAAAATGACATTAATGCCTGCTCGTCGGCTTGAGGCATTCGCACCAGCAATGAAAAAGAAAGGCAGGATACAGGTGGGCGCTGATGCGGATATCACCATTTTTAATGCAGGCAAGATAATGGATAGGGCGACCTATACAAAACCAGCCCAGCATTCAGATGGCATTGAGTATGTCATGGTCAATGGAACCCTGGTTGTTGATGAGGGCGAGGTTGTGCCCGATGTTTATCCCGGTAGAGGCATTAGAGCTGAATAGGCGATGTCATCCTGATCGGACTCGCGCACGAGCGCGGTGAAGGATCTCCAGATACCTGGTTTACGTGACGAGACCCTTCGACTACGCTCAGGGTGACATTGACTGCTCAGGGTGACATTGACTGCTCAGGGTGACATTGACTGCTCAGGGTGACATTGACTGCTCAGGGTGTAAATAACCTTCTTTAAGAGCTGCAGGTGCTACCAGTTCACATTGATTCAGTAATTGTCTGACCAGGAATATATCTGTCTCGACAACGGAAGATAGGTATTTTAAACCACATCTTTTCCAGATTGCTAAAGTATCTTGATCAGGTTTTTTACATCAGAAAGTCAGGGTGGCAACTTTTAGGCAGAGAATGGTCAATGTCAGACTGGGAAGTTGGTGCGTTTACTCCGGCACTTTACCCCGGGTAATTACTCCGACCCCGTTGTTTATTTATTCAACAAGAATCCAGAACTTCTCCGATAATCTGGTCTGCAACACCGAGATAATTTTCCGGTTGTTTAAGTTGGTGCCAGTCCACTTCTGCATCTGCAATTTTTTCAAGTTCATCAATCATGTTAGAACCAGATTTCATTGCATTCTTACAAGCCTGCTTTACGACCTGGGAAGCCTGCCTCTTGCTAATAACTTTACTCAACTCGAATGTAGCTGCTTCCGCCATTACCAGCCCGTTGGTTGCTGAAAGATTATCCTTCATAGTGCTTTCATTGACTTTCACAGTCTCTATACAAGCTATACCCAATGCCAGACTGGCGGCACCCGCACATACCAGACCAGGAAACAATAGACTCTCCAGGATCATGCAACTGCCATCTCGCTCGTGAGACTGAACCAGTACATTTTGCATCGATCCGGCCTCGCCGGCACAGTAGCGAGCCAGGGCTACCAGGTTATCGGCGACCACGGGATTCGATTTTTGCGGCATGGTGGAGGAGCCACCTCCATTGCTGAAGCTGATCTCGGCAACTTCCGACTGGGCCATGAGCAAAAGGTCATTGCCAATTTTCCCAATAGCCCCTGCGGTGACGCTCAGCCAATTGCAAAACTCCACGATATTATCTCGTTGGGTGTGCCAGGACATGGTGGAGGGATTTAGATCCAACGCCGCAGCAAGCTGTTGGTTAACTTCTAATCCCTGTGAACCCAACGGCGCCAGGGTACCGACAGCGCCTCCAAGTTGTACGACTAGCAATCGTGGTAGTAATTCTTTGAGCCGCTGTTTCTGGCGAACCAGGGGTGACAGCCAGCCGGCAGTTTTCAATCCGAATACAGTAGGCAGAGCTGCCTGGCCTCGGGTACGGCCAAGCATAACCGTACTGCGATGGGTTTCCGTAAGAGCTCGAAGCAAACCGATCAGCTTGTCGATCCTGGTGCCCAGAATTTCGCAAATCATTTTTAGTCGAACCAACAAAGCAGAATCGACGATATCCTGGCTGGTTGCTCCCCAATGCAGGTAGTCTCCTGCATCGTCGGGCAGTTGCTCTGCCAGTAGTTTCACCAGGCTGGGAACGCACAACCCGTCCTTGGCATAGCCAGCGGCGAGTTGTGCAGGGTCGACATCGATGGACTCGAGTGCCTGGCTGATTTTGCTGCCCATTCCAGTAGGAATTATTCCCAGGTTTGCCTGCACCAGGGCCAGTTCAGACTCCACCCGAATCATAGCCCGGATCTCTGCCCGATCACTGAACAGCTGTGCGATTGCATCGTCTGCAAAAGTCGACGCAGTTATCGATGAATCAAAGATGCTAACCATCAGCGTTACCCCTAGATATCGAAGAAAAGAGTTTCTTTATCGCCCTGCATATGGATATTGAATAAATACTCGCTCTGCCCTTCCGAATCTGTACGTCGAGCTATAAGAGTTGGTTTTCGATCTTCAGGAATCTGCGAAAGAATGATGTCCTGTTGGTTGGCTTCCGCTTCATCGGAAAAATAAAGCCGGGTGTTGCCATGCATCATTAAACCTCGCATGAGAACGATGACTGAAATATAAGGCGCCTGGCCCGGCCCAATTGATCCGGGTTTGATCGTTTGAAACTCGAAACTACTATCTTCTCTTGATCCGGTGCCGCTACGGGCAAAGCCGAGAAAATCAACCCCATCGAATCGGCCTTTGCTGTCGGCCTGCCAGATTTCGATCAGGGCATCATCAACTAAATCCAGGTTGCCATCGTAGACAAAACCCTTGATGACTATCGCTTCTCCAGTCGCTTCGATTACGTCGGTAATCATACTGTCGAAATTGTACTGGTACTGTGTTGGTGACAATCCATAAGCAAAAAACGGACCTATGGTCTGGGACGGCGTTTGTTTGAATTTTGATTGCTTCACCACTTCACTGTCCTAACTATGATTATCGGTTGGAGTTGCCGACGCACCGCGCAGTACGATGTCGAATCGATAACCCAGAGCGAAATCGGGTTCGGTAATACTTAAATCGAAAAAGGAGACTAGACGCGGGCGTGCCTGCTTCGGAACCGATTCAAAAATCGGATCCAAATCCAACAGAGGATCGCCGGGAAAATACATCTGGGTCACTAACCGGGTAGCGATATTCGAACCGGTTACTGAAAAATGTATATGTTGCGGTCGCCAGGCATTCGGATGATTGCCCCAGGGATAGGCACCGGGCTTGATCGTATAAAACCTGTAGTAACCGTCGTTATCGGTGACTACCCTGCCGGCTCCAAGAAAATTCGGATCGACCGGCGCGTCGTGCTGATCGACTTTATGAATATAGCGACCGCAAGAATTGGCCTGCCAGATCTCCACCAATGCACCGGCTACGGGCTTTCCCCTGTCATCGAGCACCTGCCCCGACACCACGATGCGTTCACCGATGGGCTCGCCCTGGTCACGGGCGTTCCTGGTTAAATCGTGGTCGAGTTCCCCTGTCTGGTATCGATTTAGCAGGGATCCGAGCAATTCTCCCGCAATTGATTCCTGGTGATTCTGGTAGAGAGGTTGCAGTTCTATAAGTGGTTTGGTGGGCCCACGTCTAAGTGACGATTTATAATCAGGGTAGATAAAGGGAGGCTGTTGGGACCAATCGCGTGACTGCATGATCTTCTGTTGTAGTCCTGTGGGCGAACGCGCCTTATTTGATTGTTAGTTTTCCAGGTCCTGCTCGAGAAAAACTCGCTTGGCGATCTTATTCGCAGAATTTGCCGCAGGAACTCCAGCATAAACCGCAACGTGCAACAAGGCTTCCTTTATTTCGTCCCGGGTAACGCCATTCCTGATTGCTGCTCGGATGTGCAGTGCCAACTCGTCCCAGTAATGCAGGCTCGCCAGTTGCGCTACGGTAATCAGGCTCCGGTCTCGTCTGCTTAGGCCGTCCCTACTCCAGACTGAGCCCCAGGCAGAGCTGGTGATGTACTCCTGGAAATCTCTATCGAAATCCGTTGTTGCACTCACGGCTGCATCGACATACTCATCACCGAGAACTTCCCGGCGCGTCTTCATGCCCTGGTGCAAAAGATCCTCGAAAGATTTATCGTCGGACATTGTCTCTCCTTCTAAGCTTGCGGAATACCTGTGGTAATTAGCTTTCCACCCCCGACCGGCAACCGCTAAACGGTTCAACGTAAGCGTTCCAAGCAGTGCAGCAATTGTAAACTGAGTTACCCGGATTTAACTATAAGCGACTGCTTATATTCCTGCTAGTATCGAAACTTCAGTCCATGCGGTCTAAAACTATGGCTTTAGTATGCACACTCAAGTAGGTATTGTCGGTGCGGGTCCAGCGGGATTACTGCTTTCCCATCTCCTGCATCTGCAAAACATAGAGTCGATAGTCATCGAGAATTGCAGTCGTGCCTATGTTGAACGTCGAGTACGGGCCGGTGTGCTTGAACAGGGATCGGTCAACCTGTTAATGCAGAATGGCCTGGGTGAACGCATGCAGCGAGAGGGGCTGCAGCACCATGGTATCGAGCTACGCTTCGATAACAAGTCACATCGCATCAATTTCGATGAGCTCACCGGAGGCAAAGGCATAACAGTTTATGGCCAGCAAGAGATTGTTATAGATTTAATTGCGGCACGGCTCGCAGCCGGGGGTGAGATTCTCTTCGAAGTCGATGAGGTATCGCTGCACAATCTTGAAGATGCAAATCCATATATAGAATTTCAACACGATGGTGAGCAAACCCGGATAAGCTGCGACTTCATAATAGGCTGCGACGGTTTCCACGGAATCAGTCGTCCATCAATTCCGGTTGAATCCTTAAAAATATTCGAGCGCAGTTATCCCTTTTCATGGCTAGGCATCCTGGTGGAGGCACCACCTTCATCAGAGGAATTAATTTACGCCAGCAGCCCCGATGGATTTGCCTTGCATAGCATGCGCTCTACTACCGTGACGCGAAACTATATTCAATGCTCTCCGGATGATGTTATTGACCAGTGGTCCGATGACAAAATCTGGCATGAGTTGCACCGGCGCCTGGAAATTATCGATGGCTGGCAATTAAAGGAAGGCAAAGTGCTGGAAAAGGGCATCACGCCAATGCGTAGCTTCGTCTGCGAAACCATGCAATATGGAAAATTATTCCTGGCAGGCGATGCGGCCCACATCGTGCCACCCACCGGGGCCAAGGGCATGAACCTCGCCATCTCCGACGTCAATTTCCTCAGCCTGGCACTGACCGAGTGGTACCTGGACAGCAAAGATCAGAAATTGACGAACTACTCCGAAGATTGCCTGCGACGGGTGTGGCGCGGAGAACATTTTTCCTGGTGGATGACATCCATGTTGCATAGATTTCCAGAGCAGGACGGCTTCCAGCAGAAGTTGCAGACGGCGGAACTGAATTACGTCTGCAATTCAGCGGCGGCTTCTGCATCCCTGGCTGAGAACTATGTCGGGTATCACTTCTAAATTGACAGGCAATGCGCTCGTAGTGGAACTGGTGAGCGCATCCAATGCGTGGAATGATCGGCGTGACCATTCCACTGTATTGACTGATGGATAAAAAAATTCCTGCTGGTTGAGAAAAGCTATTTTTTCTTGCCAGTGAAGCTGCCGATATCCTGCCCCTGCACCACTACCGTACCAGATACCTCGCCATTGTCTTGCAATTCACCGCGATAGGTAATGTCTGCTCCGAAGATAGGTATTTTAAACCACAGAAATATATTTTCTAATAGCTTAGGGAAGGCTTCTTAGCTGGAAAGAGTGTCGAGATACTTAGAAGTGGTCCCCAAATTCGGACAGTGAGTTAAGGTGTAGTCGTCGGGCAATAGGAGCCTATTCGACATGGCAAAAAGAAAACAATATTCCATTGAATACAAAAGCAAGGTCGCGCTAGCGGCAATCCGGGGCGATGGCACAATTGCTGAGCTTTCGCAGAAGTATGGTATCCACGCAAATATGATCGTGAAGTGGAAACGTGAAGCGCTTGATGGTGTAAAAGAGACGTTCGCCAGCAAGAGCAAAAGCAAAAATGTTGGCCAGGATGCTGATATCAAAACGCTTCAGGCAAAAATAGGAGAATTGATAGTCGAGCGCGATTTTTTAGCCAGAGCCTTCGATCGATGAGCGTCACTCGAAGGCGTGAGATGATAGCGGCTCCTCACAAGGATCTCAGCCTCACCAGGCAGTGCCAGTTGCTCAGCATCAGCCGCAGCGGCCTATATTACGAAGCTTTAGGAGAATCAGCGCTGAATTTGTCACTGATGCGGCTAATCGATGAGCAACATTTGAATACACCATGGTACGGTTCCAGGCAGATGACAAGGCTCTTACGCAGACAAGGGTACTGTGTGTGTCGAAAGCGGATCCGACGGCTGATGCGGAAGATGGGCCTCGAAATAAATCTCATGAAATATTTCCTTATCTGCTTCGTGATTTAGCGGTGACGAGAGCCAACCAGGTTTGGTGCACCGACGTGACCTATATCCCCATGGCACATGGATTTTTATATCTGGTTGCGATCATGGATTGGCATACTCGTCACGTGCTGTCCTGGCGATTATCGACAACTCAGGATACGAGCATGTGTCTGGAAGCCCTGGAGGACGCATTTGAAAAATACGGCCAGCCAGAGATATTCAACACAGATCAAGGCAGTCAATTTACGAGCGCACAATGGGTCGGTACTTTGAAATCAAGAAATATCCGAATCTCAATGGATGGCAAAGGCAATTGGGTCGATAATGTTTTTATCGAACGACTTTGGCGCTCGTTGAAATATGAATGTATCTATTTGAATGCTTTTGATTCATTTCAAGAAGCTAACGCAGGCATTCATGAATGGATGACTTATTATAACAGCGAGCTACCGCATTCGAGTTTGGACGATAAAACACCAGCTGAAGCTTATCTAAAATTAGCGGCATAATCATGAAATCAGACTACACCTTAAAGTGCTGCTAAGTTGTCTGAAAGATGGGGTCCACTTCTCAACCAACAGAAAAGGAAAGACG
>LWDU01032854.1_pt1 | contig 10574 bp, 9 predicted proteins | sample 727161 | NCBI WGS metagenome assembly LWDU01 (sample SAMN04566230, study PRJNA314399) | hydrothermal vent metagenome | isolation source: deep sea hydrothermal plume seawater | place: Mexico: Gulf of California, Guaymas Basin | collected 2004-07-11 | reverse complement strand
TCAAATAATGTTCAAATATTCTTTCATATTATTCTTCAATTTTGCAAATAATTTTAATAACCTAAAAGATAGAATTTGTTTTCTATAACATTTATCTATAGATTCAGAATTGTTCAACAATGTGATTGTTTATAATGTATCATTTTCTCAAGTTATGACTAGGTATCTACATTATTTCCATTCTTTTTACATGTATAAAAAAAGATACAAAAATTGGTTTAAAGTATTAGTAAATAAAATGCAAAATAAATATCCATTTCAAGCAGTATTAAAAAATGGGGTTGCTGTAAATATAAATTCAGGTTTAGAACTTGCTACTAATTTACATGGTTTTAAAAAAAATTATGAAGAAATAGAAGAAGATGTAATTATTAGAAATGAAGGTAAACCACCAATACGACTGTACAAGGGTTTCTACGGTAGTATTTTTGCAGTTTTCGTTAAAGAAGAATATAGTTCATTACCATACAAAGGGAATACAGTGGTTGATGTAGGAGCAAATATTGGAGACTCGTCAATTTATTTTGCATCAAATGGTGCAAAAAAAGTAATTGCGTTAGAACCATTTCCTAAAACATATGAAGTAGCAAAAAAAAATGTAATTTCAAATGGTTTTTCAGATAAAATTTCATTGGTATTAGGAGGTATTTCAAACAAAGCAGGTTCCGTATTGCTTGACTCAGAGTTGATCTCTACAGGTTCTGATATTAAACATAGTAAGACTAAAGGTAAATTTAAAGTTCCAACATTTTCGCTAGAAAATATTTTAGATGATTACAATATTAATTCAGCAGTATTAAAAATGGATTGTGAAGGTTGTGAGTATGATTCAATTTTATCATCATCTAATGAAGTTTTACAAAAATTTAGTCATATGTCAATAGAATATCATTACGGGTATCATAACTTAAAAAAGAAATTAGAAGGAGCAGGTTTCAAAGTCTCAGTTTCAAATCCCACATACGCAACTAATGTAATAAATAATAAAAAAATGTATTATGGTTTTATTTTTGCCGAATATGGATGATTTAATTGAATTATAGAAAACTAGGTAAAACAGAATTAACAGTGTCAGAAATTGGATTAGGATGTTGGGAATTAGGAGGAGAAACAACAATTAATGATATTCCATTAACATATGGAAAAGTTAGTGAAAAAAGTGCATCAAAAATAATTCAAACAGCCATAAAAATGGGAATAAATACATTTGATACAGCTGATAGTTATTCTCTAGGAAATAGTGAGAAAAGACTCGGAAATAAAATAAAAAATTTAGAAAAAAAAATAAATATTTTTACAAAAGCTGGAATAATTGCCGCTTCCAATTCACCATTACCAGTAGAAATCGATTTATCAGAAGAGTATCTCATATCATCAATTAAACGTAGTTTAAACAGATTAAAGAAAAAAAAGATGGAGTTATTTCAAGCACATAAACCACCTAAAAATGAAAAAGAGATAAAGGGATTAGCGAAAACATTTAAAAAAATTAAAGAGATGAATTTGGCATCTTTTTGTGGTGTATCAATTGGATTGGAATACGAATTAGGAATATATTTTTCAATGATTGACTACAAACCTACAATAGAACTCTTATCATATGCCAAAAAAAATAATGTTGGAATTATCATAGCATCACCTTTAGGACAAGGGTTTTTGGCTGGAAAATATAAAGAAAATCACAAATTTGCGAAAAATGATATTAGACACATTACTTATTCTAAAAAAATAGTAAAAGAACGAATAAAAAAAGCAAATCAATTTAAATTTTTAACAAATAAACATAGAAGTATAGCACAAGTAGGAATTGCATATGTTTTAAGTAAAAAAGAAGTGTCCCTATGTATTCCAGGTTCAAGTTCGCCAAGACATGTGATTTTAAATGCTAATGCATCAAAAATAAAATTGACAGATGATGAATTAAAACAGATTAAAGAAATTCAAGACAAATGGGATAATTAAACACTATCCATCTCTAAAGGAATCACCACTTTCAAAGTTACGAATTTTTAACAATTGTTCTTCACTTGGACTTTGACCCATACTCAATTCATATGGACTTGGTTTACTTCCATGACCACCTTCCCCATGTTCATGTTTGTATCCTAGTGCCTTGTTACATTCAGTTTCTATTTCTTCTTGTAAACGAACTAAATCTTCAGAAGATAATGATGATGTTCTAACCCATGATTTCCATTTCTTTTTTCCATGCATCATATATGACACTTCTTCTTTTGAATAATCAATTTTATCATAATCAATATCATATTTTTCTTTTTGATCATATTGAGGTGCACCGGGATACGGGGTGTTAATTCCAAGATTAAAGTAATCAGGTTTGGCATCAAGAATCCATTTTTTTGTAAGCATAGCATCCTCGTAGGTTTCACCAGGTAAACCTAAAATCAAGAAAGCTTTAGCATAAATATCGTATTTTCTACAAAGTTGAACAAATTTTTTGTTTATATCATAAGTAGTTCCTTTTTCAATTATTTTTAAGATTTTATCACTACCAGATTCAACTCCTGTAGAAAGTTCTAGTGCACCACCTTCAGCCATGGCCTTAGCTGTCTCATCATCAAATAGATTAGCTTTAATGTATGCTCTAAATCTATACCCGCGTTTCTTAAATTCCTCCATAAGTTGAAGTGTACGTTTCTTAACTATGTTTACCTCATCGTCATAAAGCATAAAACAATCATAACCATATGTGTCATGTAACATATCTAATTCCTTCATTACATTAGGGATAGAACGTAACCTCATTTGTCTATATTCAGGTTGGGCCCGACCAGAACAAAATGCACATCCATATGGACATCCAAGCTGTGTCATCACATTTGTTGCACGAACGCCTCGAATATAATATTCATAACTATCCATATCAATAAGGTCACGTGCAGGAAATGGGGCATCATCAAAATTTTTCAACATGGGTGCAAAAATTAATTTTTTATCAGAATCATCTTCAATTGCAAGCTTAGCTCCAGACCAACCATCACCAACTACAATTTTATCAAAATCATAACCCTCAGAAATCTGAGGAGCTACTGATGCGTGCGGACCACCTAAAATGACTTTATTTTTTGGGTTGACACTTTTAATTAATTCCAAGATGTGAATAGCTTGACCGATATCTGTACTTGTACCTGTAAGACCATAGGCATCATAGGATTTAGATGCAAATGTCTTTACTTCATCTTCATAATTTGTTTTTCCAGTTAAATCTAAAACCTCAACATCATAACCTTGTTCTCTTAATGCACTTGCAACATACAGAATTCCTAGAGGGACAATTGCTTTGTCAGAAAGCAGAAATGGAGAGGGCGGAGTTATTAAAAGAACTCGTTTCACATTTTGGCTATGTGTAGTACCATATATAAACAAAAAATGATTAAAGAAATACGACTAATTATCACTCCTGTAGTTTGTTTCCCAACTACTCTGAATCCGATTATTTAAGATAGGTTTGAACCAGTTTTTGTAGATGTAAATCTTTTTGTATTCTAAAATAAGGTATTATTAATTAAAAAATTTTTTGATGCTGCAGAATTATTTAGTAAATATTTGTACCATTCAACTGTTTTTGTTTTAATAGTATCAGATATAATTTCATCTGTTAAATTTTGATAAATTTCTCTTGCACCTTCTTTGATCCCATAATCAGTTTTGAATCCAAGTGTTGTTTCAATTTTTTTGAATGTTGCAAAATAGGATCTATGATCATTTGTTTCTTGAATAACTATTTCACAAGGTTTCTCTATTGCGTCAACAATTTGATTTGCTAAACTCCCCATTGTAAGATTTTGAGTATCAGAACCAACATTAAATATTTCACCAGCAATTTTGTTTTTTGACGAACTAATAGTTGCAAGATATGCTTTTACAACATCTTTTGTGAAAATGAATGGTCGTTTATTCTCTTTTCCACTTACAAATATTTTTCCTTTAGAAAATAAATCTAAAACCATTTTATTAACAGCAGTATCAAAGCGCATTCTTGGGGAAACACCATAAACACTAGAAAAACGTAATGCAGTTACAGCAAAATCATTATCATTAAGTAATAAATTATCTATCTCAGCATTACGATTAGCTTTTGAATATGCAGTTAGGGGTTTTACAGAAGAATTTTCATCAACAACATTATCTTGTTGGCCATAAATACTTGCACTAGAAGCCAAAATATATCTAGAGACACCAAATTCTTTACTTAATTTAGCAACTCTGTTCCTTCCTTTATGGTTAATCTCAAATGTTTTTTGAGGGTCTAAATCACCTACGGGATCATTCGAAAGTGCAGCTAAATCTAAAACACAATTTACATCAGATAAAATTTTAGGATCAAACCACCTAATATCGTCTTTTATAATATCTAATTTATTTTTAAATTTTTCTTGTGATAAAAATTCATCACCAAAAAAAAATCGATCAAGACATTTTACATAATATCCTTCATCTATCAAGGTTGGAATTAAAACAGAGCCCACATATCCAGCGCCACCAGTAACTAAAATAGTTTCATTCTTCAAGTAAACAACATAAAGAAATGGTAGAATATATTCTAATTTATTTAGTTAAATAACATGGTCAAATTTTAATCAAGAACATGAATTATTTAAAAATCATTAAGGGTAATTTTGACATCATACTAAATTCAAATTGCTTATTTTCGAATTTCATGTATTATTTCTAACACAAGTTGCTTGGTTCTATCATCAATCAAATAAGATATACAAATGTAACCAGAAATTCCTATCAAAACAAAAAATAATACATTAGGTATAAAAACAAAAATATTTTCATTAAATTCTAAAAATTGTTCCATTAAATAATATGTAAAACTAAAAATAATAATACTTAGAACAAAATACTTTAAGAGTTTATAGTATTCTAAAGATATTTGCATTTTCTTTCGTACCATTAAAAAGTGATAAGTGGTAAAAGGAATTTGAGTGATCAGAAGTATTAATGACCAATAAACAAGCAATTCTATCTGACTAGATGTTGACGATGCAAACCACAGCATCACTGTGAGAGAACTAATGTATATGCTATATTGAATTATTAATAATGTTGGTAAAAAGAATAATTTACTTTTGATATATTTTTTAAAGCCATTATTTTCATCCATATCTACTGTTTCAACACCTCTAAGAATTGCTTGGAATACAGTACTTAACGTATTTAGAAATGTTTGTATTGTCATAATAATTACTACAGGAAATACAATTTGATAGATTGGATTAAGAGCAAATAATCCAGGTTGAGCAAAAACTATGACAATAGCAGATAACGGAAATCCAAAATAGAAAATTTGAGTGATATTTCTTTGAAGATGATCCATTTTTCCATATTTTAATAATTTAGGATATACTGCAGTTGAAATAAGACCAGAATGAGATACAATAGAAGGTAAAAGTATTGCAACTGTCCAAAATGCAATGCCTTCTACGGTTCCTACAAACAAAGAAAAAATTATCACATCATAAGAATATATCATTCCAGCTACACCTGGATAAAAAGGCAACCAAGAAAACTTGAACCATTTTTTTAGAAATTTTATCTGAAAGTCTTTTTTGATTTTTTCCCATGCAGTGATTACATAAACTATAATACTTGACACATATGCAATGCCTACTGAAAAAAGGATTCCATAAACTCCAAGATTAAAATAATATACAAAAATTAAAGCCATAGGGATTTGTACAATGCTAAAAACTAAAAGACCATAACTAACCGCATGTGGTTTCCAGCCCAAATTTATCCCTAACAAAACTTTATTCAAAAATATTAACGGAATAAGAAAACTTGCAAAAAATAGAATTTGGAAATCAGTGTCAGTTTTATTACCCATAACGTATGCGATTAGTAAAAAAATTACAATACCAATCGAAGATAATATAGTACTAGCTAAAATGGCAGTTTTTGCAGAATCTAAACCCCTAGATATTTCTCGTGTTGTCCAATAAGAAATAATTGGTTCAATTTGTAAAACACTAAGAAATATAACAGAAATTACGCCCCATGTTCCAAATTCTACAGGATCTAACATTCGGGTAATTATGAGCGTAAATATGATTCCGATTATGGCAGTAATCATACCTGTAGCAACAGCAATAAGACCTGTGAAAGTTATTCGAATTTCAGCCAATTAACTAAAGAACCTGATATAATGAATTATTTATCATATTCTTTAAGATTATAAATTATCTTTCAATTATTCGAAAAATAGGTAAAGGTACAATAAATTTGCCACCATGATCTAAGTAATCCTTTTCTCTTTCTAAAAATTCATCTAGAAAATACCAAGGTAAAATCAAATAATAAGTAGGTTTTTCTTTTCTTGATTCTTCTTCAGATATGATTGACACATTAGTGCCTGCAGTGTGTTTCCCCCATTTTGATGGATTTCTATCTGATGCAAATTTGATTAAAGTAGAGTTAAGATCATAATATTGTAAAAGTGTATTTCCTCTTGTGGATGCACCGTAAATATGAATAATATTTCCATCATTTACCTTATTTTTTATAAAATCATAAGTTTGACTCTTCAATTTTTTTATACGATTGACAAAATCATAGTATGGTTTTTCATTATCTAAACCAAAATTTTTTTCATAGTTCCTGGTTTCTTGTACATTATTAGTAATAGAAAATTTTTGGCAATTTTTATGCTTGACATAGGCTCTAATACTTCCACCATTAATTTTGTTAAATTCAACATCAAAAATTGTTAAATTATGTCTATCAAGTAATGCCTCAAGGGATTGTAAGGAATAATATTCCAAATGTTCATGAACAATATTATCAAATGCATTATTTTCTAGCATAGAAACTAAATAATTCATTTGGACAATCCAAATGCCATTTTCATCTAAAATTTTAACAATATCACTAACGAATTCATTAGGATTTTCTAAATCATAAAACATAGAAACGCTAGTAATAATTTTTGCGGTTTCATTTGGAAACTTTTCAAAAAAAGCCTTAGAATTAAAAAAATCATTAATTATTTCAGTCAATCCAACTTTTGCTTCAGATATTAAATTCGTTGCCGGTTCAAACCCAATAGTTTTAATATTTTTATCATTATAATTTCGTAAAAGAGTTCCATCATTTGCTCCTATATCAATTACAATATCGTTTGAATTTAATTTCACCAAATTTTTTGATTTTTGAACAATATCTTCAAGATCATTTTTGATTGTTTGATTTACTCCACTTTTATACCAAAATTGTCTAAATAGTATATCTCCAGGTACTGTATGTTTCAACTGTAACAAACCACAACCACCTTTCCTCTTATTACACAACACTAAATCTAATGGTGCAGATAGTGACTTTTTGTCGTCATCATCATTATCATCATCAATAAAATCAATTAAATTTTGATTACCTAATGAGATTATATTTTCAAGATTATTTTTTCCACATAATCTACAATTGTGATGTGTGATCATTTCTTGTGGAAATTGATTTTTTGACAAATTTACAGTTACTCTTTGAACCTGTTTTTATTTTTTTTCTTCATAGAAGTTTTCATTTTAGATGAAATATTTTCATTACTTGCTCTAGTGATTATTTTTGTTTCTGCAGGATAAAGTGGGGCATCCCAGGGAAATGAATTCCCATCTAAAAATAATTTCCATCTTTTAAGATCTTCTTTAACCATAATTTCTACAAGTTTTTCAAAAGTGACTTTAGGTTTCCAATGTAATTTTCTTTTTGCTTTTTTATAATCACCACATAAATAATCGACCTCCAGTGGACGGTGAAATCGTTTATCTGTCTTTACATATTTTTTCCAATTCAAACCTACAAAATTAAATGCTGTTTTTACAAATTCTAATACGGAATGTGCTTCACCAGTACTAACTACATAAATATCAGATTTATCTTGCTGCATCATTGAATAAATTGCATCCATGTATTCTGGTGCATAGCCCCAATCTCTTTTAGCCTCTAGATTTCCTAAAACCAATTCTTTTTTTAAACCTAAAGAGATTTCTGCAACACTATTTGTAATCTTTCTTGTTACAAATTCTAATCCGCGTAAGGGAGATTCATGATTAAATAAAATTCCAGTTGCTGTAAAAATGTTATATGATTTTTGGTAAATATCGGTAATCCAATGAGCATATAATTTTGCTATGGCATATGGACTTGCAGGACTAAACATAGTATTTTCATTTTGTATTTTTGTGCGAGAATTTCCGTACATTTCGCTACTTGAAGCTTGATAAAATTTTATATTTGGATTTATGATTCTAACTGATTCTAAAAGTTTAGTCACAGCAAGTCCAGTAATTTCTGCATTACCTACTGGTTGTTCAAATGCAGAACTAACAAAGCTTGAAGCAGCTAAATTATATAATTCATCAGGATCTGAGACTTGCACAGCTTCAATCATTGAGCCCATATCTACAAGATCAGCGGGAATAAGATTAAAATTTGGAGTAGATGTACGTCTATAGGTTCCAAATACTTTGTAACCTTTTTCAAGTAATAATTTGGCTAAATATGCACCATCTTGCCCAGTAATTCCAGTAATTAAAGCACGTTTCATTATAGTAATCAAAATTTGAATTATCTTAAATATTAAAGATGTGTTCAGACAGTCAGAAAAATGATTTAGATTTAATATAGAATTATTCTCAATATTAAATGAGAAATGATTAAAATTTTTACGACATTACATACAACACCAGACATAAGATCGTATAGAACACATTCATTCGAAAATATTTTTGAGTATATTAGTAAAATCACAGATATTCAAATAATTTGGTTAGTATACAAACCAGAAAAAATTGATAAAAAGAAATTTTCAAACAAAAATAATATAATTTTAGACATTCATGATTTTGATAATGCCATCGATTCAATAAATTCTGTAAAACCAGACTTGATATGGGCAGCTCCAACATTAAACCTACCAGATTTTGCAATTTCAATTGCAGGAAAGAAATTAGGAATACCAGTTGTAGGTGAACTTGTTAATGAATTGTTTTCAAAAGATTTAGACCTAGAATTAGTGAAAACATATGTGTCTCATTTTTTTTCTAATTCGGTTCCAACAGATGAAAAAAATGATAAAAAGAAATTCATGAAACGGGGAAGGTTCTTTTTATATAAATTTTTATTTCTATTAAAAACTCAAAAAAAATCAGGATGGAATATTTTTAAAATTATAAAATATTTTTTTATTTTAATAAAAGCGCATTTAACAATTTATCAAGATTTACATGATCCTAGATTTTCTTGTGATGTAAATTTTGTAGAGACACAAAAACTGGTTAAGAAGCTAGAAAATAATGGGTATGATAAAAAGAAACTAGTTGTTACAGGCATACCAATGTATGATTCTGCAATAAAACAAATTCAAAAATTTGAAAAAAATAAAAAAAATAAAAAAATTAATGTTTTATTTTTAACACATGCTATGTATGAACATGGAATTTGGACAAAAAACCAAAGAAATGATTTGGTTAGAAACGTAATTACAGAATTAACCAAACATAAAAACAAGTTTGCAATTAAAGTAAAAATTCATCCATCTAGTGAATTAATATCAGATTATGAGTCACTAAATTCTTGAGAATATAATGAATTCGGATATAATAATTACATATTCAGGAGCTTCGTCATTAGTTTATGCATTAATGGGTAAAAAACCAATTATTGTTTGTAATTTTTATAATTTAAAAAATGATATCTTTGTAGATAGAAAAGTTGTTACGGAATGTAAAAGTGAATGTGAAGTCATTTCAAAAATTTTTGAACTAAATAAAAATAAATCCATTAATGAACAATCTATTAATCAATTCATAGAAGATTATTTTTATAAATTAGATGGGAAAGCCTCAGAAAGAATATCTAACGAAATAATGAAAATTATCAGAAATAAAAAGTAAAGAAGTATGAAGTTTTATAATATCAAAAAAACTTAGTACAATATTCATGGTATCAAAAGAATTTAATGAATGGAAAATTCCACTCTATAAAATTTATACTGATGATGAAGACATTCAACTAATTACAAAAGTAGTCAAAAGAGGGAGTAATTGGGCTCTAGGTCCAGAGATAGAGGAATTTGAAAATAAATTAAAAGAATATGTGGGAGTAGATTATTGTTTAACTCTTAATTCCGGAACATCAGCATTACATGCAAGTCTGCTTTCATATAACATTGGTAATTTAGATGAAATTCTAGTTCCATCTTTTTCTTTTATTTCTACTGCAAATTCAGCATTATTTGTTAATTCTAAACCAGTTTTCATAGATATAGAAGAAGAAACATTTGGAGTAGATCCAAAATTAATTGAACAAAATATCACACAAAAAACAAAAGCCATTATCCCAATGGATTATGGAGGCCAATCTTGTAAAATTTTTGAGATTAAAGAAAAAGCACATCAAAATAATTTGGTGTTAATAGAGGATGCTGCTGAGTCATTAGGTTCTAAAATTAAAGGATGTAAAGTAGGTTCAGTTTCAGATCTTGCAATATTCAGTTTTTGTGGTAACAAAGTTCTTACAACTGGAGAAGGAGGAGCAATTGTAACAAATTC
>LWDU01043617.1_pt1 | contig 10577 bp, 11 predicted proteins | sample 727161 | NCBI WGS metagenome assembly LWDU01 (sample SAMN04566230, study PRJNA314399) | hydrothermal vent metagenome | isolation source: deep sea hydrothermal plume seawater | place: Mexico: Gulf of California, Guaymas Basin | collected 2004-07-11 | reverse complement strand
AGGATTCGTAAAAGTTGCGGGATCGTTTATTCTCGATAAATCAAAAACCAGTAAGTCCGCATACGATCCAACTCGAAGGATACCTCTGTCTTCAATGCGGAAAACCTGTGCGGGCAAACCAGTCATGCTGCTGACTGCTTGGCCAAAGCTCAGCAATTCTTCTTCTAAAACATATTTTCGAATTTTTCTTGGAAAAGCTCCATACGACCTTGGATGTGGAACCCCTTGCATCCAAGGAACCAAACCTCCATCGGAAGAAGTCATGGTCCATGGCTGAACCATCAGAGTTTCTAGATCTCCCCTAAACATGTTGAATGAGATTATGCTCGCGCCTCCCTTTCGGATCACATCAAGAGCTACTTCAAGTGCCGAATCGCCTCGTTCTTCTGCCACATCTGAAAGCAACTTCCCCTCTATCGACTCATCAAATACCACTCTTCTGAATTGTATGCGGTCGGCTCCGCCTCTCCGAGCCAAATTGTTACTCATCGCTACCCTAATATCTTCCCTCACTCCTGGACGATCCAATCGATTTAAAAGTGAGTCGGCCCCACCTGACTGAGCCCAGCGTGGGAGCAGGGCGGCAGAAAGTCCTGTTGATGAGCCCAAGTAAGGATACTGATCAGCATAGATTTCTAAGCCTTCCTCTCTAGCGGCCTCCACTTTTCTGACAATTGCAGCACCGTAGCCCCAAACTGGCGGGCCTAACGCTTTGACATGAGTGACCACTGCCGTAAGTCCCGCATTCCTGGCCACGTCGATCACCTCTTCTACTGCTGAGATTAAACCAACTGTATAATTCGATTCGTCACGAATGTGACTCGTGTATACTCCATTATATCTTGCAACGACCTTGGCCATTCCCACTATTTCAGAAGCCTTAGAATAACTCCCTGGCACATAGAAAGTTCCTGTAGAAAATCCAAACGCCCCCTCCTCCATACCACGTTCAACCAAGTCCAGCATCTGCAACATCTCAGAATTGGTCGGACCCCTGTCTTCGGCTCCCATGACCAAACTCCGTATAGAACCATGTGGCACTAACTGAATCACATTGACTCCGATACCATGTTCCATCAGTTGTTCTTTTTGACTCTTCAGATCAACCATTCCTCCACCATCTGGATTAATAAAGACTGTGGTTACTCCCTGAGCCAAAAGCGGCCTTCCTGAGCTTAGGGTTTCCGAACTCAACCCTGGACCCGCGTGGGAATGAGTGTCTATGAATCCAGGCGTCACATAAAGACCCGTAGCATCCAGTTCTCGTTTCCCGACTGCATCCCCCAAGTCTCCCAGACCAGATACTCTATCGCCTAAAATACCAACGTCCCCCTTAAACCATGGGTTACCAGTTCCATCAACTATGCGACCATTCCGGATAATCACATCGTAGGACTGAGATACTGCAGTTCCAGAACTAACACCTTAAAATTAAAGACCATTTTTTCTCCTTATGAGCACAAGTTTCGTTTCACTCTGTCTTCATGTTGGCTTATCTGGGTAGCAAAGACCTCAAACAGAACTACCCTAACTACTAATCCACTACAACTCCGGTCCTCTCCTCTCAGCTTTTCGACTGTTGCTCGAATCGAATAGCCAACGCATGATGAAACGCTGACAGTCAAATCAACCAGATAGTTTTGATGAAAACATTCCTTACGCTAGAAACAGGTGCCACTCAGTTAAATGCTGGTTTTGAACAATCTAAGAACATCCTGGCAGATTCGTCAGATGTACTAACTATAAAACCCAACACACTGAGCGAACTAGAAAAACTACAAGCCGTCTTAGGGTGGCACTGGCTCGCTCAGGCTTGGACTCCTTGATCAACAAACCAGCATTCGGCTGGGCCTGTGGTTCTTATGTTGCGTGGACAGGCGATGACTATATCCTGAGCGAACTGGCTGACCCAATCAAATTCTGGAAAAACGAGCTGACCAAAGATAGGTCGCCTCCAAGCGTTTATGAAAAAATGGGATTCTGTGCTTTAGCGGGAGCCTACCATGGCCGCCGAGACACTAGCTCCGCTCAAGATTTTGAAAGATGTTTGACCGCTAAAGACAAACAATACTCCCATAATAGGTTCGAACGCCAACAGATTGATCGCTTCCTTGCAATACCCCCACTGCCTGACACTCCAGAGCACCTAGCAATGATACTAGGTCTAACATGGCAGGAGGACATCAATCTCACTGCCGACCAGGTCTATCTAGTTTGGCAGCGACTCAACACACTATACTCTGATTCGAACGCCAACGAGCCTGGAAAATTTAGTAATCAGCTAATCTTAGCTTCGCTCATAACCTCCTGCTTCCTCCTTGGGATAGTGGGCACACTACCCGACGCATCTTCTGGGCGCGTCACTTTAGAGCCGAGCATCCCTGACAATTTGAACTACTTCGACCTTAGAAACCTGCGAATGGGATTAGATGCAGTTGACTTACTATACGTAGAAGAAGGTGGACAGCGTACCTTTGTGATAGAACAGACCAAGGGACGCGTCCCTTTAAATCTCATATTGAAACCCAATCTTTCGGGAACTGAGATCGATCGAATCTATATTAATGGAAACAAAGCAAAGCTAGAGTGGTGGGCTGATCCCAAAATTGGGCGAGTGTTCACCCAGGTGCAATTGTATCTGGATCAGAAGCAAACTGTGACAGTAGTTCCAGCATAAAACAAGAGTGTGTGGTACGATCCGAGGGGGGGGTCTTAAAGACCTTCTGGGGTTCCGTAACCACCTTCTGCGAGCAACTGTCTCAGCAGTTTTTCTCTCTTTGGAAGATCCGTTTTCGCTATCTCCCGGGCAAGAGCTATACGATCTTCATCGGAAACTTCATCTAAGAGATTAATAGGAGCACCGTAGCGTAAAAGAATTCGCTTGGCGTCGACAGCAACAGAATCAGACACAAAACCTCCCGATGCAAGTGGGGACCTCCCTGAATACCAGGGCCAAGAAAGATAACTGGATCTATAAAAACACCAAGAGTTAGATTCCTCGGCTATCTTTTTTATCAATCAAACTCCTCAGAGGTTTGAATTCAATTCAAAACACCTGAAAAATTTATACCGTTACCAGCCCAGGGAGCTCTCAGATCGAAGCGAGGAACCATCACCTTAAATTCTCGGCCCCCTGAATCAACAAAGATATAGTAACCTTCCATGGATCCAGTAGGAGAACTCAGAACGCAAAAACTTTGGTATTGATGGGAATACCCTGGATCAAGTGTAGGTTGCTCCCCTACAACCCCTTCACCATCAACTTCAGAGTCCTCACCATCGGCATCATGTATCAACCAGTGACGAAATAACAGTTGAACACTTTCATCACCTTGGTTCTCCATTTCTACCGAATAGGTGAAAACGAATTTATTTTGTCTGGGGTTTGAGTGTAAGACTGAGAAGTCTGGCCGAACTGAAATTCGGATCCCCTCTGTAATTTCTTCATAAGACATAATGGGATGATATTGTCTAAAAAAGTTTTGTCAATATTACATACTAGTACTAGACCAGATTGCGATATAGCCCTTTCCAGCTAACACTTCAAGATCCATCTTTACGCATGGATGATATTGTAAAGATTCAATTGTCTCCTTCAGTAGAAGATTACTTGAAAGGGATCTATACTCTGACAGAACGGGGCGGCCCAGCTTCAACTAGTGCACTTGCTCAAACCCTAGGCGTACAACCTGCATCCATCACTGGTATGATCAAACGTCTGGCCAGTCTGGGATATGTTGAGCATCTTCCCTACAAAGGTGTACAGCTCACTGAAAATGGCTCGATAGAAGCCCTCAGGATACTCCGGAGACATCGTATACTAGAGACTTACCTCCAACAACAGTTAGACTACACCTGGAGTGAAGTACACCAGGAAGCGGAGCTATTGGAGCATGCGGTTTCGGAAAAACTGATTTCTCGGATGGCAAACGTTCTAAACGATCCTACCCACGACCCTCACGGTGCACCCATCCCGACAGAATCCGGAGACATCCCTGAAGCCCACCTGCTCACGCTTCTTGATGCCCGACCCAATGATTTGGTGCAAATCGAAGCAGTACAGGATGAAGACCCCATCAAACTCCAGTACTTGGAAGAATCAGGACTAACCCCAGGAACCCGGGCAACGATTGTAAAAAGAAACTCCTTTGATGGACTAACAAGCCTGACGGTGGTAGGCAGTAGCCAGCTCACGCCAGTAAGTCACGAGCTGGCTAGAGACATCTTCGTTAGCAAAGTTCAAGACTGAAAATATTAAGCCATTATCAAGGCTGAATTATAGCCTTAGTAACCTTCAATTCTTCCACATTTTTCAAAGCTTCCCCCGCAGCGGTCAACGGGTACCTAGAGCCAATTACACTTGCAAAAGGCAATCGTCCACGGTGTTTAGATAAAAGCTGTAGTGCTCCAACTAAATGGTGAAATTCCGTTCCCCACTGACCCTTTATTAGAGCATGTTTCCGATTGATATCTGAATGCGGGTTCAACTTAACCTCTCCAGCATCGGTGTAGTGTCCAGCCACTACATACGTTCCGCCATCCCGGATCATTTCCAACCCTTGCGAGACAGCTACAGGATTGCCTGAAGCTTCAATGACCACATCAGCACCACGGCCTGCTGTTAAGCACTTAACCTCCTCAAAAAGAGCTTCTTGATCCAAGGCTGACAAATCCAAAACCACATCAGCACCTAATGTTTCACCTAAAGCCAATCGAGCCTCTGGTTCTCCAATCAAAATAACTCTGCCTGCTCCTCTAAGATTAGCGAAGGCTGCTGCTGACAAACCAACTGGGCCACACCCTTGTACCACAACAGTATCGCCCATTATCAGTGCAGACCGACTAACAGCCGCAAAACCAGTGAACAGTCCACAGCCTCCCCCAATTACATCTTCTGCCGTAAGCCCTTCAGGAAGTTTTAGAATGTGCACACCTGGTTGTAAATATATTTGTTCTGCCCAACCTCCAAACAAGCCGTCTTCAGCACCGTAAGTAATACCATATACTTTTCTGCTCGGGCAACGATTAGGTTGCTTCTTAAGTAGGCAATGGTAACAAGATCCGCAGACCTCATGAACATCCAAGAAAGTCACCAAGTCACCCTTACAAATAGGTGTCCCTATCGCATCTCTGTCGACTTTATAGGATTCAATAATTCTCCCAACACTCACATGACCTGGTATTATGGGGTAAGGTACTCCAGCTAGTTTCCCTTTATATAAATGAACGTCTGTCCCACAAACCTCACTAGCTACAGTCTCCAACAATACACCACCCGAATGAATTTCGGGATCGGGTAGCGACCAAATCTCTATGGGAGCTTCAGGCGCCACCATTACTGCGGCTTTGACTGACATCAGTAGAATATTCTCCTAGGGCGGGATACCACAAAATTACATTTCTGGCCTGACAACTGTTCTATACACCATCTTAATGTTCAAGTAAGTCTCTTAATTCTTCAGGTGTCAGTTCGTTCACATTTTTCGAACCCATTCCCCCTGCAGAGCGACTGTTTTTGGTTTTCTTGACGCTGGATGACTGAGAACTGCCCACATAATCGAATCCAGGAAGATGTACCTTGCTGAGATCCCTGCCTAAATGATAAACCAGGCCCTTAAAGACTCCGAGGTCGTTAGACGAAAGGAACGTCACGGCTGTTCCAATCATGCCAGCCCGAGCAGTTCGTCCGATTCGATGCGTGTAATCTTCTGGATCACTAGGGATATCATAATTAACCACATGGGAGATGCCATCCACATCCAAACCTCTTTGAGCGATATCCGTTGCCACTAGAACCCTGACATTCTTGTTTGCAAACCTCTCCAAAGCCTTTGTCCGTTGCCCCATGGCAAGGTCTGAATGCAAAGCTTCAGTTGAGATGTCTTGGTTGGATAGTGCTTTCTGCAACAGAGCTGCTCCAGCTTTAGTACGGGTGAACACTAAAACTTGAGTCCATTCTGGATCCTCCAATAAATGAAGCAATAACGATGTCTTCATATTAGGCTTCACGGAATAAACCACTTCCGTGATCCCGTCAGCTTTGGTGCCAGATTTGGCGATCTCAATCCAGATAGGATCTTTAGTAATCCTGGAAGCCAGATCGTGGACACCGTTAGGCATTGTGGCAGAGAAAAGCATAGTCTGCCTCTTACTGCGAACACCTTTTAAAATGTCTTCAATCTGTGGCCGAAATCCCATATCCAGCATGCGATCAGCTTCGTCAAATATCAGAGTAGTCAAGCCATTAAGGTTCACCAACCCTTTTCTCATGTGGTCCAAGAACCTGCCTGGTGTGGCTGTGATTATTTCCACCCCACCTTCGAGAGCAGCAATCTGAGGACCATAACCCCCTTGCCGACTTACCCCCAGATCTCGCCAACAAAGCTACGGCATCTTCACATACCTGCTGTGCCAACTCCCGTGTTGGACACAAGACCAACGTTTGTAGGCCTCCCATTTCAATTTTATCTATGCAGGGAATCAAGAAAGCACCCGTTTTCCCAGTTCCTGTTTGTGCAACCCCAACCAAATCCTGACCTGTGAGTGCCGCCGGAATTGCTTTTATCTGAATTGGGCTCGGGTAGTCCCACCCCAAAGATTTAATGGCCGCACATAGTTTGGATGATATACCAAGGTCAGTAAAATTTATTTGTTCAATTAGGTTCGTCATTACACCGCCCTGCATTCAGGGTCTGATTCCTTATCTTGGTCTACTATAGAAATTGTTTATGGATAGAAAGGATAAAATTAACATTCACTTTATCAATCTATGACATATACTTCAGAATCAGAAACTCCGTCCACTTCTCAAGAACCTGGCTCTTACTCATGACTACTAACAATCAACCATCTATCCTGTTCGTTTGCCTGGGAAATATTTGTCGGTCTCCCTTGGCAGCAGCTATTCTCCGTCACCATTTAGCCGAAAAAGGCATGACCACAAAAATACGGGTGGACTCCGCTGGGACGGGAAACTGGCATGTCGGTTCTGCCGCCGACCCTCGATCCATATCTGTCGCAAAGACCAATGACATCACACTAGACGGGAGAGCCCGGCAGGTCACACAGGAGGACTTTCATGACTTCGACTATATTTTCGCCATGGATCGACAAAATTTCAAGGATCTTCAGACTTTGCAGGAACGATATGGGGGCAAAGCAAACATTAAGTTATTCAGAGAGTTTGACACAGCCACAGAATCAGCTTTGGATGTTGCAGATCCTTACTACGGTGGAACTACGGGTTTTCAAGATCTTTTTGAAATTCTAGACAGAACCTGTTGGATGATAATCGACCATCTAATTGAAGAGGCGACAACCTAACAATCAGTGTCCTTTTCGAAACACGACTCAGCCCTTATCTAACAAAGAAGCTATTCTTCCTATAGCCTCCACTAAAAGATCGTCCGAAGTAGCGAAACTAATCCTAGCGAACCGGTCATCTCCAAAGGCAGATCCTGGAACCATCGCTACTCCAGCTTCCTGAAGGATCCACGAACACACATCTACCGATCCGTTGTGACCATCTCCAAACAGAGAGTCGATCTTAATAAAAAAATAAAACGCCCCTTCTGGCTCCACAAAACTCAGCTGAGGAAGTCGTTCCCGTAACAAACTGGCCACCAAATCTTTTCTCCGCACAAAGGCTTTATTCATGATTCGCACCTCTTCCTCAGCCTTATCAAGGTTCTCAAAAGCACTGAGCGCTGCCATTTGGGAGGGGCTAGCAGGATTTGAAGTACTGTGACTCTGGATAGAAGCCAATTTTTTTGCGATTTCAGGATCAGAATAAGAGAACCCAATCCGCCATCCAGTCATTGCGAAACGCTTAGATACCCCATCTATCAGTACACAATTTCCTCTTTGCTCTTTGGGAAGCTCTAAAACGCTGGGTGCATGGGATCTATCAGGTCCAAAATAGATCTCACGATAGATTTCATCGGCTATGAGCACCAGATCTCTTGCCTTCGCCCAAGAAGCAAGTGCCTCCAGTTGTTCCAGACTGTATACCCCACCGGTGGGGTTGCAGGGCGAACATACAATCAAACCCTTAGTCCTGTCGGTGTAGGCGGTATCCAGATCTTCAGTCGTGACGAGAAAATTATTCTGTTCATTTCCAGAGACGAACACTGACTCTGCTCTACTCAATGAAATTATTTCCGGATAACTGACCCAATAGGGAGTCGTTACCAACACTTCATCCCCTGGGCCAAAACAAGCAAAGGCTGTATTGAATAAGGCATGTTTGGCACCCGAGGAGACTACCACTCCCTCCCAGTCTACTTTATCTCCAGAAACAGTACTCAAGTAACCAGCCACTGCTTTCCTCAATTCAGGAATCCCCGCCACTGGTGTATACCTAGTTTGACCAGATTCAATGCCTGCAACAGCAGCAGCTGAAATCCAAGAAGGAGTATCAAAGTCTGGCTCGCCCGCACTCAAATCAATTATATCACGACCTTCCGACTGGAGCTGTTTCGCCAAAGTACTAACGGCAATAGTAGCAGACGGCTGCAGGTTGGCGATATTAGAGCTAAATTCCATATGCCGAATATTCACAAACTCTGCCTGAGGTCAAGGGACCAATCCCTAAGACACCTAATCAAAAAGCTGAAACCAAAGAAGAAACAGGATGATTGTTCTATGATTAAGGGGGGGAAGCTGGTCTTCTATTATGACTATGTTGATCCAGGATCATACCTCATGGACCAATTGATAGATGAATTAATGGAGGATAAACAAGATCTGATCCTCCACCCCTTGGAAATTTGCCCACCAACAATCATTCCTATTGATCCCACCAATCCCGAATGGGTTGATTACAATAAAAACGTTCAACAATTGAGGAAGCAATCCCACTTGGAATGCACCTACCCAATTTCACCGCCCTGGAGCCGTAAAGCACATGAACTTCGCCTATACGCAAGAAAGAACAATATCGAACGATCGGTACACAAGGAGATCTTCAGGGCCTATTTTCAACAACATCTCGATATCGGACGTATCGATATACTTGTTGCCATAGCCTCCAACTCGGGGCTGAGTCGGAGTGAATGCAAAGCCACTTTAGATGTTGATCGGTATTCTGCAGAAATCCAAAAACTTGGTCTTGAAGCACAAGAAGACGGAATAATGAATGCTCCCGTGCTAAAGACTGAAGCAGGTAGCCTTGAAGGACCAACCAATATCCGCGAACTTCGGAAGTTCCTAAAACGTTCAGACATCACTCTATCAAGTGATGGAAGCAGTTAACCTAAATCTTAAGAGAATATGGCCGACTATCAAAGAAGAACTGTCCTATCTCCTGCAGACATTCTTGAAAAGGCAGATGATTTTTTGCCCCAATCCATTGGTTTGGAAAGATCAGGCCAATCGGAAGAAAACATCTCATACGCAGGCAACGAAGGCACCGTTATTTTAAGCCTACATCGGCACGGACCGTACACTAGCGTCACCGCTACAACGGATCGATTGAGAACATCAAGGATAGATTACGAAATTCAAAAATTTCTGACAGAACTTCCTTACGAACCAGGAGACCGACCCGGTAGAGGGTCGGGAGATCCCACTCAATGAAATCCTTTCAAGATTTGGGGCTATCGCCAACTTTAACTGAAGCGTTGGCCGCGGAAGGACTAGCTACCCCATTTGAACTGCAACAGGACATCATTCCGCTAATTGCAAGAAATAACAATCTTCTTGTAGAGTCAGGTCCTGGATCAGGCACTCTGATCGCCTACGCAGCCCCACTACTCGAGAAAATAGACCCAGGAATTGGTAGTCCGGGAGCAATAATATTGACTCCCACACGGAATGCTTCCTCCAGACTAGCCAAATCCGTAAGTCGACTTTCAATCTCGACCGGCCACTCTGTTAGTGCACTAGGAGGAAATTGGGCCTCTCCAGAATCTTCTGATATACTCTTTGGAACTCCCCATGATCTACTCTCAGCTATCAATGGTGCTCGACTCACAACCCAGAATATCTGTTCTGTAGTTGTCGACGGAGCGAACAGCCTCGAGGTGACTTCAGACCTTGATGCAGCAAGAGAACTCCTGGGGTATATCGGAAATACAACCCAGAAAGTCATTTTCAGCCTTCCCGTCACCGATTCAGTAAAGCAAATGGTCGCCCAATACGTTCCCAAATGCCTAGAAATACCTGGCACTCAAAAACAAGTGGCTTCCAGCGGAGACCATCACCACAACATTCATTACTTGGTCGCCGCCGATCGAGAGAACGTGCTTCTATCTCTACTCAGCCAACACTTAAGTGATGTATCTCGTCACCTGATGGTTTTCGTCCATACTGGTGACCGGGTAGCGGATGTTATTGAATTCTTGAGAGTATACGGATTTGCAGCTGGAGAACCAGGAGACGTCGAATCCAGCATTTGGGTCGGCACAGACGATGAGAAGTCATACTCAGAACTAAGTAAGGACCAATCATTGGCTACACTGAGTTTAGATTGTCCTCAAGACACTACCGTCATGGAGAAACGTCACGGTGGAGCAAGAAAAGCCTTTGTGCTACTCCTGCCTAGAGAGGTGCCCCATTTTCAACAAATCACATCTGGC
>LWDU01038147.1_pt1 | contig 10579 bp, 10 predicted proteins | sample 727161 | NCBI WGS metagenome assembly LWDU01 (sample SAMN04566230, study PRJNA314399) | hydrothermal vent metagenome | isolation source: deep sea hydrothermal plume seawater | place: Mexico: Gulf of California, Guaymas Basin | collected 2004-07-11 | reverse complement strand
CGATCGCCTCGCCGACGCCATCCACGATTTTTACCGACAGCACGAGGTCGAGGTATTCCTCCTCCCAATCGGCGTCGGAGGCCGGGGTGATCTCGACGCCGCTGCCGTCGAGCAAGTCTTGCGTTGGTTTGTCGCCGCGCAACTCGACGTTGGCCTTGGCCAGGCGCTTGGCCAAGCGGGGCAGCACGTCGGTGGCGACGGACGTGTCAACCAGCAGCGTCTCGGCAGCGTTGCAAACCCCAGGCCGGTGCACTTTCGAGTTGAAGACGATCTCCTCCGCCATCGCGGCGTCAGCGTCGGCGTCGATGTAAACGTGGCAAACGCCCTTGTAATGCTTGATGACCGGCACGTGCGAGCACTCGGTCACGGCACGAATGAGACTCTCGCCGCCGCGCGGAATGCAGAGGTCAACGAAGCGCGTGAGCGAAAGCAGCTCGGGGATGGCACCGCGGTCGGTCGTCGGCACGACCTGTATGGTGTCCGCCGGGAAAACAGGCAAAGCCCCGGCCGCTGCCTCGACCATGATCTTTGCAATGATTTGGTTCGAGTGAATGGCCTCCTTTCCGCCGCGAAGAATCGTTGCGTTGCCGGACTTGAAACAGAGGCCCGCCGCGTCGGCGGTGACGTTGGGGCGTGACTCGTAAATGATGACGATTACGCCGATCGGCGAGGCGACCTTGGTGAGTTTCAGTCCGCTGGGCCGCGAGCGCTCCTCGATAACACGCCCGACCGGGTCGGGTAATACGGCGACTTCGCGGAGGCTGACGGCCATGCCGAAGATGCGCCCTTCGTCCAGCAGCAGCCGATCCAGCATGGGCTTGGCCAAGCCCATCTCCGCGCCGGCGAGCATGTCCCTGGCGTTTTCCTGCCGGATCGCGGGCGCGTTGGCCTCGATGGCGTCGGCCATGGCCAGCAGACATTTGTTTTTATCGTCGCTGGACAGGCTGGCCAGGCGGCTAGAGGCCAAGCGGGCGCGCTTGGCCAAGTCGGTCATTTCCTCCGTCAAACTCATGGCCGTGCAGCCTAACGTCAACCCGAGTCGGTGTGAATCTCATTTCGCCGCCCGGGCGGTCCATTTTTCTTTGGGAACGGTAGCGCATCGATTATAAGGGCATGTCTGCTTGGCTCGGCACACGCAATGGATGATCTTTTAAAACTCGAACGCAACGTCCAGTCGATCTACGCCAAAACGTTGTCGTTGCTGGCCAGCCGCTACCGTTTCAATTTGCCAATCAGCGACAAGGACGTGCCGGGGTCGCCAAGGGTTCTGTTCCTCGGGAACCATTCCTCGGGCAAATCGTCGTTCATCAACTACATCGCCGGGGCTGATATTCAGGAATCCGGCATGGCCCCGACGGATGACGGGTTCACGCTGATCACTTACGGGGAGGAAGAGGAAACACTCGATGGGCAGACGCTGGTGTCGCACCCCGAGCTGGATTATCAGGACTTGGCCAGCCTCGGCCCGGAGTTCCTCGCCAAGCTCCAGTTCAAGGCTTACCCGTCCGAAAACCTCCGGCAGCTGACGCTGATCGACAGCCCGGGGATGATCGACTCCGCCAGCAGCCACCAGCTCCGCAGCTACGACTTCCGGGAGTGCGTCCGGCGCTTCGCCGAGAGCGCCGATCTCGTGCTGTTCTTTTTTGATCCCGACAAGCCGGGCACAACCGGCGAGGCGGTTTCCATTTTCACAAGACAACTGGTCGGCATCGACCACAAGTTGCTGATCGTGCTCAACAAGGTTGACCTGTTCGACAACATCCGCGACTTCGCGCGAACCTACGGCACCCTTTGCTGGAACCTCTCGAAGACGATTCCGACGAAGGACACTCCGCGCATTTACACAACCTATCTGCCCGGCTTTGCCACCCGGCCCCTCGAGGAGAACGCGAAGCCGATTCCGCTGGAGGACTTTGACATCTCACGGGACGAGGTGGTTGCAGAAATCATGAGGGCACCCGCCCGCCGGGCGGACAACCTAGTCAGCGGGTTGCTCTCCCAGGCGCGCCGCTTGTCCGTTCACGTAAAGGTTTGTATCGAGGCCGTGACGGCTTACCGGCGACTGGTCAGCCGCCTTTGGCTGGCCTTTTCCGGGTTAGTGATGCTGTCTGCTGGCGCGGCGTGGCTCACACGGGATTGGTGGCTTCAACCGGAATGGAGCGACGCATTCAACGAGAAGAATTGGGAGGCATTGACCGTCCCCGGTATTGTCCTTGGCTCCGCCTTTGTGGGGGCCTCGTTGTTTTGGTGGTTCCTCTCGCTTGGCCTCAGGAAACTGCGCCGCTCCATCGGGACAGAGGAGGGAGTCGATGTTTTTTTTAAACGGGCTTACAGGGATGAACTTTCACTGCAAAAAAGAGCGGATCTTTACGCCATCTGGGAAACCACAAAAGCCGGAATACTTGACATCATGCGAGTCCACGGCCTGAGAAGCCTTTCCGCTTCGATTTCCTCAAAAACTTTACTTCACAAACTTGAGGCAGCGATTGAAAAGGATATACCGGCGTTACGCCGGAAAATTGATTTGCACCCTGAGATTAAGACTGAAGAACCAGAAATTCCCGACAAAGAAACGCCCGATCAGCCTGAGTTATCAACAGGGGAAATGTGAGGGCATAGTCAAAACCCCCAATGTTTTCACAGCCTATTCACAAAATTCGGACCACGCTTTTCTTTTTACTTTAACGTTAACAAAACTAAAACTTCACAACTTATCACTGCTTTATTGCGCTTTATTACGTTTTTTTATTGACACTCATAACGCCTCCAGCAAGCTTCCGAACTCTGAGTGAGGTATATCCTCAGTTCCTCCCGGCCCAGTGACGACTCCGCCGATTCGTCGCTGGGCCCTTTTTTTGTGCGCTGCATTTTGGTGCAAACTTGCAATTGTTTGCGGGCATGCGGTATCAGTTGCGCCTGTCTATGAAGTGTACGTTTCCATTGCTGATTGTCGCCCTCGTTTTTGCCCGCTCGTCGATTGGGTTTGCGGACGAGAGCCTATTTAAGCGGGAGAAGGAAATTATTTACGGGCGGAAGCACGGCTTGGCGATGACGCTCGACATTTTTCAACCCTTGGCCAAGCGCAATAATCGCGGAATCGTGTTTGTCGTCAGTGGCGGATGGTTCAGCGCGCAAAATCAAATTGACGGGATGGCCAAGCGTTTGAATTGGGGGGCACTCATCAAGCGGGGATACACGCTCTTCGCTGTTGTTCACGGGAGTCAGCCCAAATACACTATTCCGGAAATCCGGGAAGACATACACCGGGCTGTTCGTTTCATTCGCCACAATGCCGGGGACTACGGCATTGACCCGGAGCAAATAGGGATTTTCGGTGGATCGGCGGGTGGGCATTTGTCATTGATGCAGGGAACCGCTGGGCTTGATGGCGATCCCGATGCCAGCGATACGGTGGAGAGACAATCAAGCCGGGTGCAGGCCGTCGTCTCCTATTTCCCGCCCACTGACTTTTTGAACTACGGAGGGGAGGGGGAGCATTTCGACAAGTACATCCGCGATTTGTCCAACGGCAAAAATCAGTTTTTGGCCGCGCTGGATTTTCACACCTACGACAGCGGGCAAAATTGGTACGAACGAGTCATGGATGATGCCGAAGTTCGGGATCGATTACGTGAGGCTGCCCCCGTGACGCATGTCTCCAAGGGGGATGCGCCCACGTTGATTATCCACGGAGACGCCGACAAACTGGTGCCAATCCAGCAGGCGCATCGGATCATGCCAAAGTTCAAGGCGGCCGGCGTCGAGGCGAGACTGCTCGTCATGCCCGGCAAGGATCATGGATGGATGGCGGAACCTGCGGAAGTAAAGACGGTCGGGGAGTGGTTTGACAAGCACCTGCTGGAATCCCGTTAAGGTGGCGCTGTCAACCTCTACACAATCCCCTTTCATGAGGCTCGTGCTGGCTTGGTTTGCCTTTCTATCGCTTGGCCAAGCGGAAGATTGGCCACAGTGGCTGGGCACAGACCGCGATGCGGAGTGGCGCGAAGAGGGGATCATCGCCCGTTTCCCTAAAGGAGGTCCCAAGCTTCGCTGGGAAAGCAAACTGGGCGCTGGGTATTCCGGTCCGGCCGTTGCAGAAGGGCGGGTGTTCGTTATGGACCGCCTGGCTGCGGAGGTGGATCCAGGCAACGGCAGGTTGCTCCATGACGACGGCCCGCCGCCGCGCAACATTAACTTCATCCGCAAGCTCCTGCCCGGCAGGGAGCGCCTAGTTTGCCTGAACGAAGCCGACGGGGAACTGCTCTGGGAACACGAGTGGGACTGTCCGTACACGACCGTGGCCGCTTATGCGATTGGCCCCCGGGCGACTCCCACCGTGGACGGCGCCCGCGTGTATGCGCTGGGTGCGGAGGGAAACTTGTTTTGTCTTAATTCGAAAACAGGCGTGTTGCATTGGAGTCGTGATTTCAAGAAGGATTACGGGCTGGAGATTCCGGAATGGGGCACAGCGGCCCATCCGCTTGTGCACGGGAAGCGCTTGATCTGCATCGTTGGGGGGGAAGGAACTACTTGCGTTGCCTTTGACAAGATGACGGGTAGGGAATTATGGCGAGCGTTGAGCGCGGGACAACCCGGATACTGTCCGCCGGTCGTCAGGTTCATTGGAGGGAAAGAGCAACTGCTGATTTGGCACAGTGACGCGCTAGAGTCCCTAAACCCCGAAGACGGCACGGTTTACTGGTCAGTGCAGATCAAGCCGACCTACGCCATGTCTATTGGCCAGCCGGTGGTGGAGGGAAACCGGGTCTACGTTATGGGGTACAACGGAGTCTCTGCTTGTGTTGAGGTGGCTGAAGGCGGTGGAACGGCCAAGTTGCTCTGGAAAGGCAACACCCGGCGCGGGATTGCAGGGGTGCACAACACAGCCTTCATCGATGATGGTCAGATTTACGCCTGCGGGCCAAACGGGAAATATTCTTGCGCACGCTTGGTCGACGGCGAAAAGTTGTGGTCGACATTCTCACCTGCGGAAGGCGGACGACCGGTCAGTTGGGGCAACGTGTTCACGGTTAGGCAAGGTAACCGATACTTTTTGGCAAACGACTATGGCGAGTTGATCATTGCTGGGCTGAGTCCGGCTGGTTATACGGAAATCAGCCGAGCCAAGCTGATTGAGCCCACACACAAGGTTGGCGGTCGGACGCTCGTCTGGTCTCATCCGGCTTTTGCGAATCGAAGCGTTTACTTGCGTAACGACCGCGAAATCCGCTGTTACAGTTTGGCCAAGCGGCCTGATTGACATTCAAACGCTTCCACAATTGGTGCAACTTTAGGAGTATACTGGAGTTCAATCATTGGTTGACAACCGGTGTGGTTTTGGTACCAACCGCGCTGACGAGACAGGATGAGGACCTTGAATAAAATGAAGATTAAACAAATGCGGGCCAGCGGATTCACGCTGGTGGAAATCATGATCGTGGTGGCCATCATCGGCATGCTGATCGCTGTGGCCGTACCCAACTTCAGCAAGATGCGCAAGGACGCCCAGAAGACAGCCTGCCACGCCCAGTTGAAGCAAATCGATGGCCACAAGGAAATGTGGGCCACGCAGGAAAAACGCGCTGACGGCGACACGCCTAACGAGAGTCAGTTGGGGGCTTACTTCAAGGACGGCATGCCGGCCTGCCCGGGCGGCGGGTCATATTCCATCGCCCCGGTGGGGACAGACGCAACCTGCTCCGTCCACGCAAAACTGGGCCAATAAACAGCGTCACCATTTTGAAGAGGCGGCCCATGCGGCCGCCTTTTTCATTTCAATCAAGTAAAAGTGAAACTCAAGTTTTACGCCTACAAAAACTGTGACACCTGCCGGAAAGCCATAAAATATCTGGACGGGAAGGGGGTTGAGTACGAACTGATCCCGATCCGGGAACAACCGCCAACTAAGGCCGAGTTGAAAACCATGCTCGCCAGCCACGACGGCAACACCCGAAAACTGTTCAACACCTCCGGCGGCGACTACAAAGCTCTAAACTTGAAAGAAAAGCTCCCCAACATGACCAAAACAGAAGCCATCGATCTTCTCTCGAAAAACGGCAATCTTATTAAGCGCCCCTTCGTTATCGTCGGGGATCGGGGCCTTGTCGGTTTTAAGGAAAAGGAGTGGGGCGAGCGGATTGAGTGAATGGCTACTTCCGGAGTTGGGCGAGGAAGCCGGGGGCGGTACCGGCGAGGTCGGCGGCGCGCTGGTTGGCGAGAAGGCGGCCGTAAACCTCGATGTCGTGCTGCAGCATCTCGAGACGGTTGCGTAGTTCGTCGGAGACCACTTGGTCGTTCTTGACGTCAACTTTTTCCATAAAGGAGACGCCGTAAGGCATCGACCAAGCGTAGCACTGGCGGGCAACTGTGCGAAGCTGATCGTGAACGGTGAGTCCCTTTTCGTGAGAGGCAACGATAGTTGCGAAGAGTTTGCCGGTGAACTCCTTCCAGAAGTGGTCGAGGAAGTTTTTGAGCGTGCTGCTGATACTGCCGTGGTAGTCTGGTGTACCGAGCACGATGACATCCGCCGCGACGACTCTTTCCTTCAACAAAAGGTAGAAGTCCTGCTCCCAGACCGTGTCGGGGTTGAAGAGAGGCAGGGGGTCTTCAATGAAATCGAGTGTATTGACTTCGCATCCATCTGCCGACAAGTTGTCTGCGAGGTGATTAATAACAACCCTGGTGATGGAGGCATCATGGAGGCTACCAACGACCAAAAGCACATTACACGAAGTGTCCGGCATACGGCAAAGTGTTGTGTTGGTGTTTACTCAAGTCGATCCTTAAGTGGCTGTTTGGCATAGGAGGTTATGCGGAATTTGACTGTCATTTGCGCGGGTGCAATATGTTTAATTTGTACCAGTGGCTGCCTGATCAATGACTCAGCGATTATACCGAAGCCAGCCTGGGCTGAACGAGCGTTCTTGCCGAGGCCGTCACGTTTGGCTGAGGCTGAGGATCGAATGGAGTTCAGACTTGTCGCGGAATACCGACGAAGTACCGGTGAAGAGGGTTTGCGGAAGAAGACTGCCCTCTTGCGGGAAGGAGACCTTATTGCAGCACGCTTAGGGAAAATAGAGGCGGGTACGGATTTGTTCCTAAAGTGGAAAAAATATGCTGCTGGCTACACATTCTTAAAATATGGACATTTAGATTTGGTGATGCGTGAACCGAGCGGAGAAGGTGAATTGGTATTGTTCACCTGTAATGGAACTGAAGGAGTGAACATCAAGCGTCAATTTCATGATTTAGGAAGTCGCGATTGGGATGCTTACCGAATGAAAGGTTGGGACCGCGTTAATATAGATCGGTTGTTGGAGTTTGTAAGGATAACCATTGTTCAGGAGAAAGGTGGAGAGTCTTACGGTGACTTAAGTTCATTAGGGTTCAGGAATGCTAACCTTAAACCCAAAACACAGGCAGATATTCGTGGCGGTTATACCTGTTCGACCGTAGTAGCGGCGGCGCTTTATTATGCAGGGGTGGAGCTGGATAAGACGCGGGGAAGCAGCCGCCTTGACCTTGTTACTCCTAAGCAAATTGTCACAAGCAAGGGGCGTTTTACGGCAACCCAAACATCGAGAGAGAGTCAAGACGGTAGTCCTTGAATGCCGTTTATTCTGCTGAGTCCGTAGTCGGTGAAAACGCGCCGGATGTCGTCGCGCACCTGCTCGAAGACATTCCGGATTTCCGCCTCTGTGCCTTTAACCTTGGCCGGGTCGGGAAAGGGCCAGTGATGCCGGTACGACTGGCCGGGGAAGGAGGGGCAGGCTTGATCGGCATTGTCGCAAACGGTGATTACCGTCTCGACGTTGCCCGAAAGAAATTCGTTCATGTGCTTTGAAGTGTGGCTCGAAATATCGATGCCAATCTCGCCGAGAGTGAGGATGGCAAGTGGATGAACAGAGCCGATGGGAGCGGAACCGGCGCTCTGCACATTTAGCACATCCCCTGCAACTTCCCGAAGAATACCCTCGGCCATGTGGCTGCGGCAGGAGTTGCCGGTGCAGAGAATCAGAATGAGTGGCTTGACCTGTTTTTCCATCCTAAATTTAGATTCCGGGTTGGTTGTTTCAGGGGTCGCGCTTGGCCAAGCGGAGGGAACGCCAAGCGGGCACGGCGAGTAGGGCGCCAAGCGGGGGGGCGAGTAGGTAAATCCAGAATCCGGTAAAGTTCATGCTTGCCACCGCCGGGCCCAGTGAACGCGCCGGGTTCATCGAGGCTCCCGATATGGGGCCCGCGAAAATGGCCTCCAGTGCAATCACCCCGCCCACTACAATACCGACCACAATTCCTTTCTCCTTTGAGTCAGTTGCAACATTCAAAATAACGAACATAAGAATGAATGTAAGGATGATCTCAAGGATGAAGCATTGGTAAAGCAATCCCTCTTTCGGAATGGTGGCGCCCATGTCGGCGTGATTGCCAAACAGAACTCGAAGCAGGAGGCTGGCCAACAATGCCCCGGAGCATTGGGCGAGAATATAGGGTGTAACCTCCTTTCCCTTAAACTGTCCCGACGCCCAAAAGGCAAGCGTGACAGCCGGGTTGATGTGCGCCCCGGAGATATCGCCCAAGGTGTAAACCAAGGTCATGACCACAAGGCCGAAGACCAATCCAATTCCGAGCGGGGTGACTAGACCACCGGAAATATCGCCAAAGACAACCGCCCCCGTCCCGGTGAAAACCAGGATGAACGTGCCGATGGCTTCGGCGGCACATTGGCGGCTTAATCGCATGGCCGAAATCCCGTAGTGGGTTTTTTATTTTTCGCGGTAACCAATCCGGTGGAACGGGTTGACAACGCTGGTGACGATGTTTCGGGAATGACTGGCGATGCGTTTCAGGAACCGGGCGTACAGGGAAACGGCTGTGGCGTCCGAGATGTTGAGGTCGGTGACTGTCCCGGACAGTATGGAGTTGGAGATTTCCTCGCAGGCGTCGGACAATCCTTCCTTGTAGTTATTCATGATGAGCCGGGCCTTGTCTTCGTCCCGGTCCTTGAACACCTCAATCATGCTCTTGAAATCTGATGTCACTAATGCTTCCACATTTTGAAGTTTCTCCTCAACGGGGCCTCCCTCAAGGCGCAGGGGGTGGTGGACGGCGAGGTCATAGATGTTTTTTGTGTAGTCACCAATCCTCTCAATATCGATCACAACACTCACCAGGCTCAGGCCGGAGGCGAGGTTGGTTCCACCTGAGACGACAAGGTGAGTCATCACTTTTTTGCGGACATCGCGTTCGCTGCGGTTTACGCCCTTGTCAGCATCGTAAATATCGAAATCCACATCTGCGGTGTCTGAGTGTCGCAACGCAACAACAGAGGCGTCGTACATGGCGGCATCGGTATCGAGCATTTTGGAGGCTTCCTGGTAGGCCTGTTCAAACAGGTTGTCTTTCTTAAATAATTCAATGAGTTTTTTCCACATAAGCCAGTTTATTATGGTTGTTCGCGTAAACTACTCTTTTCCGAATGCCTTTGCAATAGAGCTCCAAGTTAGCACAAGGGGGATGAGATAGAAAACCAGGACAATGAACACAATGGGAATAATACGGTTCTTGATACACACTTCTGCCAACCACTCTGCGACAAAAACTGGAAGCTCGCGCATCCTCTTGAACGGCAGGAAAATTATCGCCCCGGATGCGTTGAAGAGGAAATGGGCGAAGGCGACGGTGGCGCCAGCGAGCACGAACTCGGGATCAATGTCCGGCTGGCCCGCTACCGCCAGGGCGGCGAGCAGGCCGGTGATGGTGGTTCCGATGTTTGCGCCTATGGTGAATGGAAATATCTGTTGCAATCGGAGCACGCCAGCTCCAGCGAGGGGCACAATCAATGATGTGGTGATGGAACTGCTCTGAACCATTACGGTCAGGATTAAACCCACAACAAAGGACATGGCTAAATTCCGAAAAACGTAGGTATCAAAAAACGACTCGAGCTTTTTCAGCACGAGGCTCTGGAGGAGCTTCACGATGGCCCAGAGCATGAAGAAGGTGATGACGACGGACACGAGCAGCACAAGCCACGGAATTTTGTCGAGTAGGTCGGCGAGGCCCTCGACTACGGGCGCGGTAATTTTCTTCAAGTAGTTCTCCGGTTTTGTGATGCCGGTGACGTCGACGAAAATACGACCCATCCACGTGGCTGAGTTCTCGAGGATGTTGAAGAAGTACTCGAGCGGGTAGAGCAGGCTCACGGTGATGAGGTTGAAGGTGTCGTGCACGGAAGAGGCGGCAAAGGCGCGGCGGAACTCGGCCTTGCGCGTGATGTGGCCAAGCGAGACGAGCTTGGCAGTGACGGTGGTACCGATGTTGGCGCCCATGACCATGAAGATGGCGCTGCGCACTCCGATGGCCTCTGCGGCTACCATCCCAATGATGATGCTCGTGGTGGTGGATGAACTCTGCACGATGGTCGTGGCCAGGATGCCAATGAACAGGCCGATCAACGGGGAAGAGGTAGCCTCCAGGATCTTCTGCGAGAACTCCTTGCCAAACAACTTGAAGGAATACCCCATTCCTCCGATACCGACGAGAAACAGGTAGAGACAGGCGGCAACGCCCAGGATCTTTA
>LWDU01036683.1_pt1 | contig 10579 bp, 6 predicted proteins | sample 727161 | NCBI WGS metagenome assembly LWDU01 (sample SAMN04566230, study PRJNA314399) | hydrothermal vent metagenome | isolation source: deep sea hydrothermal plume seawater | place: Mexico: Gulf of California, Guaymas Basin | collected 2004-07-11 | reverse complement strand
TTTTTCAAGGTCAAGGGTAGCGGCTTCCTTCCAGACGGCCCGGCCGACCATGATTCCAGAAGCCCCGGCGCCACAGGCAATTTCAGTTTGGCGATGGAACACTTCATACGATACCCCTGCAGAAAGTATGACCCAGGGAACAGAGCTTGTCGCATTCAATTCTTCACATGCCTCTTTCCATATCGCTTCGTCTTTCACTTCCGAGGCATTGATGGGAAACTCTGATTTCAGGATGTCGGCACCCAACGGTACAAGTTTTTCAGCTGCCTGAATGACGACCTGACGTCTTTCAGCCGATGGCAGTGGAGTTTGTGGAGATTCAGGGTTGTAGGAAAGGGGTTCAAGGAAAAACGGCACTTCGAATTCAGAGCAGGCTGCCCCCACCGCCGCAATCTGTGCTTCCACCTGGGATGCGTTCGGAGCATCCGGATGCCAGTAGATCAGCAGTTTGACTCCGGCTCCTCCTGTTCTCAGGATTCTTTCTACCGTCCAGTCTTTCACTAGGTCGGTGCTGAGAACGGCCGCATCACCGGGGGACCCGGTATCCAGGGCAATCAGCAGTCCCGTCGCGCCGTCCAATGCTCCTTCCGAGAGGCATGGACTCACACCGGTCTCTGGATCCAGCAATACCGCGGAAGAAAACGGTGATAGACGTCGGACTACATCAATTTTAAGCGAAGACAGGTTTTCATCGGTTCCGGAACCGGGGCCATCCTGATCATCGAGTGCTCTGCGCAAAGGTCCTCGATGGTCGATGGCGAGGATGGAAAATGTTGAAGAAGAATTGGCGGCCTGCTGCAGGCGGCGCCACTTACCCAAGGTGATTTGTTTCATAAAAAGGTTTGTAAATTGTTAAGCGATTTCATTCAGTTTGACCGGCCTGTTTTCCATGGCGGATCGCTGCGCTGCCATGGCTGTCACCACTGGAATTCGGCTTTCTTCACCGGAAACAGGAGAGGGGAGTTGCAAACGAATCGCCTCAGCAAATCGGCGCATTTCCTCAATGTAGCTTTCTTGATATCGCTCAATGAAGAAATGCAGCGGCAGGGTGGTATGGATATTCCTTGATCCCCGAACGGTTACTTGATCTGGAACCCTGTTGTCTGCAGAGATGCACCCTTTACTACCGAATACCTCCACTCTCTGATCGTAGCCATAGACCGCCTTTCGACAATTCTCAATAACTCCGGTGACTCCGTTGTCAAATTTGAGCAATACGGTTGCCGTGTCGAAATCTCCGGCTTTTCCGATTTCAGGATCCACTTGGACGCTTCCAACTGCGTACACTTCGATGATCTCGTGGCCTGTCAGAAAACGGGCCATATCGAAGTCGTGAATCATCATGTCCAGAAAGATGCCTCCTGACTTGCGAATGTATTCGATGGGGGGAGGTCCCGGATCGCGACTGATGATATGGATTTGATGAGGTGTTCCAATTTCACCTGAAGCGACCGCCTTATGAATGCGATCAAAGTTGACGTCAAAGCGTCGGTTGAATCCGATTTGAAGGATTGTTTGGGCTTGCTGCACTGATTGCAGAGCTTGATCAATCTGGCTCAGGTCCACGTCGATCGGCTTTTCACAAAAGACATGTTTGCCTGCATCGGCAGCAGCCCGAATAATCTGAGTGTGAGTATCGGTGGAAGAACAAACGACCACTGCCTGGATCTCGGGATCATTCAGCATTTTGGTATAATCTGTTCCCCATTCAGGGATGGACAATTCTTCGGCACAATCACGGGCACTTGCCTCGAAGACGTCGGTTACCCATTTCAGATGAACATCGGTCAAAAACCGGCAGAGGTTTTGAGCGTGTATTCTTCCGATTCTTCCGGCGCCTATTAATCCAAATTTCATTGGAGATGAATTCTTAATCATTAAATCCCGATCGACTTGAGATAATCTCTGTTATTGAGTGCGCTTTCCTTGGGTTGTCCCATACCGGGGAGCACGTCCTGTTCAACCAGAACCCATCCGCGGTAATCCTGTTTTTCAAGCCATTCAACGACGGCTTGGAAATCGACGCATCCATGCCCGAGTTGACAGAACACGCCTCGCTTAACTGCCGTAAAGTAGTCTTGTTTCTTTTCGATAATATCCGTTGCCGTGATGGAACTACAGTCCTTGAAGTGGATGTAGCCGATTCGGGCAGCAAAGCGGTCGAGGCCGTGCACTACCGATTCGGCTGAATAATCACCAGCTCCAAAAACGTAATGTCCGGTATCAAAGACCAGTTGAATCAGGTCGGGGTCGGTGCGTTTGAGGAATTCATCGATCTCTTCAGGGGTTTCCACGTGACCCGCACAATGATGATGGAAAACAGTGCTCAGGCCGGTTTCTTTTTTCACCGCGGATGCGATTTGTTCAGCCCCGGACGTGAAGATATTCCATTGATCATTGGGTAATCCCAGTTCAGGAGTAATTCGTCCGGCGTTGGCTGTTCTTTGCGGGGAGGCGCCGTTTTCATCCGACAGAATCAGGAAAGGTCGATTCGTCTGAGAACTCAGTTTGAATACATCGGTGATCAATCGGGCGGTTTTGATAGCGGTGGCTATACCATTGGAATGGGAATCGGGGTTCATCAATGCTACCGGAACAAAAGCGCCCAGCATGGAAAGGCGGCGGGAAGCCAACTCGTCATGAAGTTCGTCCGGGTTGGTGGGCATATATCCCCAGTCCCCCAATTCGGTACCGGTGTATCCCGTGTCCACCAGCTCATCCAGCATTTGCCGGTAGCCGATGGCGTCTCCCTCCAGTCCTTCGAATTCCAAGGTGCCCCAGGAGCAGGGTGCATTGCCGACTTGTATCGATAGACTCATGGTGTTGGATGTTCGATGCTTAAATCTGAATTCAAGCTTGGGGTGGCTGTTCAGTTGGAAAGTAGAAGCTTTCTTTTGTGCGGTGTTTTTCCCATTCCTTTCGGGCTTCATTGACAGAGTCCATTTCACTGACTTCTGCAGGGGGAACATCCCACCAACTTTCGTAACCGGGCACTCCCAGGTAACGATCGTTTCGAATATAGATGACCGTGGTGTTTTTCTGCTCGGCCGCTTGTTTAATCGCTTCGGTGAAATCCTGATAGGTTTTACACTCAATCACATGCGCGCCGAGCCCCCGTGCGTTCATAGCCAGATCGACGGGTAATTCCTGAGCTGAATTACCGGCTTCATCTCCGGGAAGCTTGCCTTCCATTGGAAATACGTAACGGGTGCCGAATCCACTTTGTCCAAGCGATCGACTCAGACCCCCGATGCTGTTGTATCCGCTGTTGTCCATGAGGACAATGGTCAGCTTGAATCCTTCCTGGATGGAAGTGATGATTTCATTGCCGAGCATCAGGTAGCTTCCGTCGCCGACCATGACATAGACTTCACGATTAGGGTCGGCCATTTTGATTCCGAGCCCCCCAGCAATTTCGTAACCCATACAGCTGAAGCCATATTCGAGGTGGAAGTTCTTGGGATGCCGGGAGCGCCAAAGTTTGTGGAGATCTCCAGGCATGCTGCCGGCGGCGTTGACCATTATACCCTCCGGATCACCGAGTTCGTTGAGGGCGCCGATCAGCTCTCCCTGGCTTGGAAGAGGTTCATTGCGGATGGCGTAGATTCGGTCGACTTCTTTTTCCCAGTCGTCATGCAGCTGCCTGCATTCATTGCGGTAATCCTGAGCTGTGCTGAATCCCTCGAGTTTGGATTTCAGTTCTTCCAGGGTCACCTTGGCATCGCCGGTTAAAGCCAGGGCATAGTGTTTTTTGGAATCAAGTTCCGATACATTGATGTTGATGAAACGCACATTCGGATTCGCGAAAGCGGTTTTGCTCATCGTGGTGAAATCGCTGTAACGCGTGCCGATTCCAATGATTAAGTCAGCCCTCGCTGCAATTCGATTGGCAGCGAGATTCCCGGTCACTCCGAGAGCTCCCATATTCAGGGTATGTTCGTAGATCAGGCTTCCTTTGCCAGCCATGGTTTCTCCCACTGGAATACCGATTTGGTCCACGAATTCCCTTAAGGTCTCAGTCGCTTCGCTGTAAATCACTCCCCCGCCAGCTACTATCATCGGACGTTTGGCAGCTCGAATCCACTCGGCAGCTTTCTCCAATCCGGTGGCATCCGGACGATTTCTGGGAATCGACCAGATGCGTTTATCGAAAAAAGCGACAGGATAATCAAAGGCTTCTGTTTGGGTGTCCTGTGGAAGTGCCAAGGTCACGGCGCCGGTTTCAGCAGGGCTGGTCAGCACCCGCATGGCTTCCGGCAAGGCTGTGAGAATCTGGTCGGGACGATAGATGCGGTCCCAATATCGACTGACCGGTTTGAAGCAGTCATTGACTCCAATATCCTGGGTTCGTTCCGATTCGAGTTGCTGTAAAACAGGGGCCACATTTCGGCGTGCGAAAACATCACCTGGGAGCAACAGGACTGGTAGACGATTCGTGGTGGCCACACCTGCTCCGGTAATCATGTTGGTGGCACCTGGGCCGATGGAAGTGGTGCAGGCTAATGTCTGGAGTCGGTTTTTTATCTTTGCATAAGCGACGGCCGCATGAACCATGGCCTGCTCATTGCGGGATTGATAATAACGTAATTCGGGGTATTGCTGCAGCGCCTGTCCTATGCCACTGATGTTTCCGTGACCGAAAATTCCAAAACAACCGGCGAATAGTGGTTGTTCCTTTCCATCCCGTTCCGTGTATTGACTGGATAGGTGCTTAATGACCGCCTGGGCCATTGTAAGACGTAGAGTTGTTTTACTCATATTTCACTTCCTTGTAATCAGTTGACGGGCGGTTATTCGATTCCACCATGATTCTCTATGAACTGGGTGACTTCCTCCAGGGTGGGCATGAAATTGGCACATCCGTGCTGGGTCACGACGATGGCACCGCAGGCATTGCCCAATCGGGCGGATTTATACCAACCCCAATTATTGACGTAGCCATAAAGAAAGCCGGCACCGAACGCATCGCCGGCTCCAAGGACATTCTGGATTTTTACGGGGAAGCCGGCGGCATCGATTTTTTCCGTTTCCTCTCTTAAATGCACCCGGACTCCCGATTCTCCTCTTTTTTCCAAAATGGCTTTCGGTCCCATGGAAAGCATTGTTTCAATGGCAGCTTGGACATTTCCGCTCACTTTGGTGTCCGAAACAGAATCCGTTTTCTCGACCTTGGATGGGTCGTCCAGCATGGCTGCATTAATTTCGTCCTCGGTGCCGATCACAATATCAGTCAGTCTCAAGGCCGAGCGAATGGCCACACCGAAGGCTCTTGGGTCGTGCCACTGATCGGGACGGAAATCTATATCCAGGACCACTTCCGTTCCTGCCTTTTTAGCCAGTTCAGCCCCGAAAAGGGTGGCGCTTCGGCTGGGTTCTTTCCCCAGATTAGTACCGGCGAACTGGAAGATCTTCGATTGGGTAATCGGGCAGGCCAGTACATCGTCGATTGAGAGTTCAAAGTCGGCGCAATTGTCCCGGTAATAGACCAATGGAAAGCGGTCCGGCGGTTCGATTCCCAGGATCACAGCGCTGGTTCGGTGTCCTGGTTTCCGGGTAATATAGTCGGTTCCCACCCCTTCCTTCTTCAGGAATTCAAAAATGAAATCCCCCACAGGGTCTTCACCTAAGCCGGTCAATAAAGCCGTTTTCAATCCAAGTCGGCGTCCTCCAACACTGATATTGGTCGGGGATCCCCCGATATAAGAAGCGAAGCTTTTAATATCGACGAAGGGCGCCCCGATATCATTGCTGTAGAGATCAATTGAGGACCTTCCCATATGGAAGGTATCGAATTTCATGGAGTCCATCGGTCAGGTAAACAGAATACAATTCATTAATAGAGAGGAAGTCGATTGTCGGTTCCCCGGTAAGCGTCTTTTACCCATGTGAAGTCGGGATCGTCCTGGTTGGCCAGACTCTGCGCGCTTCCCGCAAGGACATTCAGGTAATAACTAGTTGTTCCCGGAGCACTGACTACCGGATGATATCCTTCCGGCACCAAGACCGCCGTATTGTCTTCGGCTCTGATCAATGCGTCGATGGGTGATCCCGCTTGTTGCAGGGGAGAGGTTTCATCCGTGTAGACTCTTTGGTAGGCATAACCTTCCGGTCGATCCATTTTGTAGTAATAGACTTCCTCCAAATCCGCCTCAATCAGATTTCCGTCCTGGTCTTCCAGATGACGATCGTGCTTATGCGGTGGGTAGCTGCTCCAGTTTCCACTCGGAGTATAAACTTCCACCAGGACAAGACGGTGAACCGGAGAACCAGGGGGAAGTAGATCGTTAATCTGACGACTGACGTTGTCGCCTCCCCGGATATCCTTTTTCACGTCCTGAGGCTGAATCAACCAAGGTTCATGATCCTGATCAGTTGGAACCCAGGCAACCGCGTAATGTCCGGATTGCTCCGCTTTGACTGTGAACTCGGTGTTGCGTGGAAGATATAATGCGTGGGCGGCATCTTCGAATACCGTCTTTCTTCCACCGATTCCTGACCACTTTCCCCGATTTGAATCCACGGAGTAAACCCCATCGAGATTGACGAGTGCGAGTTCATTCGATCCCGTTTGGAATGACCAGATTGATCCGGCAGAAAGTTTTCTGATCTGGAATGAGATAAAGTCCCAACCGGCGGATTCCGGAGTAATATTCAGGATGAGGTCAGGGTCGTTTTCTGAGCGGGTAGGACGGACCAACAAATTTTCTGAATGATATTTCATTTGATTTAATTCTTCAGCGTTCAATAGCCATTTTACCTCAGCATGAAGAGGTAGAAACGAACACTTCAGGTATATCTGTAACGCGATTTCTTTTGTACTGCTTCCTCCGTATGGAAGTCAATAGTCGCCTATTGTCCTACTTATCTCATCGAACGAGATTGAGAAACGAAAATGATTGCTGAACCTAATGCCTGTGCAGTGCTCTCTAGCATTTGCGGCGTGCTGAGACAGCGAGCACCACTGCCATTAGGTTAATATAATAAGGGATTTCCCTCACGGATTCAGGGCCTTCGTACCTGAAGCTGGGGGCGCTGACCCCGGATCATGGTAAGAATGAATGTAATTTTCAACGATCCGGCCTCAGCGCGGCCAGCTTCAGGGGGTGCTGAGTTTTCCTTAACCTAATGGTAGTGCAGCGAGCCCTACCAATTGCGGCGTTCCGGGGGAAATTGGGGGCCTGACTGACCGTTTTTTGTCGCGGTTTTCGAGTGGATCTGGGAGACTATGCGGTTCAGACATGACTTGGCCAATGATCTTTATTCTTGTGGTGCTGTTGCTGACTTTTGTGGCAATGGTTTCCGAGAAAATGCCGATTGATACCATTGCCATGACGGCCTTCTGCGTCGTTCTTTGCAGCGGTATGCTTTCGGTGGATGAGGCGTTGAGTGTTTTCAGCAATGAAGCGCCGATCGTCGTTGCCTGTATGTTCATTCTCAGCGCCTCTCTGGAAAGGACGGGAATCATCCGGAGAATCGGACAATACGTAGATCGGATTGGTGGAAACTCAGAACGATCATTGCTACTCATTCTTTTGCCTTCAACGGCGCTTCTTTCGTCGATTGTCAATAATACACCGGTAGTGGTCGTTTTAATGCCGTTGGTCATCTCTCTAGCCCATCGCAGAGGGATTTCTCCTTCCAAGTTGCTGATTCCCTTGTCTTTTGCCGCAATATTCGGAGGGAGTTGCACCTTGATCGGCACCTCGACCAACATGGTAGTCAGTGCGACCGCTTCAAAGATGGGTTATGAGCCTCTTTCAATGTTCGAGTTGACTCCACTGGGAATCGTCCTGGCCGGCGTCGGGATTCTTTATCTGATTGTGGTGGGCTCCCGGTTGCTTCCGGAGCGAAGTATCCTGACATCTATTCTCAATGAACAGGAAACCAAGGAGTTCCTGACAGAGGCAGTTATATTACCCGATTCTCCTGTGATTGGAAAACGACTATTTGAAACCGATGTTTCTTCACTGCGGCGTGCGCGAATTCTGAATGTCATCCGAGAGGGTGAAGATTTATCGATTCCCCTTAATGAGATTGTTTTAGAACAGGGTGATCGAATCCGATTAATGACGGTATTGCCGACCATGATGGAAATAAAAGCGTTGAAGGGATTGGACATCATCCCCAGGGCCGACATCGGTGCGGACACATACGGTCTCGAAAAAGCGACGATGGTAGAAGCGGTGATCAGCTTCAATTCCGAACTCAACGGAAAAACCATTGCGGAAGTAAATTTTCGTCAGAGGTTTGGGGTGGTGATTCTCGCGATTCACAGAAGGGGGGTGAATCTCAGAGGGAAATTCGCGAATTTCCGGTTGAGGTTTGGAGATATTCTGTTGTTGGAAGGAGCGAATTCAGCCATGGGGAAGCTGAGGGAAGACCGCAGTTTCCTGTTGCTTGAAGATGTTGGTAAACGCATTCCTCGGAAGTCGAAGCAATGGGTGGCTGTAGCGGCCCTGTTCTCTCTGGTCATTTTTTCTTCACTGAACATACTTCCGGTGCCGCATCTGGCTATCATTGCCTCGATGGCTGTGGTTTTAGGTGGCTGTCTGGAACCTGAAGAAGCCTATCGCGCCATCAATTGGAAGATCATCTTTCTGATCATCGGCACCTTGGGAATTGCCGAAGCTTTGAGGCACTCCCTTGTCATTGAGTTTCTGATTTCAAACAGCACCCAGTCGATACAACATTTTGGAGAAACTATGGTGCTTTCCGTCTTCTTTTTTTGCACTTCGCTGCTATCTATTTTCATGCCGAATAATGCGGTCGCTGGAATTATGACGCCTGTCGCTGTGACGTTGGCGACAACGCTTGGAGTGGAACCCAGGGCATTTCTGATCGCTGCCGCGTTGGCCGCATCGGCGAGTTTTGCTTCACCGATCAGCTACCAGACCAATACCCTGGTCTACGGGGTCGGTGGGTATAAATTCCGTGATTTTGTGAAAGTGGGGCTTCCGTTGAATATTCTTTTCTGGCTTTTAGCTTCCCTGCTGATTCCGTGGTTGTATTTTCATTGAATGGTTGAAAGAGCATCCGGACATTTTGGATCCGAGTTTCGTGGGGTCTTTACTCTGCTTACTCTTTTCATGGTCTGTGCAGATTTGACTTATGAGGTTTGCCGCGTTGCGTTTTCAGAACAAGACTCGCAGGAGATAAGTTTTGTCGATGGAGATACTCAACCCCGTCCCAATGCTTCTCCGTCGACTCAACCCTGGGATAATTCCATTGCAACTACCGGTTCTTCGGAGGACTCGAAGTTTCCTGTGGTCAGGCTGACGAATTTACTCCAGCGTTTTCATGCGGTCTATGCCGATACCGGGCTTATTCAGACATCCATTAATTCCGATTCACAGCGTTATATACAGACCGATCGGGAAGCCCTGTTGATCCTTCTTGCCGCTGACCTGGGGTTGGGACCATTGGCTCGTCGTCTTGTTGGTTTTTATGCCGAGAAATCCCAAAATGGGTTTAATCTTCTATTCGATTTTTACGATGCGAAGACAGGGGCAGCCCAGATCCGGGATATCCGGTTTACCCGGCTTCGGCATTCTAAACCGACGGCCTCCGCAAATCTTCTGATGGCGGAAGCTGCCCTATTTACCGGATTGAAATTTGGAGATCCAGATTCGTACCAATTCGGAATGAATCTTCTGGAGGGTCTATTGGAGGGTTTTCGGCTGTCGTCTTTGTCTGGTGAAAAATCTCGAGGTATCGTGGAGTATCTTCCGGAGAGAGTTCCTTTTTTTGGTGAATACCATTTTGACTACGGTCAACCGCAATACAAATTGGGTTCAAATTCACGGTGCCTTTTGTTGCTTGATCGATTGCTGAAACTATCCGGATCCCAGGAAATAGCGACAAGCATTGGAGTTGTTGCTTGGCGAGGTAAGATTAAGAAAGCTCATCAAGAATTATCTGAATGGTTCAGGATTCGAATCATGGAACCTGTTGAAAACAATGGGATCGTTCCGCGGGAAATGAATCAGACTCGAGTAATCTCGGGAAAGGCTTCGGGTCTTGGTGTGGATATTGCCACAGACAGTGAAGGGTGGATACAATTCCTTCGAACTGCCTGGTTTCTTGATTTGGCCTCCCGGCAGCACCTCCTTACTTGGTTCGGAAACATTGCCCAGCAATACGGCGTGGAATTCGATGAAATATGGGGGTTGGATTGGACCTTTCCGGTGCTCAGGAGAAAAGTAATTTCTTCAGAGATGACGGGTGAATTCCTACGCTTGGCTCGACTGTTTGGTCATGAACCTGCGGCTCGTTTGGCCCAACGCTCTTTGCAATTGATGGGGGCTTCAACGGTCCTTCCAGTGCTTCCCGAAATATGGGCCTCTGATGAAAAAGTACACCCATTTCAAACCGGGATGGGCACAACCGTCGTTCCCGATTCTGTTCGGGGGCGATGGCCTGTTTCCATGGTTCCGTATGCCCGTATGAGGGAACCTGATTGGGGACCCGCGAAGTCGATGCTCTTCGAAAGGCCTCCGGAATCGGAATCGGTGAACTCGGTGACATGGGATCAAGGTTTCTTTGTGTTGATTTGTTTCTGTTTTTACGGAGGGATTCTCAC
>LWDU01043287.1_pt1 | contig 10580 bp, 6 predicted proteins | sample 727161 | NCBI WGS metagenome assembly LWDU01 (sample SAMN04566230, study PRJNA314399) | hydrothermal vent metagenome | isolation source: deep sea hydrothermal plume seawater | place: Mexico: Gulf of California, Guaymas Basin | collected 2004-07-11 | reverse complement strand
GTTTATTTTGGAATGTAGTATACTCCACAGTGTAGAAGTTTACGCACCGATTTTTTTCACTCAATGAATGCGTTATGAGCAAAATCAAAAACAGGAAACCTAATAAAGTCCGCAGTGATCCTGGTATTACGCTTCGGATTGCGCTGGCACAAATCAATGGATTGGTGGGTGGTTTTAAAGCAAACGTTGACAAGGTCAGATGGGCTTGTTCTCAGGCCCGAAAAAAGGGTGTAGGTATCGTCTTGTTCCCGGAACTCATCCTGACCGGCTATCCGCCTGAAGATTTACTATTTAAAGAAAGTTTTATCAAAAATTGCCGTGAAGCTTTAAAAAAAGTGGTTTCTCATACACGGGGGCTAACAGTTGTAATAGGATTTGCCGAACGCAAAGGAAAACAGCTTTATAATTCTGCCGCTCTGATATGCGATGGAAGACATGTCGGAACCGCTCGTAAAATGTTGCTTCCAAATTATGGAGTGTTTGATGAAAAACGTTATTTCACAGAAGGGGATGAACCAGTTCGTTTTTCTTTGCAGGGCGTGCAAATTGGACTGACCATCTGTGAAGACATTTGGGAAGAATCCGGTCCTGGAAAATCTCTGTGCAAGGATATAGACCTGCTAATAAATATCTCTTCCTCCCCTTATCATAAAGGTAAAGGCAAAGCCCGTCGACAGATGATCATCAAACGGGCAAAAAGTTATAAGTGCCCTATCGCCTATGTCAATATGGTTGGAGGTCAGGACGAACTAGTCTTTGACGGTCAGAGCCTTGTGGTGGGAGCCGATGGGAAGATCATTGTTCAGGGCAACTCGTTTGAAGAAAAAATTATTTTTACCGATATTACTCTGCCACCTCGGAAGCAGAAGATGAAAGTAAAAGGAATTCGTAGTTACCGGACATCGGCATCTAAGACCCGTGTAAAGAAGATGCCTCAATTGTCACCTTATATCTACAGGGAAAAATCGGAAGAGGAAGAAGTTTACTCAGCTCTGGTGCTGGGTACTCGCGACTACATTCATAAAAATGGATTCACAAAAATAGTTCTGGGTTTGAGCGGGGGAATCGATTCCTCTCTCACTGCAGTGGTCGCGGTAGATGCTTTGGGGGCTGATAATGTGATTGGAGTGTTGATGCCTTCCCCTTATTCTTCTAAGGGCAGTATCAACGACTCATTAGTGTTGGCGAAAAATCTAAATATACAAACTTTCACCTTTCCCATTACGTCAGCCATGAAGGCTTATAAGAGCATTCTTACTGATGTTTTTAAAGGAACGGGTTCCGGTCTGACGGAAGAAAATCTACAAGCCCGCATCCGAGGTAATCTGCTGATGGCTTTATCCAATAAATTTGGTTGGATGGTTTTAACAACGGGTAACAAGAGTGAAATCAGTATGGGTTATTGTACGCTCTATGGTGATATGGCTGGTGGATTTGCCGTGATCAAGGATGTGCCCAAAATGCTGGTTTACCAACTATGTCATTGGCTGAACCGGGATAAAAAAATTATTCCAAAAAAGATTTTGACCAAAGAACCTTCAGCAGAACTGCGACCCAATCAAAAAGATACCGATTCGTTACCGCCCTATGATTTGCTCGACCCCGTCTTGTTGCGTTATATCGAAGAAGACCTTTCAGTCGAAGAAATTAAAGTTGGAGGTTTGTCCAAATCAGAAATCCAGCGCATTGCTCGACTCGTAGACCTCAATGAATACAAGCGCCGACAAGGTCCACCGGGGGTGAAAATTACCCCAAAAGCCTTTGGAAAGGATCGTCGCCTCCCTATCACCAATTATTAATCTACTGGAAAAGGTATCATTTTTTTTCATTTTATCTGCGTTATTTTTGGAGGCGAATGGGATGGATTGGGTTTTGCATTAAGACCGGTTATGCTCTCCGAATCAAAGTATTTGTCTCCAAAAATAAAATGATGGAGTGAATAATGAAAATTGGATTTTTTGGGCTTGGAAAAATGGGTTTTTATACTGTGGTTCCAGTGATACAGTCCACTTTGTCAAGATGGTTCATAATGGAATTGAATACAGGATGATTCAAGTATCTGTCGAAATTTTTGAGGTCATGGAGAAACCTTCGTTTATTTGGAGTATATTTTGAGACGTTTAGGAAAAATATTGAGAATCTTGTCTTAAGCAAATGTTTCCCCTTTATCCCTCATTGTCTGGGGGTTTTACTTTTGCCCTATGCTGAGTGGGTGGTAGAATAGGTTGAAAATTTCAATTTAAAACCAATCTCATTATGAGTTTCATTTTTTCTAGAGAGGTTATGTAATGAAAAAAATTGGGGTGGTACTTTCGGGATGTGGTGTGTTTGACGGAGCGGAGATTCATGAGTCGGTGCTATGGCTCCTGATGTTGATCAGTTGCATGTGATCAATCACCATAACGGTGAAGTGATGCTGGGTGAAAAACGCAATGTGCTGATTGAGTCGGCTCGTATCGCCCGTGGAGAAATCCGCGATATCAACTCTATCCGGGCCGATGATCTTGATGCTTTAGTATTTCCAGGTGGGTTTGGCGCGGCAAAGAACCTCTCCAGTTTTGCGGAAGAGGGGGAAGACTGCGTGGTCAACGCGGATGTCAAGCGCTTGGTGAAAGAGTTCATAGCTAAAAAGAAACCGCAAGCAGTATTATGCATCGCTCCTGCCATGATGGCTAAAGTTTATCAGGATGAATCCTCTAAACCTACTTTAACCATTGGTAATGATAAAAATGGCATTAGCATGATTGAAGCGATGGGTAGCACACATCAGGAATGCTCGGCGCGGGATTTTATCCTTGATAAAGAACATAATATTGTCTCGACTCCTGCCTATATGGTAGGTCAGAGCATCTCGGAAGTCGCCGAAGGCATAGAAAAAACCATCACTGAACTCCTAAGAATGACCCCCTAGCTGGGATTACTACGGGCTAACCTATTGTTTTACCTATGTCGCAGCCAAGGCCGGGGCGGACTGATATATTCATATGGCAAAATTTATGATTTGCCGGCGGCCATCGTTCATCCGTTTAATATTTACGGTCCGTGTTAGCATACGGGAAAAGCCATTCCCATAAATTTTAGAGAAACCGTTGAATCAAACAATTTCCAGAATTTGAATATTAACCAATGCTGTAGACTTTTGCAGGGCATCTTCCCCTCTCGGACTGAGCTTGTTACCTGCCACATTTAAAAAATGGAGGCCAGAGAGTTGATGAGAATTAGCAAGATGGACAGCACCTTCATCACCAATGGCATTCAGGGCGAGTACCAGTCGACGAAGGCTGACCAGATTTTTGGATTCGGCAATGGCTTTAGTGCCTGCTGCATGAATCCAGTTTTCGTTTTCCAAGTATAAGGATTCCAATTGGGTGAGGGTAGCAGATCGGGCTAGCGCCGAAGCCCCCTTGTCAGAAATATTATTATTATTCAGGCGTAATGATTTAAGGCCAGTGAAATAGGATGATTTTGCCAAGGCCTCTGCGCCTTTCGGTCCGACTTTATTTTCACCCAAGTCAAGAGTTTCCAAGTATTTCATATTTGAAGAGTCTGCCAAAGCCTTTACCCCTTCCGCACGAAGATCATTATTATTCAGATCCAGAGTTTGCAGGCGGGTCATCGTTTTAGACTTGGAAAGAGAGAGGGCGCTGTCCGTGGTCAACCCGTTATTACGCATGATCAGTTTTTCTTCTCCAAGATGATTGTTGTTCAGGATCAATGTCTTTAGGTTTGGAAAAACTCGGGAACGTGCAAGAGCTTCCATCCCTTCTCCTGTCAAACCATTATCAGACAGATCGATATATACGATTTTTTCAAGAGGGGGAGACTGTGCTAAAAATTTCAACCCTTTTTCGCCGATTCCGGTGTCACGCAGATTCATATTTGTCAATTGCCGACCTAGTGTTGAATCGACAAGCGATTTAATGCCAAGGGGTTCTAAACGGTTATATGAAAAATTTAATTGCTTCAGGTTGATCATGCCTTCTGACAATGCAAGAACCTTGGCTCCCAGTGATCCGATTTCGTTGCTGGATATATCTAAAGACTTAAGGTGTGTCAGTGCTCTACACTTGGAAAGGAAAAACAATGCTTCATCATCTAAATTGTTATTTGCCAGGGAAAGGTTTTCCAGGTTACAAAAACAATCGGAAGCGCTGAGTGATTGCAACCCAACTGAATTCAATCCTGTTTGATCTAAATTGAGAAAGGAGAGAAATTTTATCGGCCCGAACCCGGCAATGGACTTGAAGTCCTCTTCCTGAAGCTTGCAGCTTAATAGATTTAGGGATTTTTTATTAGCACTTATTTTTTCCCGAATGAGTGTGCCGAGATCAGGGTTCTCAGTATTTTTTTCAAAATACCGGAGGAATTCCAGGCTGTCGTCAATATCTTTTGCTTCGCTCATATTCCATTGTGGTTAAATTTAATTAGGAAATTATACCACCAGCTCACCACTGGACCCAATAAGCAATACCGGTGTTTTCTCTAGCTGAGTCAGTTCTTAGCTTGTTCTTTCCACGCCGAGTGGGCAGAGAACCTCCGCAAAAAATATGCAATGGCATTCTATGGAAGGAAAATAAATTATTAGATTAAAGAGTTATTGCTAATCATCGGCCCCACGCCCAGTGGTTAGTTGAAGTGAACGGAAACAGCTTTTGAAACACCCTGCTCTTCCATGGTTATGCCATAAAGCGCGTTAGCAAAAGTCATAGTTTTTTGGTTGTGGGTGATGATAATGAACTGTGTGTTGATCGCCATTTCCTTGAGCATTTCCTGAAACCGGACTACATTAGCTTCGTCCAACGGGGCATCCACTTCGTCGAGCAAGCAGAAGGGGCTTGGCCGGACTTTGAATACTGCGAACATCAGAGCGATGGCAGTCATGGATTTTTCTCCCCCTGACAATAGGGCCAGGCTTTGCAGGCTTTTGCCCATTGGATTAGCAGTGATCTCAATTCCAGAGTCGAGAGGGTTTGATACATCGGTCAAGGTCAGGTTTGCCTTTCCCCCTTGAAAGAGGCGTGCAAAAATTTCCTTAAAATTTTCGTTAACCAGTTTATATGTATCTAGAAAACGTTGCCGGGTAGTTAGGTTTATTTTTTCGATTGTAGAATGAAGTAATTCGATCGACTCGGCCAGATCATCTTGTTGTCTTTTTAGAAAAGTGTAACGCTCATTGGTGTTTTCAAAATCCGAAAGTGCCGCCAGATTAACTTCGCCCAATTTTGACACCTTCTCCTTTAACTCTTTAACTCGCTCATCGGCTTCGCTTTCATTGATACTCTCATCGTAGGCCGATTGTAATTCGTCCTTGGTTGCGTTGAAGTCTTCGTATATGCGTTCTTCCATGTGGACAATTTGCAAGCGGTATTCTGATCGTTTGATTTCTATTTGCGAAATCATTTCAGTGATATCCTGAATTTTTCGGGAAAGTTCGCGGGAGTCCTGGCTTATATTTTTAAGGTCCCCTTCCTTTTGTCTCAAAGACTCTCCTTCATGAACGGCTGTTTCGTTATCTTGGTGTTTTTTACGAGAAAACTTGAGGACTGAGTCCTCCAGGGTTAAAATTTCACTATCTATTTCAGTAATTCGGTTCTGGTTAAACACTCGGTCTGTTTCGCATCTTTCAATCCGTTCTTTCAGGTTTTTTTGATGAAGTTCCAATCGTTTAATTTCAGTGAGGGTGTTTTCCCGTCGACCGATTAACGATGCGATCAGGATTTTTAACCGACTAATTTCCGATCCGATTTTTTCAAGGCTGGACCTGCTTTGTTCCAGTTCTTCCCGATAGCGGACTAATAGTTCTTCTTCCTGTTGCTTTTTTTTCTCTGCAGATATTAATTGCTGGTCGAGCAATGTTTTCTCCGCGACAAGCCTATCCCGTTCGATATTTAGATCTAAAATTTCTTTGCCGATTGCGATATTTCTATTTTCAAGACGTTCGGCTTCCTTGTTCCATTGTTCCAGATCACGCAATTTATTATTTGTTTCAAGCTCTAAGGCAAGAGTTTGCTGATCTAATTGTCTCAGGTGATCCTCTATTTCGGAGAGGTCCTGTTTCTTCTTTCCGATGTTTGTCTGAGAGGTATCTAATTCTTCTTTGAGTCGGCTGACATTGTCATTGAGAGTATCTATTTCACGATTTCGTGCCAGCAGACAGGAGGAAGTATTTTTCAGTGATCCCCCGGTAATGAATCCATTTTGGTCAATCATTTCTCCGTTCAAGGTGACGACGGTTCCATTAAATTTGGAATCCTGATGTAGATGAAGAGCTACATCCATATCCTGTACGATGACAACACTTTTCAGTAACAACTCGATGATGGGTCGATATTCTTCTTGGCATTCAATAAAATTGAGTGCTTTACCCACGACTCCCTGCGTTCCGTTTAGGTATAAAGGTGCAGAGGGGGCTGACTTCGGGTTGATAGGGACGAACAAACCTCGGCCTGAATGGTTGTTTTTGAGGTAACCGATAGCCGCCATGGAATCTGAATAGGAATTGACGATAACGCTTTGGAGTTTTTCGCCTAATGCTGTTTCAATAGCGACTTCATATTCGGCGGGAGTTTGTAGGACATCGACCAGTACTTCCCGAATTCCGGGGATTTGTTCGCCATTCTCTTTGTTCATAAGAGATTTTATGCCTTCATGAAACCCTTCAAACTGGTTTCTCAGTTTTTCCAATGAACCCAGCAGGGAGGCTTTTTGAAAATAATCTTCCTTTTTAGAGCTATGATTGTCTATGCTGGCTTGAAGCCGTTGGGAGTTTTGGTCGGTCTCTTGACGTATGGCCTCCTGTTGTTCCTTCAAATGAAGTAGCTCCTCATTTTTTTGCTGATGCTCAGCTTTTCCCTGTTCAAGTGCCAACTGGTTTTCCTGAGATTGGGAATAAATTTCTTCTTTTTCTGATAAAAGTTCTTCCTGACGGGATTCGAATCCTTGAACTCGGGTCTCGATAGCAGTCAGTTGGTTTTTTGATTGGGCCGTCTGCTGAAATAAACGGAGAACATTCTTTTCGCTATTGAGAACTCGATCTTGAATTCCCTGTAAATCTTCCCGCTGTTTCTCGTTGTCGACCTTGGCCTGCTCCAGAAAAATTTCTTGCTCATTTATTTCCTGAGACGTATTGGCAAGGTTTTGTTTTTCACCTTCGATTTTGCTTGTTAGGCCGCCAATTTCCTCTGTCATTTGAGCAGTTTCTTTTATAGCCGATTCAATGTCTATTTCCGCTTCTGATTTTTGTTCTTTTTTGAAGGCGATGTTTTGTTCGCTGCTACCGATTTGGGAACTCAGTTGATGAATATTTTCGCGGGTTTCGTTTAACTTGTTCAATGATTCCCCAATTTCTACATTGAGCTGGGCAACCTGATTTTCTATGGTTGCATGGCGAGCACTCCACTCTATTTTTTTCTCAGTCTGTTCCTGCAATTCTGTTTCTATTGTTTGCAATTGTGATTGATAGCGGCGGACTTTTACAGAAAAAAGCTTTAATGATAGTTCCTTGATCTCTGTTTTGTAGTTTTTATAGCGTTCCGCCTTAGCCGCTTGACGCTTTAACGATTCGACTTGCCTGGAAAGTTCCTGAACAATATCTGCCACCCGTTCTAAGTTCTGGCGTGAACTGTCGAGCTTGCGGATGGCTTCATTCTTGCGATGTTTGAATTTCAGAACTCCTGCCGCCTCTTCAATCAGGATCCGTCTTTCTTCAGGTTTGGATGTTATGATGTCTTGAATGTGTCCCTGCTCAATTATTGTCAATACCTTCGGGCTGATACCTGCGTCCAGAAGGAAATCTGTAATATCTTTTAATCGGCATGGGATCTGGTTGATATAAAATTCGCTTTCGCCGGATCGATGGTAGCAACGGGTGACTTTGACTTCATCGGAAATATTGGGAACCCCGGCAATTCGAATTCCCGGTGCTACGTTAGATAAAGTCAGGGAGATTTCCGTTCGGTTCACGGGCTTTCGAGTGCTACTGCCGTTGAATATGAGATCTGTTATGCGGGTACTGCGCAGAGTTTTTGACCTTTGCTCGCCAATAACCCAGCGAATGGCATCTGATACATTGCTTTTTCCACACCCATTTGGGCCGACAATGGCGGTAAAACCATTTTTAAACTCCAGATTGGTGGAATCTACAAATGATTTAAACCCCTCTAGCTCTAGGCTTTTCAAGTACATTTTTGGCGTGGCTCCCGCAATTGTCGGACCTTAAATTTTTTATATCTCGGAAGAAGATTATCCCAATCAAGGGACATTGTAAAGTCATTTTATACCATAATTGGTATGCTTAAAATTTTTATCCACAATATATTGTGGTAGTCTCTATTCTGGCTAGATAACAGGTCGTAACTGGTAATGGCTTTTTTCTCTTAGCAACGATATTCTTAGGATGAAGAGGGTTCCAACTAATTATACCCTTAGGGTATGAAATCCAATAAGGGGTTTTATAACAGCCCATGTCGAGTGGTTCACAGTTACCAGCGGAGGTTTTCAATGGAGCTATACTCTTATAGTAAGTGCGGAACATGTCGTAAGGCAATCCGGTTTCTGGAAGACAGAAAGATAAATTTTGAATTGATAGACATAACGAAAATAACACCGCCAAAGCGGGTCTTAAAAGCGGCGATAAAAGCCAAGGGAATGAAGAAGTTATTTAATACCAGCGGAGGTCAATATAAGAAGTTGAAGCTAAAGGATAAATTGGAAACCATGACCAAAAGTCAGATTTTAGATTTGCTATCTTCCGATGGAATGTTGATCAAACGCCCGATTGCTGTGGATAAAAATAAAATCACTGTCGGGTATAATATTGAAGAATACCAAAAGGTTTGGTAAGTAGACCGGGATCAAGGAACAATTGTGGATCTGTTTTTAATCAAACACAAACTGACGAACGATTTCCCTCTAGCGCAGGAAGCGACTGCACCTCACCCTCAGCAGGCGGCAGTGATGGTAATCCTTTATCCCAAGCTAAAAACAACCCATATACTGATGACTAAGAGATCAATGCATCTAAAATATCATGCGGGAGAAATTAGTTTTCCGGGTGGAATGTTTGAAGAACAGGATGAGGATTTGCTGGTCACAGCTATCAGAGAGACCAAGGAAGAGCTTAATTTTCAGGTTGCGCCCGAAAATGTTTTAGGGCGTCTTCCTGTTGTTACTACGCGGTTAGGGTTTGAAATTACTCCTTTTGTTTCTGTTCTGCCTTCGGCCCCTGAGTATGCACCTGCTGTGAACGAGGTGGAAGAAGTTTTAGAAATGCCCTTTACTTCCCTGCTTTCTACGCAACAACGTGATGTCCGCAACAAGTCACCTGAAGAAGGGGTGATTTACTGGTTTCAGCACCATAGAATCTGGGGTGCGTCGGCAAAAATTCTCAAACAGATTGGGCGCTTGAGCAGTTTTTAGAATTTAAGGGGAATTTTAAAAATGGAGAAAATTAAAATCTTATTCATGGCTTCGCATTTGAGGTCTTCTCTTACAGAATTTTCCAGAAGGCAAATTTCCAGCAGTCAATTGAATCGATTTGCGTGGATAGCGGCCCGTTACCGCCATATTTAAAGCGGCGGATAGCTTAAAGGTTTTCCCGTTTTTATAGGTTTCCAGTACTTGCCATCACCTCTTGAATTTTGCGAAACCGAAAAAGTTTCAGCATTGATTACCTTGACCACCAAGCCCACTTTGGCGTGGATATGTATATGCGATTTCCGCTAGACGGGACGTGCTCTCAATGATGTTCTGGGAATTTACTGGTCAGGAGTTGACCTCCAAAAATTTGGACATTAATAATCATTCCGTCATGACCAATTTTCCTGAGCATATTTTTCATAATAAATAATGTTGAGTCTTGATATACTTCCTTTAAGTTTTTATCGAATACTTTGTGAATACAATGAACCCTCAAAACCCATTGATTTTTGCTCTAGATGTTGCTGAAAAAACGGCAGCGGAGCATTATGTCAAAATGCTCGAAGGGGTGGTTGGTTGCTTCAAGATAGGATTGGAGTTGTTTATCCGCGAAGGACCTGATGTGATAAAAATGATTCAAGACTATTCCACAGCAAATATTTTTCTTGATCTCAAGCTCCATGATATTCCTGCTACAGTAAGGGGTGCTTTGCGATCTGCGGAGAAGTTAGGGGTTCATTTCATTACGATTCACTCCACTGAAGGAGAAATGATTCTTGAGACCGCAGAAGAGGTGAAAGATTCAGGGCTGGAAGTGCTGGCGGTAACAGTATTGACCAGTACGAGTGCCTCTTCTTTGGCCAGTCTGGGTATACGTAATGATATCGATGTAGCGGCCCTAGTACTGGACCGTGCCATGCGAGCACAAAATTCAGGTTGCGCCGGAGTCATTTGTTCCGGGGAGGAAGCGAAGCTAATTCGGAAAAAATGCGGTAAAGATTTTAAAATTGTGGTTCCTGGAATTCGTCCGCAATGGGCTTGCGTGGCAGGTGACGATCAGAATCGGATCGCGACCCCGACTCGGGCTATTGAAGATGGGGCGGATTTAATTGTTGTCGGAAGGCCAATTCGCGATGCTGAAGATCCAAGAGAAGCGGCGCAAA
>LWDU01039691.1_pt1 | contig 10580 bp, 9 predicted proteins | sample 727161 | NCBI WGS metagenome assembly LWDU01 (sample SAMN04566230, study PRJNA314399) | hydrothermal vent metagenome | isolation source: deep sea hydrothermal plume seawater | place: Mexico: Gulf of California, Guaymas Basin | collected 2004-07-11 | reverse complement strand
GCCTGATGATGATTTGCCTGTCGGTCATCCTGCACCGGCAATGGTCCCAAGCCGAGCACCTGGCCTATCCGATGGTCCATCTTCCGCGCTCGATGATCGAGGAAGGCAGCGACCCCACCGCCCGACTCGGGCCCTTCTTCAAAAACCCGCTGATGTGGTTGGGTTTTGCCCTGCCGCTGTTCTTTTTTAGCTTCGACGGGCTCAACCACTATTTCCCGGAGGTGCCGATCTTCCCCCAGTTTTCGCCCAGCCTCTGGTGGTTCGAAGACTCCGTGCGGGTGATCATCGGTTTCAGCTTCGCCTGGATCGGCTTCTTTTATCTGGTCAGCATCGACATCGTCTTCAGCATCTGGTTCTTCTACCTTTTCAGCAAGCTCGAAGAAGGCGCCTTCAGCGTCATCGGCATCGCCAGCACCGAGAAATTGAGCCGTTACGAAGCCTTTCAATCCGCCGATCTGGTCCATCAGGGCCTAGGTGCTTTTGTGGTGTTCGCGATCTTCGGCCTGTGGATGGCGCGCCGCCACCTGCTCGCCGTCTGGCGCAAAGCTTGGGACCGCTCGGACCCGCTCGACGATTCCAATGAGATGCTCTCCTACCGCACCTGCCTCATCGGCCTAATCAGCAGCCTGCTCTTTATCTCCGGTTGGCTGTGGTTATCCGGCATGCCCCTGATTGTATTACCATTATTTTTGGGCATCGTGCTGATCTATTATATCGTCATCACCCGCGTCGTCACCGCCGGCGGCATTCCCACCACTCGACCGCCCATCGTACCGCCCTTCTTTATCATTTCTGGTCTCGGGGCTTCGATACTCGGCGACCGCGGCCTAGTCGCCATGGGTTTTGCCATGGGCTGGGCGGCCGAAATGCGGCTCTTCACCATGATCGCCTGCGCCAATAGCCTCAAACTCGCCGAGATGATTCCCGGACCGAAACGACGCCTGTTCTGGGGTATGATTTTAGCTTTGCTCTGCGGACTCGCCGGGTCGACCTATGTGCTAATGCACGTCGCCTACACTCAGGCCAGTGGAACCGCCTCGTCCCTCTGCTCAATTCCCAACCCGGAGCAGATGTGCGCGGATGGATCTTCACCGGAATCGGCGGCTTGGTCGAAGGTTTGTTGATGTGGGCCAATCACCGTTTCTTCTGGTGGCCTTTCCATCCGCTCGGTTTTGTCGTCGCCGGCGGATTTATCACCGGCCAGATCTGGTTCTCGGCCTTTATCGCCTGGCTGTTGAAGGCGATCATCCTGCAATACGGCGGTCCCGGTCTGTTTACCCGGCTGCGGCCGTTCTTTCTCGGCATGATTCTCGGCGAGGCGACCACCGGAGGACTATGGCTAGTGATCGATGCTTTAACGGGCAATTATGGCAACCGCATTACGGCGATGTGACCTCGGTGAGCCCGCCGCAATAAAGCAAGCCGCCTAAGGTCCGGCGAACCTCACATCTAAACTGATCCAGTTTGAGGGAGCCTCACACCGCCTCAAACGCGTTGTTGGCGTTCAAGGGTATTTAATAGCAACGGATTGGCTCCAATAGCTACGTCAAGATTGCGTTACACCTTTATAACCTCATGTAAATACGGTAAAAGCCCCTGCTTGACATGCAGGAGATCCGCAGTGCGGAGCAAGTCTGCGATTACCCGCCATTAAAACAATAGTCCTATATAAATACCGCTGGAGATACGTTAAATCGCTCTGTCAAAACGCGAATCTGCCTAACGTTCAGTTCGCGCTTTCCTCGAACAATTTCTGAAACCACCCCTTGAGAGCCGACTTCGGGCAAATCAGACTGGGTTAGATCGTGTTCTTCCATAAGATATTGCAATATCTCACCGCCACGGCACTCGGGCATGGTATGGTGTTTCTGCTCGTAGGCATAAATAACCGTACCCAGCGTATCTAACAACGAATACAGTGGGTGATCTTCGTCCGTGCCGACTTCGTCCACAAGATCGTTGAGTCGCTCTACCGCTTCGTCGTATTCTCTTTCGCTCTGAATACTTAATAGCGGACTGATTTTTATCCAAGAGCGCTTGAGTTGTGGTGTAATTGCACTCATTGCTTCCATCCTCCTCGATCGTATTCGCGGTGCGCCAGGACGTGGCGAATATATACCTTGCCGCGATTGAAATGAACAGAGGCAACGAGACGATATTTGTTACCCCCGATATTAAAGACAACAAACTGTTCAACTTTGTCAGCCGATGGAAAAGTGGCTCGCAAAGCGCTGAAGCTATTGAATTCGCTTTGACTCATGACTTTGAACCAGCGAGACAAAGCACCTTTGCTATCCGGATATTTCTCCCAGAAGACACGCAGTGCTTTGCGAGAGATAATATGCATAAATTCAATATATCTCAATTTGAGATATATTGCAATATCTATAAATTCACATCAGTGTGATTAGCGCGTTATTCATTGTTGGCTGAGAGTCAGCGATCGCGTAGATTACGCTCGCTATGGATCAAAAGAACCGTGGTTTGCCGCAAAACCCGCCCGACACTCGGCATTGGTGCAAACAATCACCTGAGACGGAGATATCCAGATGAATATGACGATCAACAAAAAGAAGGTGTCGCTGGAGGGCGTCGATCCCTCCACGCCGCTATTGTGGTTTTTGCGCGACCATCTCGGAATGACCGGCACCAAATTCGGCTGCGGCATGGCGCTATGCGGTGCCTGCACGGTGCACCTGGACGGCGAGGCGACGCGCTCCTGCGTCTTGCCGGTGAGTGCCGTAGGCACGGCGGAAGTAACGACGATCGAGGGCCTTTCAGCCAAGGGCGAGCATCCCGTACAAAAAGCCTGGCAGGAACTCGACGTACCACAATGCGGCTATTGCCAACCCGGCCAGATCATGTCCGCCGCCGCGCTGCTGGCGCAAAATTCCGATCCCAGCGAAGAGGAAGTCGTCACGGGTATGTCGGGCAATATCTGCCGCTGCGGCACCTACCAGCGCATCCACGCCGCCGTACTCGAAGCCGCCAAGGAGATGCCATGAACCAAATTATGCGCATAGACCGCCGCGATTTTTTGAAGGGTTTGCTCGGAGCGAGTGGTGGATTGTTATTGGCCGTACGGACTCTCCCGGCCCAGGCATCGGCCGGAGGTCCCTGGCAGCCCAGCGTGTATTTGTCAATCGCCGAGGACGGCATCGTCCGCATCGTCGCCCACCGCTCGGAGATGGGCACCGGCATCCGTACCTGCCTGCCCGCCATCGTCGCCGATGAACTGGGCGCGGACTGGGCCCAGGTGCAAATCGTGCAGGCCACCGGTGATGCCAAATACGGCTCGCAAAATACCGACGGCTCGCGCAGTGTGCGCAATTTCTACGACGCGATGCGCGAGGCGGGTGCCACCGCGCGCACCATGCTGGAGCAGGCAGCGGCGCAACAATGGGGCGTCGACTCGACGGCCGTGACTACCCTCGAACACGGGGTCCATCACGCAAGCAGCGGTAAGAAGGCGGGGTTTGGCGAGTTAGTGGCAGCGGCAGCGGCCCTGCCAGTCCCATCAGTCGAAGAATTGCGCTACCGCTCGCCGGAAACCTACCGCTATATCGGCAAGAACATGCCCATCGTCGATCGCGAAAATATCACCACTGGCCGCGCCGAATATGGTATGGACGTGCAACTGGACGGAATGAAATACGCCGCCGTGCTACACTGCCCGGTGTTAGGTGGCAAAGTCGTCTCCTATGACGCAACAGAGGCACTTAAAGTGCCCGGAGTGGAACAAGTGGTGCAAATGCCAGAAGCCGAAGCGCCCTTCGCCTTCCACGCACTCGGAGGTTTAGCCATTATCGCCAGCAACACTTGGGCGGCGTTCCAGGGCAAAGCCAAATTGCAAGTCGAGTGGGACTACGGACCGCACGCCGACTACGACTCAGAAACCTATCGCGCAGAGTTATTGCAGAGCGTCAACACCCCGGGCGAGGTGGTCTTGGCGCGTGGCGATGTCGATGCAGCATTGGCCGCCGCCCCGACACGGCATGCGGCCGACTACTACGTGCCGCATTTGGCGCACGCGCCGATGGAGCCGCCGGTGGCCTTGGCACATGTGACGGCAGAGGGATGTCAGGCCTGGGCGCCGACGCAAAACCCACAGGCGGCGCAAGACGAGTTGGCTACCGCGTTGGGGCTGGACAAAGAGCAAGTGGTAGTGCACGTAACCCTGCTCGGCGGCGGTTTTGGACGCAAGTCGAAACCCGACTTTATCGCCGAGGCGGCGCTATTGTCGCAAAAGTTGCAGGCGCCAGTTAAGGTAGTCTGGTCGCGGGAGGACGACATCCAACACGACTACTTCCACGCCGTGGCGGCCTGCCGGGTCGAAGCGGGTCTCGACGCCGAGGGCAAGGCGCAGGCATGGCTGATGCGCTCGGCCTTCCCCTCGATCGTGTCGACCTTCAACCCCGCGGCCGACGGACCCAGCGCTATGGAACTGGGTTTGGGTTTTACCGATTTGCCCTTCGCCATAGATAATGTGCGCGGTGAGAAGGGCAAGGCGGCGCCGCATGTGCGCATCGGCTGGTTGCGCTCGGTAGCCAATATCTACCACGCCTTCGCCATCTCGTCCTTCGCCGATGAACTAGCGGATCTCGCTGGGGCCGACCCGCTGGACTATCTGCTCGATTTGATCGGCCCGGCGCGCAAGATCGACCCGGCCGACAGCGGAGCCGACTATGGCAATTATGGCGCGCCACTAGAGCGCTATCCCATCGATACCGGACGTTTGCGCGAAGTCTTACAACGGGCGGCTAAAAATGCGGGATGGGGCCAGTCGTTGCCGCGCGGAAGTGGACTAGGTATCGCCTGCCACCGTAGCTTTTTGACTTATGTGGCCAATGTGGTCGAAGTCGAAATATCGCGGGAAGGGACCATAACCATACCCCGGGTACACGTAGTCGCCGATTGCGGTTTGCTGATCAACCCCGACCGGGTGCGCGCGCAATTCGAGGGCTCGGCCGTCTTTGGCGCCAGCCTGGCATTGATGGGCGAGATCTCGGCTAAAGAAGGTCGGGTGCTACAGTCCAATTTCCACGACTACAGAGTCTGCCGCATGCACGAAGCGCCCAAGGAAATACAAGTCGAGCTAGTCAAAAGCGGCGCGCCGCCCGCTGGAGCCGGTGAGCCGGGTGTGCCGCCCCTAGCACCGGCGTTGAGCAATGCGATCTTCGCTGCTACGGGCCAACGAGTGCGTAGTTTACCGCTTGCGGCGCACGATCTGTCGTGGTCGTGAGCCGATGGGCATGCGCGATTAAAATTTGCTGTATATATTAGAGAAATCGGTTTTTTCACACTCAATACGGAGACATCATGGAAAAAGTAACCGTCTACCACAACCCCAACTGAGGGAAATCTAATGGCGCGCTGAAGATTCTGCGCGACCGCAACGTCGAGTTCGACGTTATCGAATATATCAAGAACCCGTTGAGCGAAGGCGAGTTGAGGAAATACTTCGCAATGCTCGCCGTCGAACCCAAGGAGATGCTGCATCCAGGCTCCTTCGCCAAGCTCGGCCACGACATCGCCGACTATAACGAGCCGGACGCGCTGATCGCATTACTGGTAGAGCACCCCGAAGTAATGAACAGGCCGCTTATCGTACACGGAGACCGCGCCGTCATCGCCCGTCCGTCGGAGCGAGTCGAAGAGATCCTCGATTAAGAGAGCCTTTTCACACCTACTGATTTGGCCTGTCGGTGCCGTGTTATTTATACTCGGGGCTAACAGGCCATTTCTTTATTCTGCCGGCAATTTACCGCCATCTTTCCGCGATCTATCGTATATCTACACCTGACGGGACTGCATAAAAGCATAAACTGCCCGGCTATGGTATCAGTGCCGCGCAACCGATCAACTGCAACGCCACTCACCTATCCGGCCTTAAACATCGGTTGCAAAAAGATCCGTCCCGTCCCACCCTCTGCTTCGAAACGCACATAGGCCTCATCGCCGGCCGCATATTGAAAACACGTGCCCTCACCCGTCGCCAACCGCTGCCCGCCCGGCCCGATAAACGCACCAGCGCACGGTGCGTCGACCTCTATCGAGATCCGCCCGTCGGCCTCGTCGACCGCCACCAATAACAGGCCGGTAGTCGCGTAACTGCGCCCGCGCTTGGCCGCCTCGACCACCCCCGCCGGCGTCGCCTGCTCCACCTGCACCATATTGTAGGCGTTATCGAAATCGTCCGGGTCGTGAAAGTCGTCGTTGGCGAAACCCCACATACGATGCCCCGCCGTCAGCAACTCGTCCCAGAAATCCGCGTAATAAGGCTCTCGCCCCCTCTGCAAGGCCTGTTCAATCCCATAATGACCATTATAGACCTCGATGCCATCGGGCCAGGTCCCCAATGCCTCCAGTTTTGCCCGCGTCCAGTATTCGCGCCGAGGCCCTTCCGGCTGCGGATGGCAGACGACTGTCAGCAATTCGCCTGCCTGCGCCAGCGCCTCCTCCAATGACAGCTTGTAGAGCGGCTCGACCTCCGGACCGACAAAAATTACATTTTCGCGGGTACTGTATTCGAAGCCGTGTAGAAGCGCCAACTGTCCATAGCTCGCCCGCATTACCGACAGGTCGGTGACGGTATCGTGATCGGTAAGTGTCACAAAACCCGCGCCAATTTCGTTGTAGCGCTGTACGCTATCGGCCAACGGCACCGACGCGCAAGCGCTGTGCTCGCTGCAATGGCCATGGAAAGAGCCGCGAATCCACGCCCCGTGCCCATCGCGATACGAATTGTGCAATTGAGTCCCCATCTGTCGCCTCCGCTTTATGCTGCATTAAGTTCCTTTGAGGTCGATGCCTTCCCTCGTCCAGGTGCACACCAGCTCGCCCCCTTCAGACCAACTTCAGATCCGCCTTCTGCCCCTCTTCGACAAAGGCGGTCAACAAGTTAACACCGGCTTTAAGGTCTTTTTTGTCGACCAGTTCAACCGAAGAGTGAATATAGCGGGTCGGCACTGAAATGGTCGCGACCGGCACGCCGGCCCTCACTCGTTGCATCGCCCCGGCGTCCGTGCCGCCCAAGGGCAGGATCTCCATCTGGTATTTTATTTTTCTCTTCTTGGCCAACGCCTTGAGATGCGCGACCAAACCCGGATGCGAAATAGACGACGAATCCAATAGCTTAATCGCCGCTCCCGCACCCAGTTGTGTCACCTGCTCATACTCGGGCACGCCCGGCAGATCGACCGCCAATGTCGTGTCGAGCGCCACCCCCAAATCCGGATCGACGCCGAAGGCGCTCACCTGAGCGCCGCGCAAGCCGATCTCCTCCTGTACCGTCGCCACCGCGTAGGTGTCGCAACCAAAGGTCTTCGCCTGCTGCATCGCGCGGATCATCATATACAGCGCGATGCGGTTGTCCATCGCCTTGCAGGAAATACCATCGCCGATCTCGGCAAAATCGCGCTGCAAAGTAACCATCGAACCGACCTCGACCTCGCGCTTGACCTTGGCGGCGGGCAGATACAAATCGACGACAAAATCCTTGACAGCCAACTTGCGGTCCCGGTCCGCCGCCGTAGCGATATGCGGTGGCCGGATCCCCGGATAAAGCAAACCAGGCAGGTCGTTCTTGACGCCGCTGACGACGACGCGCTGCGCCACCATATTGCGCGGGTCGTGCCCGCCCAAAGGCACAAGACGCAACCAACCGCGGTCGTCGATATGCGAAACCACAAAACCGATTTCGTCCATATGCGCGGCGATCATTAGCTTCTTGGGCTTCTTGGGCTTCTTGGCCTTGCTGGCTTTTTTCAAGGCAATCAGGTTGCCCAGCGCATCGACCCGTATATCGTCGACCAAAGGCGCCATCTCGCGGCGCACGATCTCGCGCAACCGGTCTTCGCGCCCTGGCACCCCCGCACTTTCGCACAACTCTTTTAGTAATTCCATTATCCGCTCCTTATATAAGAATCCATACCGAGATTATGCCTGCTCGGCCGAATGCCGTCAACTCCGCCGCCGACTTGAACAAGACCGCTTAATTGCGTAATCTCGCTGTCAGAGCCCGGCCTCTTCACAGGAGCATAACATGCCCGCCCCGCAATACGAAAAACTGAATTTCACCGAGAAGCACAGCGAGCAAATGTTGGCGCAGTCGCACGCCTTCTACCGCGATATCAGAGAGCGTCGCAGCGTGCGGGATTTTTCCAATCGTCCCGTGCCGCGGGCCATTATCGAGAACGCGTTATTGGCGGCAGGCACCGCGCCCAGCGGGGCCAACCAGCAACCCTGGCACTTTGTCGCGATTTCAAATCCCGTGCTCAAAGGAGAAATCCGCCAAGCAGCGGAAGAGGAAGAACGGGCTTTTTATAATCACCGGGCCACCCCGGAATGGCTTGAGGCGATCGCGCCATTCGGCCTCGACGAGCACAAACCATTCCTCGAGATCGCCTCCTATCTGATCGTCATCTTCGCGCAGAAAGCCATAACTGACGACGAGGGCCGACAGCATAAGACCTACTATTCCACCGAATCTGTAGGCATCGCTACCGGCATGCTAATCACCGCCCTGCATCTAGCGGGCTTGGTAACCCTTACCCATACGCCCAACCCAATGCGCTTTCTCAACCAACTACTCGACCGCCCCGACAGCGACCGCCCCTTCCTGATCCTAGTCGCCGGCTATCCGAGCGAAGAAGCACAAGTGCCCGTAATCAAAAAACACCCGCTCGAGCGCTTCGCCACATTTATCGAAGCCTAAACCCCGACCAGTCGGTTCAACCTTCATCGTCGACGAAGGCGGTTCCTTTGTTATAGCCCATTGCACCTGACTCTTTTTGCGCTCTGCGACACAAGCCGTCAAATATTGGCCGACGGCGGCACCACACACAATTGCGGATCCGGATTAACCCGCCCACCGCGCTTAAGCTCCGTCACCACATTTTGCGCATCATCCCCGAGCCCGCCCACCCGAAATTTTCTATTGTCCAACCGCGGCACCGGTACTTCTTCCGGCGCGTCAGCCTGGGGTATCCACTCATAGGGCAGACGATAGGCGCGATAGATCATATTATGGTTGCCGTTCTTGCCATAATAAGGGCTGATATACTCCCAGACGATTTCGTGGTCTCGCGTCACCTCGATCAGGCGCCCATCCGTGCCCTCCGTTATCAACGTATTGCCATTGGGCAACCGCTGCACCGAACTGACAAAACCGCTATAAAAGCGATGTGCTTCGACAATGGGGGGGAAACCGGCTTCAACCGCCGAATATTGCCAGACGATCTCCAGGGTGACCGGATCGAATTCGAGCACACGCGAAAAGTCCCGACGAGCGTTGTTGTGCCCCGTCGGCGAAGTCGGATTCGGCGCGCCATAACCGGCCCAGCCACCATTGTCGAATACCAGGATATTGCCCTCGCCCGGCAAGCCCCGCGGGATCATATGCGGATGGTGTTGTCCAACGATCCACCCCAATGCCCGAAGCTCGGGGCTCGTATCGTAATCGGGGCCTATGCGCCAGACAATCTTGCCGGATTTTTTATCAGTTATGGCGAAGATATTCGCCTGTCGGCTGCTCCAGATGAGATTGTCGGGGTGGAAACGCGCATCCCCGCCGTCGTGCCATTTGTTGGGCCCCAAGGTCGACAGGGAATTGATATGCATCCAATCGCCGATACCGCCACTGGCCGGCACGATATTGGGATTGCGGTACATCGTATTCTTAGCCTCTTCGCCAAAACCCATCTCGTCAAAGTGCTCACTGAAGATCCACTCCCAAACGATTTTGCCGTCCCACGCAACCTCGATGATCGTATCGTCGATTAATTTTTTTTCGCTGATTTTTGTATTCGTCAGATCCTTGTGCGATAACATCAGCGTATTGCCGCCGCTGACCGCAGGCGACATCCCGGGCACATAATAGCCCACCGGATTGCCCTCACGCTGATAATCGTGGTGCTGCCTGGCCATCCATCGGGCTTTGCTGCGCGGGTCTTTGATCCGCTGGTATTTGGCAAACTTCCACACCACATTGCCCTGCCAGTCGACCTGTACCAGATCGACATTGTCCATATAGCCGTATTTAGGATTTCGAATATCGGTGCTGCCCATCGCGAATCCTCCGGGGAGAATTTTGGCGGGAAAACCGATGAGCCCCTTCCAGACATTGACTAGGTTGCCATTCATATCCATCAACGCAATGCCCAGCGCATCGGTCGGGTTACCGATGGGGAAGACGGTATAGCCGTTAAAACATTTATCGGGATAATAGATGGTCGTGCTGGTGGGATAGATGCTCGGATAAGCCATGAAATGTTCCCTAATCGCTCAACATCATTGATTGAGAAAAAGCATCGGGCGCGAGGATAGGCCGGAACTCAGAACAGCGACGCCGTCACCGCCTTGGCGATCATCTGCACCGCCGCGCAGACCATGCCCACTAACGCCATACCCACCCCATGGCCCACAGCCAGCACCATCGCGTATTGGCGCCATTCCTGCTTGCCATAGCGCGGCCAGAAATAGTATTTGGCCAGCAGCGCGCCGATTACCTCTGTCAGCATCGCAAAAAAAGTCGCCGTGCCGGAGGAGGCCACCGCGCGGATATACCCCCAGACAAAGAA
>LWDU01041830.1_pt1 | contig 10584 bp, 7 predicted proteins | sample 727161 | NCBI WGS metagenome assembly LWDU01 (sample SAMN04566230, study PRJNA314399) | hydrothermal vent metagenome | isolation source: deep sea hydrothermal plume seawater | place: Mexico: Gulf of California, Guaymas Basin | collected 2004-07-11 | reverse complement strand
GATGTACTCGGCTTATTTTATCTTCGATGGTATGGGAATTAGCCATATCAGGCACCACATCCCAGGCACCTTTAATACCGACCCACTCATGCCGGGCAAATTTATACATACAGGTCATCATTAAAGTCATACGGTCTAAGGTTGCCGGATCATCCTGCACTACAACATAATTACGATAAAATGCCTCAGGATCCGCCAAAGGCTTTCTTAATTTAACGGGGTTATCCTTAAAATATTTTAGTCTTTCACGTTTAACCGCTAAATCTTTATCATCTTCAAATAATTCACCACCGTGGCGCTGGGTAAACTCCCAATAACTTTCGAAATTCTCTTTTCGCTCTTGCGCTGTTGAGGGTGAGAAAACAGACCGATACTTTTTGCTCATACGAATAAAACTCCTAATTAAAACTAACCCTTATAGACATATGCAGAAGGATACCATGCCCATTTACTGTAAATTATAAAAAACAATACCCAAACTGACTTTATTTAACATTCTCGGGGTAGACTCTGCTCTTTTTCAAAAAAAACATGTTAATCGTTTATGCCATGCCTCTTTGACGCAACGCCTCATACAAAAGAATTCCCGATGCGACTGAAAGATTAAGACTTTCTACTTGTCCCACCATTGGTAATTTCACTAACACATCACATTGCTCCCTTGTTAATCGCCGCAAGCCCTTCCCTTCAGCACCGACCACAAAAGCCAAAGGCCCTGTTAATTCAATTTGAAAAACCGTCTGAGAGGCTTCCCCTGCCGCCCCCATAACCCAAATACCTTGTTGTTTCATCCAGCGTAAAATCCGTGCAAGATTGGTCACCTGATAAACAGGAACGGTTTCCGCAGCCCCACTAGCGACTTTACACACGGTGGGCGTCAACCCCGCTGAGTTATCCTTCGGTAAAATAACACCCTGAACCCCGACGGCATCAGCCGTTCTTAAACAGGCCCCTAAATTATGTGGGTCTTGAACTTGATCTAACACTAAGAAAAAAGGTGTCTCTGATGCGGTTTTAATTTTCTCCATGAGCATTTTTTCAGTTTTAATCTTAGGTAAATCAACCTCAACTAAGACCCCCTGATGATTACGCCCTTCACTTAATTGCTCCAGTGTTTTCTTGTTTGTTTTATGAAAAGGCACCGGTAAACGAGCCAGTTGTTGCACCAGTTTCTGGAATTTAACATCTTGACGACTGCCATCAACCCAGACGCCTTGAATTTTTTCAACTGAATAATCTAATGCCGATTGAACGGCATGAATGCCAACGATGATGGTTGCCTTCAATGTTGAGGCCTCTTCTTAATCTTTTTATTCTTTTTAATTTTTCTCACCTTTTTATCGGCCCTCAATTTTTTTGTCTTAGAACTTTTTTGCGGCAAATCAAAATCTATTTTCTTCTCATCCAAGTCGACCCGTGCCAGCACAACGTTAATCGCATCACCCAAACGGTATTTCTTACCTGTTTGCTCACCGGTCAATTGATGACTTACCGCATCAAAATGATAAAAATCTTTTCCTAAGGTGGAAATATGAACAAGACCCTCAATATACAAATCCTCTAACTCAATGAACAACCCGAATGCGGTAACGGAAGAAATAATGCCTGAAAATCCCTGACCAATTTTATCCATCATATATTCACATTTAAGCCAGCTAACGACTTCCCGGGTTGCTTCATCAGCACGTCGCTCCGTTGCCGAACAATGCTCACCGAAGTTAACCATATCTTGGAAACTGTACCTAAAAGCCTCCGGCGGCAACCCGAGACAAACATGTTTAATCGCACGGTGAATCAACAGATCAGGATAGCGCCTGATCGGTGAAGTAAAATGCCCGTATGCCTCTAACGCCAAGCCAAAATGACCTTTATCCTCGGCACTATACACCGCTTGCGATAGTGACCTTAAAATAACCGTCTGAATTAAATGGCTATCGGCTCGCCCTTTTACCTGATCCATCAACGCCATATAGTCTTTAGGTTCGGGTTTCAACCCACCGTCTAAAGACAAGCCTAATTCATTTAAAAATACCCGTAGGTCAAGTACTTTCTCAGCAGAAGGCCCTTCATGAACCCGCAGTAATTTAGGCATTTTATGTTTTTGAAGAAACCGTGCCGCTGAAATATTAGCAGCAATCATAAACTCCTCAATCATACGATGGGCATCGTTACGCGTTGTTGGAATAATCTGCTCTATTTTTCTGTTCTCAGCAAAAATGATTTGCGTTTCACGGGTATCAAAATCCATAGCACCCCGTTGCTCACGGATTTGACTCAACACGGTAAATAATTGATGTAAATCTGCCAAGTTATCTAACCGATCATGATATTTTTCGAGTAATTCCGGTGTGTTGTCTTTAATAATGCCTGCGACTTCCGTATAAGTCATACGCGCATGAGAACGCATAACGGCTTCATAAAAGTTTGTTTCAGTCACTACCCCTTGATCGCTAACCATCATTTCACACACTAAACAAAGACGATCAACCTCAGGATTAATTGAACATAATCCATTCGATAAGGCTTCAGGAAGCATAGGAATAACTTGTTCAGGAAAATAAACAGAAGTCCCACGATTTCTAGCTTCGGTATCTAACGCAGAGTCTGGCGTAACATAAAAAGAAACATCGGCAATAGCAACAATTAGTTTCCATGCGCTCCCTGCCCGTTCACAATACACAGCATCATCAAAGTCACGAGCATCCTCACCATCAATAGTGATTAAAGGGGTGTTGCGTAAATCAATTCGGTTCGTTTTAGCCGCCTCGGGAACTTCGGATTTTAAGTCATTAATTTCATCTAACACCAAGTCCGGCCAAATAAAGGGTAACTCATAAGACCGCAGTGCCACTTCAATTTCCATACCCGGCGCCATATGATCGCCCATAATCTCAACAACCTTACCGATCGGTTTGTTTCTTTTCGTAGGTTGTTCGATTAATTCAGCCACAACAATCTGTTCGTGCAATGCGCCGTTAATTTCAACTTGGGGAATAATAATATCTTGATTAATTTTTTTATTATTAGGAATAACGAATGCAACACCTTTATCAAGAATAATTCGACCCACTACCCGAGCCGTCAGGCGCTCTAAAATATCAACAACACTGCCTTCACGACGCCCCCGCCTATCAATAGTAATAATCTGTGCGACAACACGATCATTATGCATGAGTGCTTTCATTTCTCGTGGTGAAAAATATAAATCTTCTGTAGCATCATCCGGCCTTAAAAAACCAAATCCTTCTGAGTGGCCAATCACCCGCCCAACTATCAAGTCTTTACTATTGACTAAACAAAAACACTGTTTTCTATTTTTCAACACCTGCCCATCGCGTTCCATCGCACGAAGCCGCCTCCGTAACGCCTCGACCTGCTCTTCCTCAAACAGCGTAAATGCTTTCTGAATGGCCTTCTGGGTTAAGGGTTTACCGTGGTCGGTTAATAACTCAATAATGAGTTCCCGACTTGGAATAGGATTAACGTACTTTTGAGCCTCACGCTGGGCATAGGGGTCGTGCTTTGGATTAAAAGACGATTTTTTATTACTCATTGATAAACTTTTTGTATGACTTTAAATATATATTGATAATTGACAGACTTTCAAACACTGACACAAAAAACAGAACCTGTATAGTTCCCAGTCACTTTTCATGTTGTGCGCTAAATGCCGAGGTGGTGAAATGGGTAGACACGTTAGCTTCAGGTGCTAGTGGAGGCAACTCCGTGGAGGTTCAAGTCCTGTCCTCGGCACCCAACAACATCTGTAACTTAAGTCCTTGAAAACACCTAACAAAGATGAATTAGATCCAGCCCTCACTAGGTTCATTCAGATAAATTAAGGACAGTATACACTCAAACACCGCAACGCCCTATCTATTAGCACCGGCCTAAATATAAGCTTGTAAATAAGCCTGTGTGAGTACGATGGAATTCGAATCATTCTTAACATGGTGCCTCAAAAACGTTTTTACTACCGCCAACGGAATTTCCGCTAACCGATAACGGTCAATGCGTTTAATCAATTCAGTATTCTCATCGACTGATAAAGAATTTTTTACATACCCTTGAATAGCCAGCAATACCGTTGTATGTGATTCCCGTGTTGCTAATTGACTTAAAGATTTCATCAATGCAGAAAAATACTGCTGAGCCACATCAGTGCAACTGAATGATTTAGAATTTTCTAATAACGACTCTAATAATAAATATTTAACCGGGTCATGTGCCATTAGGCAGTATTTATACCGACGGTGAAAATCGATTAATAGTGACCGTGTTATTTCTTTTGATATTAACTGTTGCCAATCTGAATAAGCAAAAACACGGGTGATAAAGCTTTCTCGTAACCCAAAATCTTCTAATCGCGCTGATTCTTCTACTGGCAAAAAGGGGTGAGCATCGGTGATTACTTTTGCATATACCCCCCGTCCTTGTCCTATTACACACCCTTTTTCTGCAGCGTGTATTGTTACCGAAAACAAGCCGCAACTGGGTGATTTTTCCATAAAAATATAACCTGATAAATCACTGGTTTCCTCTACGACCTGCTGGCCATACTTCACTAGACGGTCCGTGTAATTTATAGCATGATCAGAACTCAGCACCGCTTGTGGCGCTAAAAGGCGACCGACCAATTGAATGGCCGGACGTGGAATGGGTAGGCCGATACCCACTTCAGGACAGACCGGGACAAACTCAAAAAAATCTGACAAGGTTTGCGTGCATAACGTTGAATGCTTATGCCCGCCATCGTAGCGGACTTCATTGCCAAGTAAACAACTGCTTATCCCTATTTTTATTGTCATGGTATGAGTAAAATTAACCGTTAAGTGCGAAACAGCTTATGTATTTTAATCATATAACGTTGTCACCGACTGCAACCTCACTGATTGAGATTACTCAGAGAATCTTGGACCCTAAGCGATCGTATAATTTGACGATAACCCTTCAACTCACCTAAAAACAAGCCCTAAGTTTTACCGTTGTTATTTTTTTATTACCGACTTACAATTCAAAGGGATGCTCTAATACAATGGTCTGATTGCGCTCAGGACCGGTGGAAATAATGGTAATTTTCACGCCAATCAAACTTTCTAACCGTTTGATATATGCTTTAGCATTTTCTGGCAATAAATCATACTCTGTTATTCCCAGTGTACACTCGGTCCATCCCGGCATTTCTTCGATAACCGGTTCACATAATTCATATAAATCTGCTCCTAACGGTGCAGTTTTGGTTTCACGACCGTTAATGATATAAGCCGTACAAATGCCAATGCTTTCCAATCCATCGAGCACATCCAACTTAGTCAAACAAATACCCGATAAACTATTTAATTGTGCAGATTTTCGCATGGACACGGCATCAAACCAACCACACCGTCTTTTCCGACCGGTTGTTGCGCCAAACTCATGGCCTTTAACGCCCAGATGATTGCCCTGCTCATCATCTAACTCAGTAGGAAAAGGGCCATTACCCACCCGTGTTGAATAAGCTTTAGTAATACCCAGTACATAATGAAAATGCAGTGGGCCGAGGCCTGTACCGGATGCGGCACAGCCTGCCGTCGTGTTGGATGACGTCACAAAAGGGTATGTTCCATGATCAATATCCAGTAAGGCACCTTGCGCCCCTTCAAACAACACTCGATTCCCAGCCGCTTCATGCGCATAAAGTTTCTCACTGACATCGGTTAGCATCGGTTTTATAATTTCAGCCATCGCTAGTGTTTCCTCCAACATCCGTTGGTAATCAACAGCGGGTTCTTGGAAATATTCAGTCAACATAAAGTTATGATAATCCGTTAATTCCTTTAACTTCCGAGCAAAAATATCCGGGTATAACAAGTCACCCGCTCGTAAGCCTCGCCTAGCAACCTTATCTTCATACGCCGGGCCAATGCCTCGCCCTGTGGTTCCAATGGCCTGTTTACCTTTAGCAATCTCACGTGCTTGGTCCAGACGTACATGAATAGGCATGATTAACGGGCACGCCTCACTAATTAACAATCGTGATCGAACCGGAATGCCGGCTTGCTCAAGTACATCTATCTCTTCCAGTAAAGCACTCGGCGACAGCACTACACCATTACCAATCAAACATTGAACGTTCTCTCTTAACACGCCAGAAGGAATTAAGTGTAGCACGGTCGTTTCCCCAGCAATAACCAACGTATGACCCGCATTGTGTCCACCTTGAAAACGCACTACGGCATCGGCTTTATCCGTTAACAGATCAACGAGTTTTCCTTTTCCTTCATCGCCCCATTGGGTGCCGATGACCACTACATTCTTTGTCATGATTATCTTTTCTTCTCAGAGCGGGCGAAGAACCCACGATTGATTTTCTTTAAAAATAACGGCTGTGCAATTATAATCTGTCGCCGTTCCTGATTGACCGGTCAACTGTTGAATCACTACACGACCCTCAGCTCTTAGGTCACCAATTAACTCACCAAGCGCCTCATCTTTATCACTGGGTGCAAAAATTTTCTCTGGCTGTGATTTAGCGTCATTATTATTGTTTTTAGATAACCGCGCTAAAACGTTCAAATCAGCACTAAAACCGGTTGCGGCTCTCTCCCTGCCAAAATCAATACCAATATTATCGTATCGGCCCCCTCGCGCAATTTCCCGACCATAGCCCGGAACAAAAGCCGCAAAAACGATCCCGGTATGGTAGTGATAGCCTCGTAATTCAGCTAAATCATAACTAATCGCCAAACGCGGGAATGCTTGCTCCAATTGCACTGAAACGTGGTCAAGATCAGCTATGGCTGCCTGTACCGCTACTCCTGCTTTAACTAAAATGTCACGCGCCTTAGCAAAAACCTCCCGATCTCCATTTAAATCAGGTAACGCCATAAACATCGCTTTAAATACATCGCTTAAATCCAACTGTGTTAAAAAAGCAGTTAACTCAGGTTTTGACTTACGTTGCAAAATGTCAAATAAATCCGTTATTTGACGAGAACTCAACCCCGCTTCATTCACCAATCCTCGATAAACACCCACATGACCTAAATCCACATGAAGTTCTTGTAGACCCGTAATAGCCAGCATTTCGAGCATTAATTTAATAATTTCCAAATCACCGTCAGTCCCAGCATAACCATAGAGTTCTGAGCCAATTTGAGTCGGCGTCCTACTTTTCTCTAACGCATCACCACACGCATGAACAATTGTACCGGCATAACATAATCGCGTCGGCCACTCATACCCTAATTGATGCGCATCGATCCGTGCCACTTGCGGGGTCATATCCGCACGAATCCCCAGCATAGACCCGCTGAGTTGATCGATTAATTTAAAGGTCTGTAAGTCAAGGTCCTGACCTGAGCCAATTTGTAGAGTACTTAAATAATCAATTAATGGCGGTGTTACCCGCTCATAACCCCAAGTCACAAACAAATCAAGAATACGTCTTCTTAATGCTTCGATAACACGCGCATCTTCGGGTAAAACTTCTTCAATACCATCTGGTAATAAACGAGGGTCTGCCATAGCCATTTTCTATTTCTCATTCACGCAAAACGCCCCGAAAATTCGGAGCGTTTCACTGTTAAAACAATAGCTTAAGTGAATACTAGTAAAGCCATTCACCGCATATTAACATCTAAACTTTATTTCTGACTTTTAAAATATTTAAAATAATCAGAGTCCGGTTCAAGCACTAGCATATCGCCCTGTTTTCTAAAGGTTTTTTCATACGCAGACAAGCTCCGAGTAAATTGGAAAAACTCGACATCTGCGCCATAGGCTCGCGCGTAAATGTCGGCCGATTCAGCATCCCCTTCACCACGCGTTTCTTCAGCTTCACGATACGCATTCGCCAAAATCACTTCACGTTGTTTGTCTGCATTCGCGCGAATCCCTTCTGATGTCTCTTTCCCTTCAGAACGCAACTCATGAGCCACGCGCTTTCGCTCTGCATCCATACGACTATAAACAGACTTACTGACCTGCGGTGGTAAATCAATGCGTTTAACCCGGATATCAATGATTTCAATACCCAATTTTATCGCTTGTGGCGCAGAAGTAACAATCAATGCATCCCGTATAGTTTCACGTTCTGTTCGCACCAAGTACTTAATAGTTCGACTACTGAATTCACTACGCGCTGCATCTTTTATAATTTGATCAATACGTAGATTTGCCTGAACAGGATCACCGGCTACCGAGGTATAAAACTTCGATACATCAACGATACGCCATTTTACAAAGGTATCAACAATAACGTTCTTCTTTTCAGCGGTTAGAAACCGTTCTGGCTTCGAATCTAAAGTTAAAATACGCGTATCAAATTTCTTAACATTATTCACGAAAGGGAATTTAAAATATAACCCAGGCTCATAGTCAGCCTTAATAATTTCACCTAATTGAAATTTAATCGCTTTTTGCGTTTCATGTACCGTGAAAATACACGACATGACTACAAACATGACCAACCCAAGGCCTAATAGAATTTTATTTGACATCATTTCCGCCCCCTTGTCTCACGACCGCGCGTTGATGAACGGCTAGTTCCCGAATCACGGTTAGATTCTGAATTATGAACATTATCACCTCCGCTATTTACGGCACCCCCTGTTTTATGTGCTCCTTGACCACGGCCTAAACGGTCCAACGGTAAATACATCACGTTATTACCTTTTTTGAGGTCAATCATAACGGTATCGGTATTACTTAATACGGACTCCATCGCATCAATATAAAGACGTTTACGGGTTACATCCGGTGCTTTCTTGTACTCTGCGAGTAACTTTGTGAAACGCACCGTCTCACCTTGAGACTCTGCTATCACCCGAAGTTTATACCCTTCCGCTTCTTGAATTTTTCTTGAAGCCGCACCCCGTGCTTTAGGAACAACATCATTTCGATACGCTTCGGCCTCATTAATATAGCGTTCCTTATCCTCTCTTGCTTTAATTGCATCCTCAAAAGCGGCCTGCACCTGCTCAGGTGGTTGAGCATCCTGTAGGTTCACATCCGTAATAATGATTCCTGAATTATAGCGATCAAGCAACCTTTGTAATTCTGTTTTAATATCGGCAACGATCTCTGACCGCCCTTCCAACAGAACGTAGTTCATATCATTACGACCGATCACACCCCGCTCAACACTTTCAGTCGCCTGTTTAAGAGTTGCTGTTTGATCTTTAACATTAAAAATGTAATTGGCTGCATCTTTAATTTGATACTGCACGGCTAAACGAACATCGACAATATTCTCATCTTTAGTCAGCATCAACGCTTCTCTCGGGACCGAACCCGAGCCCCGTTCACGCCCACCGGTACGATAACCCACCTCAATAAAACGTTGTTTCTGGACATTAACGATATCAACCGCTTCGATTGGCGTTGGTATATGCCAATTCAAACCCGGTGTAGTGGTTTCACTAAATTTCCCGAATCGTGTTTCCACACCGTGATTACCTTCATCAACGATATAAAAGCCACTCAGTGACCATAAGACAACTGCAGCAACAAGCAACAACCCAATGCCTAAGCCAGAACCAAATGGCATTTTGCTTTGCCCACTACTTCCACCAGACCCACCACCAAAAATATTACTTATTTTTTCTTGAAAGGACCGAATGGCCTCATCAAGATCAGGCGGTCGCTGTTGACCTTTTTTATCATTCCATGGGTCCTTATCTTTATCCCCAGGTTCATTCCAAGCCATAAATGCTCCATTTATTAAACTTTCAGATTATTTTACACTGTAGCCATCAGTTTCTTTGGCCAGTCACCATTTAACTTTTCAATTATCCTTGAAAACAAGAATTTATTCAAACAACTAGGCTATTTCTTTTTCATTAATATCTTTTAATAAACCTAAATGCTTTTTCTCAATCTCTACTGTTATCTGCCAACCACCATTTTCAAGGTTTTCATCGGAAATTATTTGACTATGCTTATATAAGCTAGCACGCACACCCCCTTGCAATGGAGATAAATAACATTCTTTGCGTATGCGACTCGAGGCATAAATACCTTCCAGAACCGTTAACAACAAATCGAACCCCAGTTGTTCTTTAGCTGAAACCCAGACCCGAAAAGGAACCCCATCAGCATCATAGTCAATTCTCGGTTCTACATGGTCTGACAAATCAATCTTATTAAAAACTTGTAACTGCCTTATTTTACCGGCACCTATTTGTTGCAACACATGATTGACCTCAGTGATGGTTTCGTCTCTATTCTCAGCATTACAATCAACTATATGCAACAATAAATTAGCTTCACTTGCCTCTTGTAATGTGGATCTAAAAGCCGCAACTAATTCGTGCGGCAATTGCCTAATAAAACCCACCGTATCCGCCAAGATAAGTTCAGAATCATTCGGCAGACGGCAGCGCCGCAAAGTTGGGTCTAAGGTAGCAAACAATTGATCTGCCGCATAAACATCAGAACCCACCAAAGCATTAAAGAGTGTTGATTTACCGGCATTCGTGTAACCCACCAATGACACTGAAGGGATCTCGGCGCGTTTACGCTTAATACGCCCCTGATGGCGTTGCTTGATTATTTTCTCTAGACGCCCTCTAATTTGCCGCATCTTTACCCGGATTAACCGTC
>LWDU01039504.1_pt1 | contig 10587 bp, 11 predicted proteins | sample 727161 | NCBI WGS metagenome assembly LWDU01 (sample SAMN04566230, study PRJNA314399) | hydrothermal vent metagenome | isolation source: deep sea hydrothermal plume seawater | place: Mexico: Gulf of California, Guaymas Basin | collected 2004-07-11 | reverse complement strand
CGAGCTTGGGGAGCCTGCCGCCTAACTAGGCGTTGAACGCGGACGTGGAATAGCGCGACTCAAATGACCGCTGTACCGTTCTGGCATCAACGCTATTTCACTTTTCCGGCGAGCTCCGCGCCGGCCTTGAATTTCACGACTTTCTTCGCCGGAATATTGATCCCGCCACGGGATCCCCTAGTGATTTAACATAACGCCCAGACTCGGACGTTGTGCCAAAAGCCAGCTTGTATGTCCTATCCCCCGAGCCGGTGCCCACCCGCCGCATCAAGAGTCGATTGATCGATGGTGCACGAGTTCGGGTCCTTGCGTGCAGACCAATCATTCGCGCATGGGATTTGAGAACTCATCGTGCTCGGAAGCAGAGAGACCCCCATAGCCATTAGCGCTGCTCGACGAATCGAGGGCCAATAGAGAGCCTTGAGAACTGGCAGCTCACGGAATGCCGGGTCCGTTCTCGGCCCAACGAGATTGCAAGTTTGGTGATGTCTACTTGGGGTGGACTCGTACCAATAGCTTCTCGAAGCCCTTTACAAGATTGGACCGAACCCGGACTGGCTCGTCGACGACCTCGACAAGACTGAACCGTTTCATGATCTCTTCCCAGAGAATCCGAAGCTGCATCTCTGCGAGGCGGCTGCCCACGCAGAAGTGAATCCCCCAACCAAAGGACAGATGCTTCCGGGGGTTCTCTCGGTCGATCCGGAACTCGCTCGCTCGGTCGATGGCGGTCTCGTCGCGGTTGGCCGACACATACCACATGACAACCTTTTCGCCCTTCTTGATCGACTTGCCGACGAGTTCCGTGTCTCGCGTTGCAGTGCGTCGCATATGGGCGAGCGGAGTCTGCCAGCGGATCATTTCACAAACCATGTTCGGAATGAGATCCGGATTGTCCCGCAGCTTTTGGTATTCGGCAGGATGCTCGTTCAATGCGACGACGCCGCCCGAAATGGAATTTCGAGTCGTGTCGTTGCCGCCCACGATCAAGAGCAGCAAAGTGCCGAGAAATTCGAGCGGAGCCATGTCCTTCGTCGCTTCGCCGTTTGCGAGCGCAGTGATGAGGTCGACTCGATCTCCCTGTGGCTTGTTCTTCCGCTCATTCCAGAGAGTCGTGAACTCTTCGAGGCAGTTCATGAGAGACTTCTTGCGCTCTTCTTCGCTCACACCAACGGCGCCGACCTGTGTCGGACTCGCGGTCGCCATGTCAGACCAGTGGGTCAGCTTGCGCCTTTGTTCGTGAGGGAAATCGAAAAGTGTTGCCAGCATGGCCGTTGTGAGTTCGATCGATACCCGGTCCACCCAATCGAAGGTCTCGCCAACGGGCAGGCCGTCGAGAATCTCGATGGCCCTCTCGCGAATCAAAGGCTCAAGCAGTGCGAGGTTGCGAGGCGCGACCGCTGGCTGCACAGTTTTGCGTTGAGGGCCGTGCTTCGGAGGGTCCATCGTGATGAATCCAGCACCGATCGGGAAGCTCGGATCGGGGTCGCCCACCGCGATACTTCCGAGTGATGAGAACACTTCCGGGTTCTTTTCAACTTCGACGATGTCATCAAACTTAGTGACCGACCAATAGGGTCCGAAATCGCTCTCCGCACAGTAGTGAACGGGATCTTCCTTTCGCAGCCGTTCGAAGTACCCCCAGAGCGTGTCGGTCTCGAAGAGTTCCGAATCGGATACGTCGATCTTTTCCAGTGGAATGGAATAGGGATCGGTGCCGGCTTGTCCTTTGGAGGTGAGGGACGGGTTGGGCGAGGAATTCGACGTTAGGGCAGCTTCGCTCATGGGAGTCTCCTTGGGGATAATTTGGTTAGGCGAATTGGGCTGATGTAGGGCTACATGCATTGCGCACTCGCATATTCATTCGTCTCGGCCGGTGCGGTCTGCGAAGCATCTTGAATCAGTTTTTGATCTGGGCAGAAGTGTGATCTGCAAGGTTTCTTGGCTGTGCATCTAACGGAAGACGCCTATTAGGTCCGCAAAATCAGAACGAGCGCCGACTGAATGAAGCGCCGCACTTCGGCCGGCGGTCGATCAGCGAATTTGATGCGTGCGATCATTTCCGCACAGCCAAGCAAGAGTCGAGCGATGTCTTGTGGATGGATACCCACTGCGGCGAATTCGCCATTGGGCGCGTCCCGAATCGTCTCGGTGACTCCGCTGATGATGCGGGTTTCCGCGTCGAGGAAGCGCGGCCAAATGTCCGCTCGCGTCGCGGAACTCCAATTGAACCAGACCCGCGCATAGTTGGGATCACGATCGATGGAGTCCGCGACACGTTCGACCAGCTCCGTGAGACGCTCCGCGACGGATCCGTTGGCCACACCGAGAGCGCTCCGAATCAGTTCCTCGTAGTAGCGGGCCACCTCATCCAACACCTCCGCGACAAGAGCCTCTCTCGAAGCAAAATAGGTATAGATGGTCGCTTCGGCGACGCCCGCCTCCTTGGCGACGTCCGTCGGCCGGGAGGCGCCGATGCCACGGCGAGCGAAAACCTGGACTCCGGCCTGGATGAGAAGGGCCTTTCTGCGCGCAGGGTCGAGCCTGAGCGCTCGGGGGCGCTTCAGCGGGTTTTGAGTGGAGACAGCTCTGGACATCGATTTTTCACAATCCACTATTGAAAGAGTACTCATTATAGGCTCTAATCGGAAAATGCCAAGTGCAGAGGGGTGCCGCCGTGGACCAACCTCGAATGCGCCGCCTTTCGTCTTCCAAGTCCTGCAGTCAGGGCAACGCTTGACTTTCCGGCGCGCGAGACAGCGCGCTCAGACAACAGCGAGGTCATACCCGTGCGAACGAATTTCCGCCGCATTCATTTCACCCTCCAGTTCGTCTTTCATTGTCTCCTGGCCGGGGTATGCGCGGCCGCGGCCGCCGAAGTGGGAATGAATCCAGAGCTCAGTACCTATATCGAAGCCATCGGAAAGCCGCGTCTAGAGAAGCTGACCGAGCGCGTCTACGTAGCGCGAGCCTATGGCGGATCGAATTTTCTCTTCATCATCGGCGACGGTGGAGTCATCGCCATCGACTCGTCTTGGCACATAGGCAGTGCCGCGCAAGCGCTTGCTGATCTACGCAAGATCACGGACAAGCCCATCACGACCGTTATCTATTCTCATGGCCATCCAGATCACACCGGCGGCGTCCGGGCATTCATTCCCGATGGCGCGGAAGATCGAATTCCAATCTATGCATCCGCGAAATGGCATCGGTATCAGGACGAACTGATTACGCCCATACAGCCAATGATTCTTCGGCGCGGCGCGAAACAATTCGACCTGGATCGAGTGTTCGACGGCGATATCATGGTTAGCCTCGGTCGATTCCCCGCCGAGGGTGCGATCGTAAGCTACCTGCCCCCGAGTCGGGAGATCGACGGCCCGACGGAACTAACGATCGAAGGCGTCCGCTTCGTATTCGAGCCTCATGCGACCGATATCGACGATGCACTCCTGATTCGGCTGCCAGACGAGAATGTCGTTTATGCCGGCGACGCGGTGACTGACATGTTCCCGTTTATCGAGACGCCCAGAATGGAGACGGGCCGAAGCGCCGAGGGGTTCGTAACGGCTCCTGGGATCATCGCCGGATGGAAGCCCGACCATCTCGTGATGGGGCATGGCAACACGATCATCGGTGACCCCGACCGGATTCAGCGAATCCTGCGTGTCCAGCGAGACGCGGTTCGGGAATAGGAAAAACAAGCAGCGTTTTCTGCACCACCGATACCAGGTGTTCTGACAAGTAGGCCCGAAGGGGGTACTTTTTTCGTTGCTGCTATTTCGGCAGGCTGTTCCGCCAGATCCCTGCGCAGTCCCGGACTCATCGCCGTCTGGGGCGTATCGGGCAGCGACCCCGGAGAGCAGCGACAGCCGACCGGCATCGCCGTTGGCGCGGACGGATCCGTCTTCGTCACAGATACCGGAAACCATCGCGTCGAGATCTTCACGCCGGATGGGCGCTTTGTCCGGGAAATCGGAAGCCGGGGGACGGGACCTGGGCAGTTTCGGCGGCCGATGGATCTCGATATCGATGCACAAGGTCGACTCTACGTCGCGGAGCATGGTGGCGATCGGGTCCAAGTGTTCAGCCGAGAGGGAGAGTTTCTTCGCGAAGTGCGCGGCGAGGAGAGTAGTGCGGGCGGCTTCGACGCGGCGGCCGGCGTTCTCGTTTCACCGAGCGGTGAGATCTACGTCGCGGACTTCTACAACAACAGGGTGGTGGTATTTCAAGAGGATGGGGCATTCGATCGCGTGATCGGAACACCGGGGCGAGTTCTGCCAGGACGCCTCCACTATCCGACCGATCTAGACTGGGTTGACGGGCACCTCGTGGTAGCGGACGCCTAGAACAACAGAGTCCAGCTATTTACGCCTGCGGGCGAAACGGTGGCTCGCTGAGGCGGATTTCTCGGCCCGGGCATTCCGGGAAGCGGCCGTGGATCGTTTCGAGTCGCGACGGGCGTCGCGGTCGACTCGCTGAACCGGATCTACGTGGCCGACTTCGAGAACCATCGAATCCAGGTCTTTTCGAACGATGGTCGACAGCTGTCGATCTTTGGATCGCAGGGGGACGGTCCGGGCGAGTTCGAACGGCCGACGGACCTCGACATCGGTCCCGATGGCCGGATCTTCGTCGTCGATTTCGGAAACGACCGGATTCAGGTATTCGAACCGCTGCCGGATACCCTTCGTTGAGCGCTCGATCGATCTTGATCGCGTTCGCGTCATTCTACTTGTCGAGCGTCCTGCCGAGCGTCGGACTCGCACAGGGAATCAACACGAACGTCGCACTCGCAGTTGCGGAGGACGAGGGGATCTTTCGCTCGCAGATTCGCTATCGACGCGCGACCGATGATCCGGCCGGAATCGGTCGTGAACTCGATGTCGTCGCGGTGCCACAGACCCTCGTCTACGGAGTGACCCCTCGATTCACTTCTTTTTTCACGCTGCCCATCGTGGCTTACCGACGGATCGAAGCGGCGGATGGAAGCGTTCGCCGTGACGAAGGTCTGGGCGATCTTCGAATTCTGGGGCGATACACCTTCTTCGTCGACGACTATGCCCCGCTTTCGACCCGACGCGCAGCGCTGATCGCGGGACTGAAATTTCCGACCGGGACCGACCTGATCGGGACCGAATCCTTCGACCCCATTTTCGGCGCCGTCGGAACCTGGGCGTTCAATCGTCACGAGATCGATCTCGACGCGCTCTATATGCTGACGACGAAGCGGCGCGATTTCGAAGCGGGGGACGAGCTTCGCTACGACCTGGCGTATCGCTACCGACTATGGCCGGCGCGCTTTGGTAAGCGGCTACTACAGCTGAACGGGCTTCTCGAAATCAACGGGCGCTGGAGCGACAAGGCTCGGGCAGACGGAAACACGGTCGCCGCTTCAGGGGGCAGCGTGATCTATCTGTCGCCCGGTGTTCAGTTCATTGCGAAACGAGCCATCGTCGAGGCATCGTTCCAGGTTCCGATCTGGCAGGACTTCAACGGTTCTCAGTTGGAAGACGATTGGATGGCGGTTCTCAGCGTGAGGATTCCGTTTACCTTGGGCTTGCGTTGAGGGTCTGAGGCACGCAACCAGTTTCCTTGGGGCCGGAACTTAGACTCCGCTCCGGCCGTGTTCGAGCCACTCAATCGCCTCCGCAGGCAAGCACCCACTCGCACGCTTCTGATATCGGGCAACTTCATCACTCGTCAAAACATCCCGCCAGCGACCGTTCGTGCCCTTGAAGATGAAACCCTTCGTGCCGCCTTCGAACATGATGTCCAGGGGGCCTAGCATGTCGTCGTTCTCTCGCATGGATTCGAACGTGCAACGATCGACCACCGTTTCCCAGAGCGAAGCGGGGACGTCGACGTCGAGAAAGTCGGCGATGCGCCGCATCTCGGCGGAGAGATCGGTCTTCAAGTCATTGAAATGCACGAAAAGCAGATTCGATTGTTCTCGTCGTTCCCAGTAGGTCGCGATGATATGGAAGAAGTGATCATCGTCGGCAAGCCAGCGATCAAAGAAGGCATGGATATCTCCGTCGTATTCTTCTAATTCCGGAAGACCCGCTTCCTTCGCTTTCGCCCTCATATCATCGAGTCCCTTCATCCGCTCGATGTGATTGGTGAATGACATGAAGGCATCACGTCCATCGCGTCCGACAACGATGTACTTGGCATCGTCGAAGAACGGAATGCCATCGGCGGCCGTATGACTCTTCATGAAGCGCCGATGGGTCTGGGCCTCGAGCATCGGGTGCATGACTTCGGCTGGCATGAACTCCGCTTCGATCCAGGGCGACAACATCATGATCGGACCGGGAATATCGCCATCGGGCCAGAGCAGACTGGCCACGATCGTCTGGGTCCAGGTCGTGCCACATTTGGCTGGCGTACAGACGAAAATGTCATCCGGGCGAGGTTTGAATTGGTCCCAGCGGCGATTGTCCATGATCGCGGTGTGGTATTTGCGCATTTCGCCTCTTCTGCTGTGTGGAAAACGAGGAGCAAGCCCCAGCTTTAGGGTTTCCCAAGACACCGCTCAATCGGGCGATGTGTTCCCTTTTTGGATACTAGCGAATGCAAGATGAATAATATCAGTTATCCTAACCATCGACCGATCAATTGCAGCCACTCGAGCGATCGAGCCGGCAATATGTCGAAATGGGGGCTACTTGCCCAGAACGAACCGTCGATCTGTAAAGGAAGAGCGCCGCGAGCGAGAAACCGCGCTCCGGCGCGACGATATTCTGGCGGCGGCCAGTCAGGCCTTCGCCGACAAGGGATTCCAGGGCACGCAGGTCGCCGAGATCGCCAATGCGGCGGAAGTCTCACTCAACTCTGTGTACGGACTCTTCAAGGGAAAAGAGGAACTCTACGAGACAGTGATTTCGAGCGCGGCCAAAACGGTGGGCGACCGGGTACAGAACGCGGTGCTCGATATATCAGACCCGGCCGAACAACTGCTGCATGTCATCGATGAGCTGTTCGCGTGCTTCGACGAACACCGTGATCTGATGCGTATCTACGCCAACACCACCCACGGACTTCCCTGGCGCGTTCGACAGTCGATGGGTGAAAAGTCGCTTCAGGTATTTCAGGACTTCACGCGCTGGCTCATCGATCGGGCGCAGCAAACGAAGAAAGCGGGAGGCCTTGACGGCATCGATGCCGAGACCTTCGCACTCTCGCTGATCGGAACGGTGACGACCATTGCGGCGCGCTGGATCGAGGAACCTGGCGAGAAGAGTTTGATCGACGCGGCACCACAGGTTCGCGAACTCTTCACTCCGCTGCTGATTCCTTCAGGTTCCTGACCCAGACCATTACTTCTCAACTTAACAACCATCGGAGAAATCGAATGGATTACAATCCTCTCTCACCCGAATCCCGCGCCAATCCCTACCCTGGCTACACCCAATTGCGAAGCGAAGCGCCGGTATACGAACTCGAGGCGTTTGGAGTGTTTGCGCTGAGTCGACACGAGGACATCCTCCATGCCTTGAAGCATCCAGAGATCTATTCGTCTTCAGGAATGCGCGCCATGATGACCGGACAGACTGGAATGATGGGCTCCTCAGGAGATCCAGGACGAATGGGGTCCGTCACAGAGGCCAACAGTCTCATCTCATCCGATTCAGAAATCCATGAGCGGCTGCGCGCTGTCGTGAATCGCGGCTTCACACCACGAAGGATCGCCGAACTCGAGCCTCGTATCCGGAAGATCGCCGAAGAAGCGATCGACTCGGTCGCCGTGAAGGGGGAGATGGATCTGGTCACAGACCTCGCCATTCCCGTTCCAGTGACCGTGATCGCGGACATCCTCGGAGTTCCTCGGGAACGACTCCGAGACTTCAAGCGATGGTCCGATGCCATCATTGCGAGTTCGACGGGAGTTGCCCAGGACGACAATGCGGAAGCCCATCTCGCGGCTCGTGAAGAGTTTCTCGACTTCTTCGAAGAGGCCATCTCGGCGAGACGGGAGAAGCCTGGCGAAGATCTGATCTCGACCCTGGTCCGCGCCGAGAAGGGCGAAGGCACTTTGTCCGCCGGAGAAGTCCTCTCCTTCACAGTTCTGCTGCTCGTCGCTGGAAACGAAACGACCACGAACCTGATCGGCAACACGCTGCTTGCGCTGACCGACCATCCGGATCAACTCGAGAAGGTCTGCGCAGAGCCCGCGCTCATCCCAAACCTCGTCGAAGAGGCGCTGCGATACGACTCCCCGGTCCAGGGGATTTTTCGGCAGACCGCTTGTGAGACCGAAATCCGAGGCGTGAAGATTCCAGAAGGAAAGCTGGTCATGCTGCTACTCGGATCGGCCAATCGCGATGAATCATGGCTCCCCGGCGCCGGAGAGTTTGACATAACAAGAGACTTGAAGGGGCACATCGGTTTCGGGTTTGGGACGCATTTCTGTTTGGGAGCTTCTCTCGCTCGTCTCGAAGCGAAGATCGCGCTCGAAACGCTCTTCTCACGCTGCGCCAATCTTCGACGGACGACGGATACGACCGAATGGATCGATTCGCTCATTCTACGAGGGCCCAAATCACTTCCGCTTCGCTTCGACGCTCAATAGAGATCGAGCCCGGAAGGTCCATGACCAAGAGAGACTTTAGACAGAGCTTTGACCCGGCGATTGCGGAAAGCTTCGTCGCAAGGAGCATGAATTCTGCTGGTCCTCCCTTTCTTCTCAGCCGTCCCGTGTTCTCGGTCCAGTCTTGGAAAGTCTCGAGCCGAGCTAGAAGTTCGTTCTGGGATATTGAATCTCTTGCGCCGATGCAGGCCGGGCGTGCCTTGATGGCACAATCTGGGCTCGTCCTCCACAGTGGAGGGATGAGCACCGTTTGGAAAAAAAATGACCCGTCGCAACGACTCGATCGCAGCGTGGTTGTCGGCAATATGCTTCGCACAGTGGCGGACGCAAAGGAGTTTCAATGAGTGACGCATGCAAGTCGATTCAGGTTTCATCGCAAGGCCAAGCGGGCGCTGACCCCGATTCGATTCCGATCGCGAAGATTGACGTTTCGGATTCTGAACTCTTCGAGACCGATACGCTCTGGGGTTATTTTGAGCGACTCCGAAATGAAGATCCTGTTCATTACTGCGCGGAAAGCGAATTCGGTCCCTATTGGTCCGTGACGAAATTCGATGACATCGTCCAAGTCGAGAAGGACCCCGAGACTTATTCATCGGCTCGCAGCGTCGTTGTCGGCGATCCCGACCCGAACTTTCCGGTCGAGGCAGGCTTCATCACGATGGATGGCCCTCGGCACACGGCGCATCGAAAGGTGACTCAGCCTGTCGCCGGTCCACGCAACTTGAAAAAACTAGAGCCGATTATTCGGCAGCGAGTGGTCGACATCATGGACGGCCTGCCGGTCGGTGAAACCTTCGACTGGGTCGACAAGGTTTCGATCGAGCTCACAACCGCCATGTTGGCGACGCTCTTCGATTTTCCCTACGAGGAGCGACGCAAGCTCACTCATTGGTCGGACATGGCAACGGCTAGCCCCGCAATGACCGGCGCCGTCGATGTTTCGGAAGAGGAACGCAAGGTGTCGCTCATGGAATGTCTCGCCGAATTCCAGAAGTTGTGGGAACAACGAGAAAATAAATCTCAGGGCGAAAGCCTCGATTTGATAACAGCCCTCGCCAATAGCGACGCGACGAAAAATCTCGATCCGTTGGAGTATCTGGGAACGCTCCTCCTGTTGATCGTTGGGGGAAATGACACGACGCGAAATTCGCTGAGCGGCGGCGTTCTCGCCCTGAACGAGAACCCGAAGGAATACCAGAAGCTGCGGGACAATCTGGATCTCATTCCCAATATGGTCGACGAGATCATCCGCTGGCAGACGCCGCTTGCACATATGCGGCGAACGGCGACACGCGACACCGAACTGGGTGGCAAGCAAATCAAGAAGGGCGAGAAGGTCGTCATGTGGTACGTGTCGGGCAACCGGGACGACACGGTCATCGATCGAGCGAACGAGTTTCTCATCGACCGGGCAAGCGCCAAGCAACATTTGTCGTTCGGATGGGGCGTCCATTTCTGTATGGGGAGCCGACTTGCTGAGATGCAGCTGCGTATCGCCTGGGAAGAAGTCATGAAGCGGTTTCGCATGGTCGAAGTCGTGGGTGAGCCCATTCGGGTCCGATCCAATTTCGTGAAGGGCTTCCTGGAATTGCCCGTAAGAGTTCACCCCTGGTAATTCGTCTTCCGCGTCTCGAACAGACATTTGACGCTGCTCACGTGCTGACAAGATACGACATTCGCCACCCTTTCCGGCTTAATCCCGCGGTTGAAGGGCGAGAATGGTCTACGCCGCGAAGGTGGTAAGGTGGTGAGGAAAACGAAGGCGCATAGGAAAAACAAGCCCCCTTATTCGCCAAACGTGCTGATAAGGGACGATATGTCAAATCAGCGGCCGGGAGAGGGAAGCCCAGTGGCGTGGTCTATGCGCGGCGCTTAATCCAAGCGGGGGGTGGGAGCTGGGCCGGTCGCGGCGGCAACGGCGGTCCCCCTGTTCAACAACGGCAGAACAGGCGGGTAGCGGCGTCGCGAATGTCAGCTTTTGTCATCACCTT
>LWDU01040278.1_pt1 | contig 10590 bp, 10 predicted proteins | sample 727161 | NCBI WGS metagenome assembly LWDU01 (sample SAMN04566230, study PRJNA314399) | hydrothermal vent metagenome | isolation source: deep sea hydrothermal plume seawater | place: Mexico: Gulf of California, Guaymas Basin | collected 2004-07-11 | reverse complement strand
AGCTGTCTATCCGGATGTCAGCCGCTCAGTGAAAGAAGTAAAGATCGAGCTTGTACCGTTCCATACTGATTTCTCGAAAGCGCAAGAGGCTGAGTCGACACATGAAGACGCATCTCACGATGCTGCAGGCTCCCACGATGAAGTACCCCGTCCGCCGCAAGAACAAGCTCCGCATGAAGCGGAAGTGCACGGCGATGATCATCAAGCCGACCATCACTAATCATACATTTTAGAATTGTTTCAAAAGACGGCGGTAATATTCCAGCTCGTAATCAGGGCGGCTATATTCGCCTGAGCGTTTACGCAGTTCTTGCAAGATTTCCTCTGCACGTTTGCGTTCGCCTTCATCTGGGATTTTAACGGTAGAGCCGGGGAAGCCTGAGTTGTTATTGCCTTCCTGCATAGGACGGCCTAGCGGATCAAGACGCATGCTGCCAAAGGCCATCATCGCCATTTGTTTCATCATCTGCTGCATTTGCTGTGACATGTCCTGCATCGCTTCTTGCAGATATTGAAGAGCAAGTTCCTGATGCGGAATAGATCGCTGCGGGTCGTTTTGTCCAAGCGCAGTACCGGAGCCGCGCATTTCCTGCTCAGCCAGCTGCATCTTTTCAGGAATTTCATTGAGCTGCTCATCGGCATCCAGCATGAGTTGCCCCAAAACATAACGCAACGCGTTTTGTTCGATCTGCTTGTCAGCGGTGTCGAATTCTGGTGCGGAATCGTTTTCGTTATTGCGGCTAGGAGGCGGGGGTATCTCTCCAAAGCCCCAGTTTTTCAGGATTTGCTCTTCAAATTGTAAAAACTCGCCATAGCCTTTTGGCATGAACTGTTCGTGTTCCTGAACAATTTCATTGGTTTCTTCGAGTAGGGCTTTTTGTTTTTCGATCAGCTCCTGAAGCTCGTTAATGCCTTCCATCATAAACTCCATCTGCGGCGGCATCGCCATATTCACAGATGGATCAAGCTTATCCATGAATTGCTGTAGCTGTGATAGAAGGTCTAGTGCTTTGGACTTGTCACCTGATAAGGCTTCGGCCTTTAGCTGATCTAGGAACGACGCTATATCTTCGGGAGATACGAGGCTCTGCATCGCATCTGGCGGCATTTGCATCAGGGTGCCGTTTTCAGCCATACGGCGCTGCATTTCCTGCATGAGTTCTTGGAAATATTGTGCCAGTGCTTCCTGTAGTTCCTGTGTTGCCTTTGCAATCTGTTCGTCAGTAGCGTTCGGATCATTAAGCAGCGCTTCCAGATTTTCGCGGGCTTCGCGCAAATTGCGGGCCGCCAGCGGCAAATTGCCATCCTCAAGGCGAATGGCCGTATCCCAGAGCAGTTCAATAACACTAATAATATCTTTGAGCTCAGGATCGTAATGCAGGCGCGAGGCGGCGCTACGAATAGCCAGAAAGATAGTCGGATCATAGCGCAGCTGTGACGGATCCATTAGAAATTCGCTTAGCTCATAGGAGACATTGCGCGCAGCTTCGCGCGGCGTCCAGATCAAGCGCTTGCGCATATCAACAAGTTCACGTGCAATCGGGTTTGAGAACTGACGCTCCGGCAATGTTACAGTAAGCGGCGCTAATGTCGTGCTTTGTCCTTTGAAATCACTAACTGTAAACTCAAGAACTACGGGAAGGCCCGCCCAAGGATGCCATGCCAGATCATAAACAGGGGAAACTTCCAGCTCTTCGTTCGCTGGACTAATCAACGCACGCGACTCTTCGTAAGGTGCGCCAAGCGGCGATGCGTCCACATTAGGAGCCAGCGTCATGCGCATTGTCATGTTGGTGACGCCGTAATCATCGAGAACGCTAAGCTTTGTGCGCAGAGAGCCTTTCTCAAGAGTTTCTGGGGCATCTAACAATGTCACATTTGGCGGCGTGTCCTCGATGTAGTTGTAATCAAAACTTAGATTTGTGAAAGGTAACTGACGCAGCTTGAAGTTATTGCCCTCCGTAACGGGTAGTTCCAGAGACCAATGATTGCCATCGAGCGGTGTTAATGATGTCTCATTTTCGCCGATACTATATTGCGGTGTTGTCCATCCACCTGTCAGCCTTATTTTAATACTGCTGCCTTCAGGGATGTCAATCAGGACGTTGTCACCCATATTTTCCTGTAAGACGATCTGCGCAAGGTTAGTGTAGTCGGGTGGTGTAATCCATATTGTATATTTGCTGCTTTTCTCTGCCTTGTCGTTCTGCGGAAACGGCTGGAAACCTGCATAGATACGACCTTTCCAGTCAGGGCCTGCCGCAACAAAGCCTGTGACCAATATAATTATGGCAAGGTAGCGAAGCGCGTAAGGATCACGGTTTGAGAGTTGGATATTCGGGAATGCAGGGCGCAAGGATGATACGGCCTCAATTGCGCGGGCTTTGTTGTGTTCCCAAAGGCTACGTGTTGCACGCTTTTCCGGATTGATCAGCGTATCTTCTATGGCTGCGATTGGGCGGTGCTGCAGATTGTTGGCGCGCTCTAATCTGCGGTTAACATCGTGATGCGCGGGCATCCTTAAAGTTTTGAAGACAGGACGCATGAAATAGATCAGGCCAATTATGTAGGTCGCCAGCATGATGATGCCGGCAACGTGGCCAAGCGCAGCAGGCACATTCCACATCCACATCCCGATAAATAATGCTGACCAGCAAACAGGGCGCCACAAAGTCGTGAAGGCCGTTTCGACAAACAAAGAGCCTGCCGTCACAAATCGCAATGATTTCAAACGGTTTACAGCAGATAGCTTCTTTGTATCAAACGGGTCTGTCATCAATCAGTATCAAGCCAGTCGGGTATGATGTCCTTTTTAATTATATCCTGAATATCCTGTCTCTGGCGAATGACGGCAGAATTCCTGCCTTCGACCAGAATTTCAGCGGGTAAGGCGCGTGTATTGTAATTTGATCCCATAGCGGCACCGTAAGCCCCAGCGCTCATCATGGCGATTAGCTCGCCATCTTTGGCTTATTCAATTTCACGGTCCTTGGCAAACGTGTCACCTGTTTCGCAAACAGGGCCGACAACATCATAGGCGCGAGACTTGCGGCCGCCTTGCTCCATGACCGGTCTAATCGAGTGGTAAGCCTCATATAGAGCAGGGCGCATAAGATCATTCATACCCGCATCAAGGATCAGGTAATTGCGGTTCTCGCTCTCTTTCGCGTAAATCACGCGACTGATCAACACACCCGCATTAGCTGTCAGATAACGACCTGGTTCCAGAATGATCTGTGTGTCCAGCGGTTCGATGATTTCTTTGATCAGGTCTGTATAGGCCGCAGGATCAATCGGTTTTTCATCATCATATATGACGCCCAGACCGCCGCCGATATCAAGGCGGGTGATTTCATGTCCGTCGGAACGCAATTCATTGACAAAATCGGCCATCACTCCAAATGCTTCCCGATAGGGGCCGAGAGCTGTTAGCTGTGAACCTATATGCATACTAAGACCGACAGGCTCTACAAATTCGCTGCCCTCACAAAGTTTGTATGCAACTTTAATATCACCGCGTAACATGCCAAATTTGTTGTCACTTTTTCCTGTGGTGATCTTGGCGTGCGTGCCGGCTTCAACATCAGGATTCATGCGGAAAGCCACAGCGACGGAGATTGTAGAATGCTCGGCAATCGCGATAATGCGTCTTAATTCGGGCAGTGATTCAACGTTAATCTGGTGAATACCTGCCTGTAATGCCTGCAAGATTTCCTCATCGGTTTTACCAACGCCCGAGAAAACAATGCGCTCGGCAGGAATGCCTGCCTGCAAGGCACGGCTTAGTTCTCCCCCTGAAACCACGTCACAGCCGCATTCCTGCTGCGCCATATAATTCAAAATAGCCTGATTACTATTGGCTTTGCAGGCATACGCAATTAAAGGGCGGTTATCTGGGTGCAGCGAACCGCGTAAAGCTTGTTTCAATGCCAGAATTTGCTTTTTAATTTCAGTCAGACAGTACACATAGCTAGGTGTGCCGTATTCAGAGGCAATGTCGACCATAGAAATATCATCAGCGTGCAGAATGCCGTCTTTATAATGAAAACCGCTCATGGCTTAGCCTTCCACTGAAGAGGGGTATGTATTTGGGAACTCTGTATCCTCGGCACCTGGTGGCGGGTCTAGCCTGCTAGGCTTTACGCCGCAGCCGCTAAGAAAGACGAGAGCAGATAAAGACAGGCACAAAACGGCAAGGAATGAATATTTTTTAAGCAGCATAAAGACCTCTAATGCGATTATCTTCGAAACATAGCACAGGAAACGGTCAAGGCAACGTACGTGCAGGCAAAACCTAAGTAAAACCCACATATTTGAACGCTCCGCTGTAACGCTTGCGATCTTTTATCTGATTGGAGATTTATTAAGCTAAAATAATGCGTTATAATCAATTCGCATTAATACTTTTAAAGGATTTAACGGCTAATATTAGTAAGGCCGAGAGTTATTAAGGCGCGTATTCAGTAGAGAAGGACTTTATGCAGGGAATGGCACAGACACTTAATCAGGACGATTCTCTCAAGAAAATGAATCAGGAACAACTTGATGAAATTGTGCGCCTGCATAAGCGATTCATGGAAGGTCGCAATGGCGGCCGCCGCGCAATTCTACGCAAGGTGAACCTGTCGGGCCTGTCCCTTCGCGAACAAGATTTACGTCAGGCTGATTTCAGCGGCTGTGATATGACGAATATGGATTTGGCTGGCGTGAATTTCCGCGAAGCATCCTTGTACGCATGCAATCTTAGCCATTCTAACTTGAACAAAACTATTTTCGTACGCGCTGATTTGCGTGGTTCTCGTATTGAGAGCGCAGATCTGGCAGGTGCTGACCTGGATCGTGCTGACCTTCGTGCGGGCGGTTTCTCGGATAACGGACAATTTAGCCGCGGCGAAGATGTGAACTTCCGCGGTGCTAACCTGGCGGGTGCAAAACTTTCGGGAACATTGGCGAGTAGTGCTGATTTCTCTGACGCGATCATGGCCAAAACAGATTTGACGGGTGCTGATTTGCGTAATGCCCGTTTCGAAGGTGCAGACCTGACCGAAGCCGAAGTGCGCGGTGCGCAGCTGATGGGTGCGAATATGCGCTCAACAATTCTGACAGGCGTACACCTTGAAGATATTAAAGGCAGCGGCGTTGATCTGACAGATTCTATTACAGACGAAAACGTTGGTAAGTCTCTGGATCAATTGGAGCAGCCTTTGGCACGTTTGATCAAAGAACACCGCAACTGGGTGGCGTCTGTCGGGAAAGATGGATCACAGCTGGATTTAAGCGGTTATGATCTGCGTATCCTTCTGTCATTGGCCGGTGAGAAACTGACAGCGCTAAGAGCCACTGGTGCGCGCTGGTGCGGTATGGATCTAACGGATATCCAGCTGCAGAGCGCAACACTTGAAGAATCAGATTTTCGTAGCTGTTTCCTGCGTGGTGCTGACTTCCGTGCAACGAATTTGAAGCGTGCGCGTTTTAGCCATGCTGATTTGCGTAATGCTGATTTCAATCCGCTTTTCTTTGAAAGTGCCGGACAGAAAATGGCGAGCCCATGCGATATGACCGAAGCAAATTTGCGTTACGCGAACTGTGCGGGTGCTAAGATGAAGAAAGCCAAGTTTATCGATGCTGATGTGGCCTATGCCGATTTTAGTAATTGCGATCTAAGCGGCGCGGACTTCACAGGGGCGCGCTATGATAATGCGATCTTCACAAATGCGAATATCGAAGATGCTAAATTTGACGGCGATGCACCGTCAACAAGCTAACTTTACTGTCCGCTATTAAACATTACAGCCAGTATTAGAAAGAACAGCGCCAAGCCTTGGAGTGTAACGCGTGCACGCATTAAGCGGTTGCCGTATTTCTCGTTAAACTCGCCGCCTTTAATCATGGAGATCAGGCCGATCACCAGCGTTCCCAGTACGGCTAACATTGCCAGAATAAGTAAGATAATGAATATGTTCATGGTGTACCTATGCTTTCGCCGTTAGAAAGTAGTTCACGGCCGTATTGCTATTTGAAAGAGAGAACTCGTTTTTCACAGGGTTGAAAACAAGCCCCTTAATGTTGTGCTCACGGGCACCAGCTTTGCGCACCATACGGGCAAGTTCTGATGGTTTTAGAAACTTTTTCCACTGGTGAGTACCGCGTGGTACCCATCGCAGAATATGCTCGGCAGCAACAATGCCTAAAGCGTAGGATTGCGGGGTTCTGTTGAGTGTTGAAAAAATGATGAGCCCGTCTTTTGCACAGAGTTTCACACAGTTTTCCACAAACTCTTCCACATTATCAACGTGCTCTATGACTTCCAGCGCCAAGACTACGTCGTATGTTTCTTTTAGGTCTTCAGCAGCACCATTTTTATAGGTGATTTTAAGGCCGCTTTGTTCTGCGTGTTCGGTTGCAACCGCAATGGCGTTGGTATCGGCATCAACGCCTGTAACTTTACCGCCAAGGCGCGACAATGGTTCGCATACAAGGCCGCCCCCGCAGCCAATATCCAGAATTGATAGATCTTTTAAGGCACCCAGAGCGTCGGTATCGCGCGCGTAATGCTCGCAAATCATTGATTTAATGTAACGAATGCGCTCTGGATTAAGGCGGTGCAAAGGCTTGAATGGACCTTCTTCATCCCACCAATGGCTGGAATCTTTGGCAAAGTTTTCAACTTCTTTGATGTTTACTGAACTGCTCATAACTTACTCGCGTCATAATTTCGTCGCTATATAACCATATTTTTAGGCCATACCCTAAAAGAAATATAGCGTTCTTTGCCGCATCGCGTTAAAAACACAAAGAAAGGGTATGGTATGGCATTAATCGTCGCAAAATTTGGCGGAACATCAGTTGCAGATGTGAAGCGTATCGAACGTGCTGCGGATAAAATCGCAGCCGAAGTTGCGCGTGGACATCAGGTTGCCGTTGTGGTGTCTGCCATGGCAGGGGTCACAAACCAATTGATTGAATACTGCCGCGAAGTCAGCCCTATGCACGACGCCCGCGAATATGACTCTGTGGTTTCCAATGGAGAGAATATCACATCAGGTCTGATGGCGATGGCCCTTCAGAAGCGCGGTATCATGGCGCGATCATGGCAAGGCTGGCAGGTGCCTATTAAATGTAACGATGTGCATGGCAAGGCACGCATTGTCGGCATTAACATTGAAGAAATGAAAAAGCGTCTGGACGAAGGCGAAGTTGGCGTGCTTGCAGGCTTTCAGGGCGTTACATCCCGTAACCGTATTACAACATTAGGCCGCGGCGGTTCTGATACGACAGCGGTGGCATTGGCTGCAGCCTTGGGCGCAGAGCGTTGCGATATTTATACAGATGTTGATGGCGTCTATACAACAGACCCGCGCATCGTGAAAAAAGCCCGTAAGCTGGATAAAATTTCATATGAAGAGATGCTCGAAATGGCATCACTGGGCGCTAAAGTTTTGCAAACGCGCTCGGTTGAAATGGCAATGAAACAAGATGTTCCTGTGCAGGTTCTTTCAAGTATGGAAGAAGCCATTGGCAGTGATTTGCCGGGAACACTGGTGACAAGAGAGGAAGATATTGTGGAACAGGAAATTGTAAACGGCATTGCCTACAGCAAGGACGAAGCCAAAATCACATTGATCGGTGTGCCTGATTTACCGGGTGTGGCCGCAAAAATCTTTGGCCCGCTGGCAGATGCTGCAATCAATGTTGATATGATCGTTCAGAAGATCTCTAAAAACGAGAAGTCTACGGATTTGACTTTCACAGTGTCACAGAGTGATCTGCCACGTGCGATAGATACATTGAATAAATGTGAAGAGCTAAAAGATACTGAAATCCGCGGTGATGACACGGTTGTGAAGGTGTCTGTGGTCGGAATTGGCATGAGAAGCCACGTCGGCGTGGCGCAAACCATGTTTAAAACGCTCGCTGAAAAGAATATCAACATCCAAGTTATCGCCACTTCTGAGATTAAAATCAGTGTGTTAATCGCATCCGAGTACACAGAATTGGCTGTTCGTGCATTACATGATGCATACGGACTGGAAAAGAAATAATTTTTGCTCTATAGGTTTTCATATGCAAGAGAACAAAGCGCATGAGCAGCACACCCAGCAGGACTGGGGCAGCTACGCTAATATGCCCGTAGGTGAAATCCTGCGGCGCACGCGTATGCATTATGATCTGTCCTTGCAGGACGTTGAGCGCGCTTTGCACATCCGTTCTATGCAGCTGAACGCGATAGAAGAGGGCAACCTCGCCAATCTTCCGGGGCGCGTCTATGCCATTGGCTTCGTCCGCACTTATGCAGAATTTTTAGGTTTGGATGGCGACAAGATCGTCCAGCTTTTCAAATCCCAGATAGCAGGCCACACGCCTAAACCGGAATTATATATGCCTGCGCCGACAGCAGAAAACAAACTGCCGAATAAATACATTCTGGCAGCAGCATTCTGCGGCTTGGTTGTATTCAGTGTGATTATTGCTGTGATGACACCCAATAAAGAAACACAAGAAGTACCATTGCCTGAGCCTACGCAAATGGCTTCAGTTTCACCGGAGCTACTATACGGCCCTCCGCGACCTGATGACATTCAAGCTATTCTGATGCTTACAGAGCCTGCAGCAGGTGATGCGACGATTGCAACGGACGAGCCGCGCATTGAAATCGGTGCCATTGAAAATGCATGGGTCGAGATCCGTGATGAAGAGGGCAAAGCTCTGGTTTCGCAAATCCTGAAGCCGGGTGATACTTACTTTGTACCGAACCAGGAAGGCCTGGTCATGGATACAGGGAATATCGGTGCATTGGAATTCACGCTTGATGGCGTTAAACTCAATCCTCTGGGTGAAATGGGCGATGTACGCCGCAAAATGGAACTCAGTCCCCAAGCTCTTCTCGGCACGCCTGAAGAAGACGCTATAGAACAACTAGAAAACAACACAGCAGCGGAGTAGCAAATGGCCTTGCAAGATAAACTGGCGCCTTTGAAAGTGCGTCACGAAGAATTGGCTGCGCTAATGTCTGAAGGCAATCTTTCAGGTGACGCCTTTGTAAAACTCTCAACGGAATATGCAGAGCTATCGCCTGTGGTCGAAGCCATTGATCAGTACGAATCTGCATTGAAGGAAAAAGAAGACCTTAAAGAGCTTCTTAAAGATCCTGAAATGAAGGCCATGGCCACGGATGAAATGTATGAGCTGGAGCACAAGATTCCGAAGCTCGAAGATGAAATCAAAAAAGCGCTTATTCCTAAAGACTCAGCCGATGCGAAGAACGCGATTCTTGAGATACGTGCCGGTACTGGTGGTGATGAAGCAGCGCTGTTCGCAAGTGACCTATATGTCATGTACAAGGGTTACGCGTCGCAAATGGGCTGGAAAATGGAATTAGTAGAAGCGTCTGAAAATGATTTGGGCGGTTACAAGGAAGTTATCGCCGAAATCACAGGAACCAATGTGTTTGAAAAACTGAAATATGAATCAGGCACACACCGCGTGCAGCGCGTCCCCAAAACAGAATCTGGCGGCCGTATCCATACATCTGCCGCAACTGTAGCAGTTTTGCCTGAAGCAGAAGATGTAGACATTCATATTGACGAGAAAGACCTGCGTATTGATACATACCGCTCTCAAGGTGCGGGTGGTCAGCACGTTAACACAACTGACAGTGCGGTACGTATTACCCACGTGCCAACCGGTGTGGTCGTGGAAATGCAGGAGGAGCGTTCCCAGCATAAGAACCGTGACAAAGCGATGAAAATCCTGCGCACGCGTCTTTATGACGCAGAGCGCATGCGTCTTGCTAATGAGCGTGCTGCAGATCGCAAGTCACAAGTGGGCACAGGTGATCGTTCAGAGCGCATTAGAACCTATAATTACCCGCAAGGGCGCGTATCAGATCACCGTATCAATCTAACGTTGTATAAGATCGATGAGGTAACATCAGGGGAAAGCTTGCATGAAATCATTGATGAATTGATTGCTCACGATCATGCGGCTAAACTGGCCGAGATGGAATTTTAACAACCAGAATCTGTGCGGCCAGCGTGTCCCAAATCAACTTAAAAGATATATACGATGAAATGCGTGCGGCATTGGATGGCGCAGGCATTGAAGATAGTGATTTTATTGCCCGTCAGCTTATTAAATCTAAGCTGGATGTAAGTGATATTACAATCGCATTGAATACAAACACCCATATCTCCGAAAAATGTCAGGATGAGTTGCGTGAGTTTATTCAGCGTACGGTTAGGGGGGAGCCTTTAAACCGTATTCTTGAGGAAAGCCGTTTCTGGGGGCTGCGATTTAAAGTGACCAGTGACGTTCTGGATCCTCGCAATGATACCGAGACGATTGTCGATCTCGCCCTGAAGAGGCTTCTTGGTAAATCACCGGGACATATCCTTGATATGGGAACAGGCACTGGCTGCATTATCATCAGTTTGTTGACAGAGTGGAGTGTATGTCAGGGGGTAGCCTCTGATATTTCTCCAGAAGCACTGAAAATCGCCAGGCATAACGCTGAATTAAATGGTGTAGCCGATCGTATGAGCTTCGTCAGAAGCGATTGGGGGAATGATGTTAAAGGGAAATTCGATCTGA
>LWDU01038984.1_pt1 | contig 10593 bp, 6 predicted proteins | sample 727161 | NCBI WGS metagenome assembly LWDU01 (sample SAMN04566230, study PRJNA314399) | hydrothermal vent metagenome | isolation source: deep sea hydrothermal plume seawater | place: Mexico: Gulf of California, Guaymas Basin | collected 2004-07-11 | reverse complement strand
GTGAGCCTTGAAGTCGCCTTCGGGCAACCGCGCATCATTGAGTTCGTATTCCAGCTCAAAGAGCCAGTGATAGTTGGGTCGCCAGGAGATCTCGGGAGATACGCTAGTACTTGTTCCCCCGTAGAAACCACCGTGGGTGACCTGTATGGCTCCTTGGACAGCGCGGTTGTGACTCGTATCGATTCGGACATAGCCTCGGTCCACCGGGTAGCTTCCAGGGGGAACTTCCACGCCTCCGAAAACCATCAAGTAGCCACGAATCCGTTGATAATCGTGTCTGTAGGCGACGGTAATCGCGTCACCAATCTCGCTTCGGAGGCTCACCGGGACCAGATTGAACTGCGCCGAATCGATCTGGTTGAATTCATCCGTGATCAAGTATCCGATCATTTTCGAATCAATCGTCCGGATGTAGTCATCGCGGCGGATCCGATTCCGATAGGAACCGCTATAGCGTCGAATTGACTGTCGATCGACGAAGTCTGGATCTTCAACCAGCAACCGGGAAGCGGCCCTTTCCAGGGGCACATCGACAAAGCCCAGCCCAGGAGTGTAGTTCTTATCCACTCCCGCGATTCCGACTTTCCAGCTCGTGCGATCGTTTGGATACTCCATGAGTGCGCCGTAACTCCACTCTTCTTCGCTCTCGCCCTCGGTAAAACTTTTGGAGAACCATGCCTGTCCCATTAGCGTTTGGCCGCCATTGAAATCGCTATTCGAGTAGTTGAAGTCCATGCCAAAAAGGGAATTATCGCGATCACTCGAGGGATTCCCATGGGTAAAAATTGCTCCTACTGTGGACTCTTCGAGGACATTCATCGCCAGGCGGCCCACGACCAGGTTCTTCTGCTCCTCGCCGACGGGAGCATCGAGAACCACGTCCATCAGGCCGAAATTAAATCGATCCAGTCGACCGGTGACCTTTCCTCCTGCAAGAATATCTACGGCCTCGGAATCTCCATTCGAGTTTTCCACAATCCCGATTTTCCTCGAGTAGAAGGGAAGACCGTTTTTGTAGCTCCGGGTGGCCTCATAATCCGCAAAACTAAAAATCAGGGAATCCTGTAGAAAGAAGTCTCTTTTCTCGGGAAAGAAGAGGCTTGAGCGACCGAGATTGACCTGACGATCGTCGACCTCGGTCTCTGCGAAATTCGTATTCGCGGTAAACGAAGCCACCACCGAGGGAAGAAAGTTGTAGAAGGCATTTATACTCGGCTCGACGGAGTTTTCGGGCACCGATTCGTCGCGCTCGTTGACCCGTGTGGCCGTGGCTGAAGGTGTCAGGGTAATCCCGAGCCCCTGCTCAATTCCCAGCATCCCCTCGAGCGTACCCGCGACGCCAAAATCGCTCACGAAACGCTGAGGTTGTGTATCACTCCAGCGAATTTGCTCATCGTTTCGCCGAATTCCCCGGGAAAAATTAAACCCCCAGACATCGGTCTCGGGATCGAAGTTAAGCGAATGGAACGGGATCGCGATCTCGACGCTCCAGCCACCCGAATCGATGGAGGCTTCGGCGAACCACAGCGTCTGCCAGTCACTATTGAACGCGTCGCCTTCCACCAGCACGTCGTGCCGGGAACCTCGGGGGTTCACCTCAAATGCGTATCCATTGCGGTGATCGTTAAATGTATCGAGTCCAATTACGATACGATCGTCGTACCAGAGCAGGGCGTCTCGGAGCATCAAGTTGGCAACGATCGCCTCGGGGTCCGTATCGTGGCAGCGAATTCCGAAGTAGATGAATTCACCGTCGGTGAGGATTCGGACGTCGGTGCGCTGAGAAGGCTTGGCGCCGGGAACCGGGGTGACCTGAAGGAATGTGTCAATTAGAGCCGCATCGGCCCAGGCGGCATCGTCGAGCCGACCATCAACATTGGGCGGCGTTTCCGTCCAGACAATCCGAACGCTGGGCCGGACTTCTTCGGACTGTGTGAGGGACGGAATAAAGAGGGCGAGCAATAGCCATAAAACGAGGCGGCGATAGCTGCATAGACTCACGCGGATGGTTCTCGCTCTCTTAACTGAAGTTTTCGGAGGCCACACCAATGTTGCCCACTCGCTGTCGGCGGCAAACCGCTGGCGACAGCTGGGACCCAGCGCCTCATACTACAGCGTGCTTTCGGGGTGAGTCAACGCAGCTCGTTCGCGGGCACCGCGCGTACTTCGATGGATGCCGTCGCGCTGAGGGCTTCAAGGGCAAAGGGCTCATTCCCCAAGCGCAGTTCCGAGAGACCGTTTTCGCGAGAGACCGACTTCTCGCCCTTCCTTCCAGGCCAGAGAAGGATTTCACCAGCTGTCCTCGCCCGCAAGGATAAATCCGGGCGGTCCAGCAAGTCAACACGAAGAGGTCCGTCCCTGGTCTCCAAGCGCGCCGGACGGGCAACGCTCGGGTTCTTGAGAACAACTCGCAGTTCACCGCTCCCGGTTTGAGCCGAAACCCTACGACCCGTAGTCAGTCGAAGCCGACCGGAAGAGGTTCGGGCGGTCAGGTCTCGTTTGACTCCCTTGACCTCGATCAGTCCATGGTCGGTTTCAACTTGCATTTCGAGTCCCGCCGGAACGAGGAGACTCAAATCGATTCGTCCGTTGAGGCGTCCGTCTTCATTGCGGATCTCGGCGCTCGGGTAGTGAGTTTCCACCACCACCTCGCCCTCCTTCGTAGAGATCGAGACATCGGCGTCCGTCTGCTCCGGGGCAAATCGCTGGATGATGGCGACGACAAGCAGTTTTCCGTCCCCGCTGCTGCGCGCCCGAATATCGCCCAACCGGTTGGAGACCCTCAGTGCCGAATCCGCCGGAAGTTCGACCTGCCAGCGAGAAGTGTCGACCCAGACTTGGGGCTCAGTAGGCGGTTCACCCGACAGGGTCCCGCCCGCCCAGAACAGAGCCATAAGAGATGCCACCCCGAGTAGGCGCAAAGGTCCCATGACTCCGTCTTCGTCCTCCATCATTCCCTGGCGAGTAGCGAGCAGATCCTATAGGTCGACGGCCCTACATTCGAGGCGCCAAGTCGTCCCTCGACAAGAGTCTACACCTTTTGCTTCAATTTCAGTAAAGCTGGGATCTGCGATCGGGTGTAACAGCGAGTCGGTGAGCCTCGCTGCATCGACGTGTGGGAACCAATGCCCCGACTGATTGGAGAACCAGCGGATTTTTTGAAACGCACCGGGAATCGGGGCCAAAAATGGCCGGGGCGGGGGCTCGGCATGTAGCCATCGCTCAAAAGTCTATGGGCAATCGACGGGATGGGTAAACTTCACATTGATGATTTATGAAGGTTGGACCCCGGAGCAGAGAGGGTCCGGCTCTGAAATTTCTGGCAACGGCGAAACCCGACAGAAAGGCCCTAGGCGCAAACAGGTTCGAGTCGTCGCCCAAGGCCCGATTTCCCCGGACGAAACTCTTCCTTGTTCAATTCCAAGGATGTAGAGCAGGAAGCGCCGATTCCAGGAGTAATTTCGCGAGTGGTTCCAGGGGGCCCCTCCCCAACCGCCAAGGAAATCGGGATATTCTTCCAGAATCATATGAGCCCTCTGGGACCAAAAACGCGGATACGCTCCTGGTGAACCCGCTGCCCGATGGGACGATTCATAATTCATTAATGTTAAAGTGTCATTCTCCCTTTTGTTCCAAGAGTAAATGGCTGACCGGAATAACTAATTCTAAGATTCGGATCGAGAAATCAGATCCCGGACGAGGAAGAGGGCTTGGCGTGGGTACGATCTCGAGTAGCTTAAGTAGAAAGCTCCAGTCGCCATCGGACCCTTCGTCTGAACGGCGACCGCGATGGGAAAGCCAGCCTACCCCACCCGGCGGCTCGAATGGGACCCTAGCCGTAGCATCATGCGCTTCGAGCCATAGCCGATCGATTTCCTGGGCTGCTTATTTTCTGAACCTGCTCGCTCCAGTCGCGCTGGTTTATTTCGCGATCTCTGCGCTCGCACTAGCGGCCTCTGCGCAGCCGGCCCCAGCGCAGAAACTGAGCTCCAGCCGAGTTCTCATCGGTGCCGAAGCAATGCCAGCCGTCGAACCAGCCTTTGTCGACATCGACATCCGAAACCTCGCCATACGTCGAGCTTGGAGCCCCGGAGACGGCATCAAAATGATCCCCAAGCGCTTTTACCTGAGCGGAAAACTGGTCGATTCCCAGTCCCGGGCCAAAGCGCCCATCGCAGGCAAAGTCGACCCACTGCTTGAGGCCCAGGCCGAGGCGACAGTCGGTAAATTGGAGGTCCCACCCCTGCTCAATTTCAGCGGTGGTCTCTTCACCGGTGCCGCCCCCCCCGATACCGTAGGCGATGTCGGCATTCAGTATTATATCCAGTCGACCAACTCGAGCGGCGGATCCGTCTTCTCCGTTTACGACAAAGAAACCGGCGTATTAGTAGCTGGCCCCTTGAACATGGACGCGTTGAGTGCGGGCTCGCCGGGGATCGTCAACTGTTCCATCGGGCGGGGCGACCCAATTGTTCTCTACGACCACTTGGCGAGTCGCTGGCTTCTCTCAGAATTCTCCGATGCGGGCAACAAACTCTGTATTTACATTAGTGCCACCGCGGACCCGATAGCCGGGGGCTGGTTCGCCTACGAGTTCTCCGCGCCACAATTTCCCGATTATCCGAAATACGGAGTTTGGCCGGACGCGTACTACATCGGCACCAATGAAGGATCTGGCCCCGGTCTCTACGCTCTGGATCGCACGAGCATGCTCTTAGGTCAGGCAGCCACCATGCAGCGCTTCGGCACAAGCCGTCTCAACGGCTTTGGCTTCCAGATCCTCAACCCTTCCGACCTGGACGGTCCCACCCCGCCCCCCGCCAACACCCCAAATTTCTTCGTTCGCCACAACGATGACGAGACCCATAATTCACAAGCCAACGATCCCTTGAACGATTTCATCGAGATCTTCGAATTTCGGGTGGATTTCGCGAATTCGGCCAACTCGAGTCTTACCGGCCCCATCTCGGTTCCGATTTCGGATTTCGACTCTAATCTCTGTGGATTGAGCAGCTTTAGCTGCATTCCCCAGCCCAACGCAGGCATCCCACTCGACCCTCTGCGCGAGGTCGTCATGTGGCGTGTGCAATACCGCAACACGAGTGCCTACGAGAGCCTTGTCGGTAGTCATGTCACCGACGTAGACAACACCGACCATGCGGGGGTTCGATGGTGGGAGCTTCGTCGAAACAACGGGGGACCGTGGAGCCTCGCCCAGGAAGGTACTTACGCTCCCGACGCCCACAGTCGGTGGATGTCCAGTGCCGCCACGGACCAGAGCGGAAATCTCGCCTTGGGCTACAGCACGGGGAGCGCGTCTCTCTCTGCCGGCATTCGCTACAACGGTCGTCTCCAAGGGGATCCTCCGGGCATTCTGAGCCTGGGAGAAACCGTGCTGAGCTTGGGAACCGGAGTGCAGTCCAATGAGCGGTGGGGCGACTACAGCGCGCTTGTCGTGGATCCGGTTGACGATTGCACGTTCTGGTACACCAACGAGTATGCGCCCGCCAATGGCACCTGGGCCACCCAGATCGGAAAGTTCAAGTTTGACTCCTGCGGCACTCCGGGAATCAACGTCTCGGCGACGAACCTCTCACAGAAGATTTGCTCGCCTTCGGCTCTGAAGGCGATCACTGTTTCCGTAACGAGCTCTGGAGGGTTCACTGGAGCAACAGCGCTCTCCTTCCCAAGTCTTCCCCCTGGATTCTCGGGCAGTTTCTCGGCAACACCCGTGACTCCAACTGCCCAGAGCACCGCGATACTGACTGCAGACGCCAACGCATTCTTCAACACACACCAGATCGAGATCCTCGCGACGGCTACGGGAGCAGAAAACAAGAGCTTACTCGCTGATGTAAAAGTCTATAGCCTCGTTCCGCCGGTGCCGGACCTTCAAATCCCCGGAGACGGGTCGGTCAATGTTTCAACACTTGCGCCTTTCTCCTGGACCCACACCTATCAAGCCGAAAACTACACCCTGGAGGTCGACGACGATCCCACATTCAGCAGCATCGACCTGCTGGCCAGTGGCCCCGGAGTAACGCACATTGCCACCACACCGTTCCAGTCGCTAACGACCTATTACTGGCGCGTCCGAACGAGCAATGCATGCGGCGAAGTTCTATCTCCTGTCCACAGTTTCACCACGGCCGGCACCAACCTCTTCTGCAGTAGCCCGAATCTTCCTCTCTCATCGACATCCCCGGTCTCGGACAGCATCAACATCACTCAGCTCGAAGCTTTGACCGACCTTAGTGTCAGCTTGGACATCGCCCACTCGTGGGTAGGCGACGTAAGAACAACCCTGACTCATGTCGATACAGGAACGTCGACCGTGCTCATCGATCGCCCCGGATTCACCACCGCAACGGGAGGGTTTGGCTGTTCGACAAACGATATCAATGCCACGTTGTCAGATCTTGGATCGGGTGCTGCGGAAAACCAATGCTCCCCCACGGCTCCCGCACTTATGGGCACCCTGACCCCCAACAATCCCCTCTCCGCCTTTGCTGGCGAGAGTCTCGCGGGCACTTGGACGATACTGGCCGAAGACCTGGCGGGAGGCGATAGCGGAACCTTCAACCAATGGTGCCTAGTTCCGACCCAGCTGCCCGAACCCACAAGCTTTATTCTTCTATCCACTGGAATTCTATTCATGAGTGGCGAGCAAGCACTCCGCAGACGGCGGCGGCGGAAGAGCGCGGCCGATCCGCGATAGGTCCGGGAGTGGCTTTCCTCCGAATGGGTAAAAGACATTCGGTCGTAGCCCGAATGGGCCTTGCACCACGAGCCCGAATCGCACTCACTGTGCTTCTTGTCGCTCTTATCACTTTGGTGACTCGTGTCGCTACGCCGGACACACAAGAACCTTCTCCGCCCGAAACGTCGGATGCAAACTCGTCGGAGCGGCCTCGGGAAACTATTCAGATCATTGGCGTCCAGAACCCAGCTCTCGGAATCGAGGACACGATTCCGGCGATTCTTGTTAGCGAACAAAATCTAAGGGTTTCTGTCCCGCAAGTACTGACAGATGCCCTCCGCGGTGTTCGTACCGTCGCGGTCCAAACCACAACGCCCGGCCAAGGCTCACCATTCATTCGCGGTCTCACGGGCTCCGGCATCCTCAATCTGGTTGACGGTACACGGCTCAACAACGCCATCTATCGGGCCGCGCCTACACCCTACATCGCCCTGGTCGAACCTCGCCTGATTGACCAAATCGAAATTTTGAGAGGGCCCGCGTCCGTCCGACATGGCAGTGACGCGATGGGCGGGGTCATTCAACTGCACACTCGCCGACCTGTCTTCGAGGGGAGCTCCTGGCAGTCTCGAGGAACGATCATCGGCATTTTCAATTCCGCCGATCTCGCCCGGGGAATGCGCGCGGAAGTCGAGTTCGGAAATCAAGAATTGGGGTTTATGGGCGGGTTCTCCGGGCTTGAAACCGACGATCTCGAAGGGGGTGGAAATGTCGGGCGACAGATCCCCAGCGCGTACAGCAGCCTTGGTGGAGATTTGGCCGTGCTCTGGACGCCCGCCAAAAATCAAACCCTCACCTTTGATGTCCAATACGCTCAGCAACCCAAATCGCCGCGCTACGACGAAATGACAACAGGCTTTGGCCAGAGCCACCCGTCGGCGTCCGAATTCTACTACGAGCCCCTTGAACGATTATTCGGACACATCCAGTATCAGGATGCTCGAGGATCAGACTACTTCGATTCTTTCCGCTTCGACCTTTCCTTCCAGCGAATTCGTGATGACCGCCGAACGCGAGACTACGAGAGCACAATTCAAGTTCGTGAACGCAATTCGAGTAAGCTCTTGGGAATCTCAGCCGTGGCAACAAAGAGGATCGGTGACGATTTCCGACTCAACTGGGGGGCCGACGGCTATCTGGATTGGGTTTCCAGTGACCGAGACGATACAGATACGCTCACTGGGCTAACGACCTCCGCCCCATCCAGGTTTCCAAACGGATCGACGATGAACACGTATGGAATCCATTCCGATTTCTCCCTTGGCCTTCTCCCCGGGCTCACACTCGATGGCGGAATTCGGTACAGCTTCATCGACACCGAAATTCCGGGTTTCGGGTCGTCGCCGCCCGGGCATAGCCAGTTGAGCGATGTCACGGGATCCGTCGGTATTCTGCTGGAGATCTGGTCGAATACCGAGTTCATCGCGAGCTTTCGTCGGGGATTTCGCGCACCCAACATCTTCGATTTAGGGGCACTCGGTCCACGCCCGGGGAACAGATTCAACGAGCCGACATCCCAACTCTCACCCGAAATCATCTACACAACGGATCTCGGGTTTCGTTATCACGGAGACACTGCCCAAACCGAAATCTTTTTTTACTACTCGCACTACGATGACAAAATCGAATCCTTATCCACCGGAGGGCTAACACCCGAAGGACGCGACATCGTGAAAAGCGTGAATACCAAAGAAGTCAGGCTCGCTGGGGTCGAAGTTTTCGAACGCATCCAACTTCGGGAATCGATATCGATGGCCTTTTCTTTCTTTTGGACTTGGGGCGAGCAGTCTCAGGTGACCGGAGGCTTCGAACCTGCCGATCGCATTCCCCCGCTTCAGGGCAGCCTGGGCTTTCCCTGGCAGATCAACGAGCGCTTTTCCATCGAACCCTATATGCGATTTGCGGCGAGCCAGCGCAGGCTCAGTGCGCGTGATGAGCGGGACCCAAGAATCAATCCCCTCGGCACTCCGAGTTGGGCAACTCTGAACGTGCGCGGTCAATTCAAGTGGGGAAAGCACACGAGTTTATCGGCCGAACTTCGCAACCTTACGAATTCCAGCTATCGCGAGCACGGCTCAGGAATCCAAGCCCAGGGCATTGGACTCGCCTGCTCGCTTCATCTCGTCTACTGATCCGATTTCGCGTCCGCCCAAAACCGGAAGCCGAAGCTGGCGATCAGAGGGACTTGGCGATCAGGAGAACTTGGCGATAGTGGAGAACTTGGCGATAGTGGAGCTAGTCGCCCACTCGGATTCGGATCATCTGGACCGGACTAACCGGTCGATCCTGGGCGTTGGTGGGAAGCTTTTCAATTTTTTCGATGACTTCCATACCCGAGGTGACTCGCCCAAAAACTGGGTGCTTCGAGGGGCCCGGCGAAAACCAGTCCAAATAGTCGTTGTGCACGGTATTTATAAAAAACTGACAACTGCCGCTGTTCGGTCGTCCAGTGTTGGCCATGGAGAGCGTGCCAGGCTCATTGGAGAGCTTGGCGTCCTCCGGGTGCTCGTCGGCAATCGTTCCGTTTGGGCTGTCTCCAGTACCCGCCTGGAGGCTTTCGGGGTCCCGACTGTGGGGACAACCGACGTAGAACCCGCTCTCCGCCAAAGAGAGAAAGTTTCCCGTCGTGACGGGCATCTTGTCCCCATAGAGTTCGACGACGATTTCGCCTTCGGAGGTCTCGAGTATTGCTGTCGGATTCGCCATCCCATATGGATAACAGGTCTGGCACTTCGAATCATCCTCCGGGAGCAGGAATCCGGGAGAGAGCACTCAGCCTCTCGATTTCCCAGCGCAAGTCGTCTGCCCAAGTTCCGAAGATCGAGCGAATAGCGCCCGATTGCGAGACACCTTCGCTCGCGTAGAACTCGTGTTCACCCCTGATTTCCTTTCCGTCGGCCACGCGCATCAACGCAGCACCTGTCGCTGTGTTGAGAACGTCTATGGACAAAACCATATGCCCCGACTGTCCCACAAATGCAGTCCCATCGGGTGGCTGATCGACCATTGGCTGCGCAGAAACAACAAGATCCGAAATGTGGCCGCGAATGCGGAGTACACCCTCCCCTTCGCTTTCGGTCGCCTCGAATCGTCCCGTCTCGATCAACTGCCGGGTCAAAAATTCGAGATAAACTCTCTTCATCAACTCCAAAGCCGAGTTCGGAAGGCGATAGTTGGGATCCATGGGCTCATAGGAGCCAAACCCGCGTTCGCCGGTTTTAGCCGGGTCAGGATTTTTCGCGTACGCGATCGTGAGTGGGTCGATAATCAGTTTCCGGTAATCCCCGAGCCGTGCCCCAGGACGTAGAAATATTATCTGGAAAGGCTCCCATTTGACCCTATGCAATCCATCCGGCGTCACTACCCCCTCGCCGGACGCGTAGTAGATGCCCGAGGGAGGTGGCTTGGCGCAAGCCGTCAGGGCGAGGAAATCGGCACCGACGAATAACGCGAAGCAAAAACTTCCGATCAGTCGACGAACCGTGATTGCATTCGCAGCGTTCCGGTCAAGTAGTTTCATGTTGGAGTTCCCCTTTCGTCCTCTTCGCACCGGTAATCCGAAGAACAAAACGTATCCCTTTGCGTGGAAGGACAAAAGGGGGCGCATACCGTCCTCCTGCCAGGGCCCGCGCATTCAGGGCCTTCCCAGCCGACTTCAGTCATGAGAGCACAATGTTCCCCGCGCAGTTACAGTGAATCGATGGCTAAAAATTCGGAACTCAGAAGAAGCCTTGGGCCCTTTACCCTCTGGGGACTGGGTGTGGGGTACGTGATCAGCGGCGAATATTTCGGCTGGAACCTGGGCCTGCCCATCGGGGGCAGCTACGGGATGC
>LWDU01041560.1_pt1 | contig 10595 bp, 8 predicted proteins | sample 727161 | NCBI WGS metagenome assembly LWDU01 (sample SAMN04566230, study PRJNA314399) | hydrothermal vent metagenome | isolation source: deep sea hydrothermal plume seawater | place: Mexico: Gulf of California, Guaymas Basin | collected 2004-07-11 | reverse complement strand
TTTGGCGCGCCCGACGATCAGCTCAACGTATACGGAACTCAACTGCCCGGAGACGAATGGGCCGGCGATCTCACGTTGGCGGGCGTAGTCGTCAATGTCTGCGATGCTACGAGCTTCTTTAAAAGTGAGCTCGCCGGAATCGACTTTCTTGCCGAGCTCCGGGTCTAGGTTTCGGATCAGACTCTCATAGTGGTGAATCGTCCCCGGTGTGATCGCGGTACGGCGGGCAAGTTCCTGCTGCGTGACGGAGTGCTCCTCCCTGTATTCAAGGAAGGCGCGCCCGAGCTGCATGGCCGGGATTTTCTCATGATGGTAATTTTCGCTGAGCCGCAGTTCCCGTAGTTCTTGCTCATCGATGCCAGCGCGGAGCTGTACGTCGATGTCAGTTAGTCCGGCTCTGCGCGCCGCCATCCACAGGCGCTCACCAACGACGATGACGTAGGGGGCAGCGTCCAGGTCGCTATCGCAAGCCGGGTTGAACCTCACGATGAGAGGTTGACGCAACTCCAGTGTGCGCAGGTCATCCGACGTGTTCGCACTACGCCCTTTACGGGGCAGCTTGCGCGGCTGATCGGGGTCTGGGATTATGGATTGGACCGGTAGGAGCATGCCAGCCTCCCGCTTTTGATGATGTGTTTGCCGGGTTATCTCGCTCCCCGATTGGGATGTGAGGAGGTCCCGGTCGAACTGAGTACATTCTGAACGGTCGAAGGAGTAGTTTCCAAAACTGTCCAGAATTAAAATGGAGACGTTCCGAATATGCATTGACTTTGGAATTGGGCTGGGATAGTTTGATACCGCTACGATTGACCCTTCCCAATTTCCCATCGTGATAAACGTGACATCCCCTTCCCCCACGATACCCCCATATGTTCCGTACCGGACGTTCCGAAATTTCTTGGAATTTCTCAAGGAGGGCATGCCTGCGAGAATAGATAGAAGCGTTTGGGGCCAGCGTGCGTCCGGAAGTACGGGTATCCAGCTAATGACAGCGCTCCGGGTTCTGGAGCTTGTGGACGACAATGGTCGACCGACTGAGGATCTTGAACATCTGGCGGGCCTGGAGGGTGATGAGCGCCGCTCCGCATTGACGACGCTGTTGCGACGCCACTATCCGCCGGTGTTCGCTCTGGATCTGACCCGGGCGACCCGGGCGCAATTCAGAGAAGCGTTTCGGAATTTCGGTGCCAAGGAGGGCGTGCTCGCCAAATGTGAGGCGTTCTTCATCCAGGCGGCGCGGGACGCGGGCCTTGAACTTTCGTCATACGTCCTGGCTGGACGGCATGTATCTAGAAGAGCTTCAAGCGGTTCCACCAGATCCCGGCAGCAGTCGGTAGAGCGTTCCTCGTCCCAGCTGACACCGGTAATGGTAGCTGCTTCGCCGCAGGCCGCGAGCGTTTCTATCGCCGAGATGGTCCTTAAAAAATACCCAGATTTCGACCCGAACTGGGACGTCACGACACAACAGAAGTGGTTCGACGGGATGACTAAACTTATGGAGTCCCTCGGCCAGAGCGGCGGCGATCAGGCCTCCGGTGATTCCAGGGTCGGATAGGTCACGTCCGTGAGATGTGACGTGTCTGAAACGTAGACGATCTCGAAGCCGGCCGGCTCTTGTCTCAGCAACGTTATCGACGCCGTCTCTATGTTCCAGTTGAGCAAACCGGTGAACTTGCCGTGCTCGATCCAATCGAGGATCGCGTTGATAGGCCCGCCGTGTATGACAAGGGCGACGCGTTGCTGATTGTCGAAACGAGCCAGAACCCGGGTTTGCAGTGCGTTGATTACTCGTCCCGCAAATTCTGTTGAAGATTCACCGTCATACTCTGAGAAGTCGGCGATGAATGGTTTTCGGAAGAGCTTTGCCTTCACTACTGCAAGGTCATGGTTGCGGAGGTCTCCGATGCCGATTTCGTCAAATTCAGGAACGAATTCTGGCTGGATCTGGGAGGATGCGACGTAGGGCGCGACCGTTTCATCGGCCCGCTCGAGGCCGCTCGTGATCACCACGTGCGGGTCGATCGATTCCAGCCTGGATGCGAGTGCGCTGGCCTGGGCTTGCCCCAGTTCACTCAGGTGAGCGGGGTCTGGATAAAGGCCGTTCGGACCGAGCTCGGTATCGCCGTGCCTGACAAGGTATAAGTCCATGACGACATAGTAGAGCTTGAAGATCGGGTCTAGGCTTGGCCCAGAAGAGTGTTTCAGTGGCGTTGGAAACATCCATTCAGGAAAGATGAACCCATGAAGGGTGTGTTCAAACTCAAGACGGTTGCCGGTGTCGATATCGGCGTCCACTACACGTGGCTATTCGCGTTCGCCCTGATCACTTGGACGCTTGCGAGCAACTGGTTTCCGTCTGACTACCCTCATTGGCATGCGTACACCTACTGGGTGACAGCGATTTTGGCGGCGTTGTTGCTGTTCGCCTCCCTTCTCGTTCATGAGATGGCGCACTCGCTGGTGGCGATCGCTCGGGGGCATGTTGTTCGGGGAATCACGCTCTTTATATTCGGAGGCGTGAGCGACATTGGCGGCAAGACTCGATCCGCAAGGGACGAGTTCCTGATCGCCTTCGTTGGCCCGATGAGCAGCCTTGCGCTCTCACTGGCCGGATTCCTGGCATTACGGGCGGGGGTCGGTGGAGGCGGCTCTCCGGTGGAGGGGATCCTCATCTACTTCACACTCGCCAACCTCCTCGTGGGGTTGTTCAATCTGCTTCCTGGATTCCCGTTGGACGGCGGGCGGGTGTTGCGATCGATCGTCTGGGCCACCACCGGGAGCATGTCACGCGCCACCGCGATCGCATCGATGGTTGGCATCGGGTTCGGATGGCTTCTGATTAGCGGAGGGGTGTTCATCGCCATTACCGACGATGTGGTATCCGGATTGTGGATGGGTTTCATCGGCTGGTACCTGAAAGACTCTGCGGTCGCGGTGCGACGAAGCGAACACTGATTCGTGCGACCCTGACGATCCGATATCCGACGCGATCGACTTGATAGCGACCCACCGGTTAAATGAATTGTTCGTGCTAGATGCGGATGGTCTAGTAAGCGTAGTGAATCGCTTTGATGTGATGCAGATGCTTACACATAAATTAAATGTTTAATAGCAAAATATTCTTCTAAATATGAATGATTTAAATTGACACGATTACAAAAATTAATTGACAATCAGCGACGGTTCATTGTCTGGCTTCAACGGGAAGCTAGAGTTTCGCCCAAAACTAAATCTTTGACGCCTGACGTTGGCCGCAAAAGCCGTCGGACACGAATCTTAGAGCCTGAGGATAGTCCCGGGATGGATCGGGTGGACAGGTAGGTCTGACGTCCCTGGAGTCCGACGTAGACCTGCACGTCGGCGTCAACCATGGCGACGCCGTCACGGAATGCGAGTTGGGCGTGGATGCTTTGGGCCACCCGATCGAAGACTCCGCCGGCGATCAAAAGGAAATCTGGCGATTCGGCCTTGCATAACGCCTGCAGATTGCGAAACGCATCAAAGTGGGCTGTTCTCAGGTGTTCGCTAACGCCCGTGCTCAGATTAAGCAACCCGGAAGTACGGGCTGTTGAGCCGGAACCCTGCCACATGGATGAATCGAGTGCACTGCATCTGTCCATAAGTGCCTTCCGGACATCCGTGAACCGCGTGCTTAGGATCAGTTCAAATCTGAACGCGCTGGACGCGAAAACACGCCCTTACTCAGGGTACTTTTCGTACGTACGCACAGATAACGGGGTGGATACCGATGGCGCTGTGATCTAACACCCACTCTCAATCGCGCAGGGGGCCTGTTTAGAGCAACGGCTGCATGCGCGGACGCGCCGTTTCCGGGGGCACTGAGGGAGCTACCGTCGAGGTCTCGGCCCCGGCGGGATGACTCTTGGGATCTTCGTGCGTCGCCTTGAATTGTTCGTCGACACGTTGGTTCCCCGCGTTGTCTAGGTTGATTAGCGACATGATGGCCGCCGGATTTGCTCCCATAGCCTCTTCCAACAATGACCTGTTGGCGCTCCGACAATGCAGATATAGCGGAACACGCCGCCCTTGCGCGCTGAGGGTCGAAGTTGACGAGCAGGTCATCGAGGATCACCGGTAGTTGGGACCCGGAGCCGTACTCATCGACCAGGGCGAACCGTATGGAAAGCCAGAGTTGTTCGGCTGCACCACGGCTCAGGCGTTCCGGCGGAACCGGCCGACCATCGCCGGTGACGACTTCGAACCGCTCCTCGCCGATCACCGCCCTCACGCTGGTGTACCTGCCAAGCGTCATGCGATTGAAATATTGGGAGGCTGCCAGCAACAGGGACGGTTGGCGTTGTTCCTGGAACTCCTCGCGGGTCTGATCCAGGAGCGAGCGAGCGACCGTCAGTACGCTCCACTGCCGAGCATCTTCCCGAAGTTGCTCGGTGAGTTCGTCGATACGGGAGTGCAGGCGTGCGACTTCCGCCTCTGTTTCCATCTGCTTCAGTGCAGCCTTCACCTCGCCGGCCTGACCAACGGCTGCGTCACGCTCCTCGCCGGTTTGCGTGACCTTCTCCTGGAGGGCCTGGAGTTCGGCCTGAAGCTGCTCCGGTTCAGACTGCTCCAGAGCGCTGTCGATCTCAAATGCCCGCTCGCCGAACAGGTCCGGGGCCGTCCTCTTAATGGCCTCCAGTTCGCCTTCCAAGGCGCGCCTGATCTCGGACTCGAGCCCACGGAACGCCTCGGGGTTCTCGCAACCCGCCCCCTCAAGCAACCCGGTGATGCCGTCTTTTGATTTGTTGAGAGCCTGGATCAGACCTTCTCGTGCGTCTTTCCAACCGGCGGACTCTCGTTTGAGGGCCTGGCGCCGATCGACCCCTCTGACATGGGCCTCCCAGAGACGCTCGAGTTCATGGAGCGCCACGAGGCCTTCTCCGGTCCCCGCATGTTCCAGGCCTGCATCGCTGTATATCGAACCCAGCAAATCATCGGTCTCGGCGTTCTGGGTCTGCATACCGGCCACGCGCTCTCGAAGTCTTGTCGCTTCTTGTGCGCGCTCCGATAGGACACCGAGATTATTGATAGCGCCAAGGGCGTCGTCGCGCTCAAAATGAGGATGTAAGTTGAGGCGCGCCAGCAGATCGGTCCACTCTTTTTCGGCGGTCAACATATCCGCATTTGATCGCTCGATCAGGTCTGATGAATCCTTCCGGTGAACCTCTGCGTTGACGGACGCTGCGCTGGCGTTGTCGGCGACCTCGGTCAGGGCCGCCGAGTCGCTCTTTCTCGAGATAGCGCGTCCTACAGCGTTGCGCGCCTCAACCACATCGCGGGCGCTGAGGGGCGTCGATAGGTCGAGCTCACGAGCTATCGACGCTACCTCGGCAGCTACGTCTGGCGGTGCTGCGCGTTCACCTGTAACGGCGGTTTTTTGGGTGCCATACTTTATGGCGAACGCAGCACCGGCGATGACCGCCACGATTCCGATGACGGCGCCGGTAATTTCGGATGTGGCGAATGCCCATGCAATCCCGATCAGCCCTGCGAGGACCAACACGGATCCTGGCAGCTTCGTTCCCGAAAACGACTGAGAACTGCTTGCCGGAGCTCTCGAGGAATGGGACGAGTCGAGTTCAGCGAGTGCGCCTTCGAGGGTGTTCAGCCGCCCTAGTTTGTGTTCTAGCTCTTCAAGGGTCTCGGTCGGCGCCTCGGGAGCGGCCTGGAGCCGGCTGTTTGCGAGCCGCAGTTCTTCAGCCGTTTCCTTAACCTCTACGTCCGCGGTGTTGAGATCGTCGAGGGCCTTTGACGCCGTCCTGGACGCATCGGCCCGGGAGTCAGCGGTCGCCTGGATAAGGGCGATCGTCCCGGCGGCTTCGTTGAAATCCCCGGCGCGTTGAATGGTCCAGTTGAGTCCGATAGCGTCCAAATCGCGGGCGACACCGTTTTCGATCTCGTCAGCCTCTGCTTCGCGCCTAGGAGAGTCTTGAACGGCCCTCTGGTAGTAGTCGATCCGGGATATTGCACGACGGACGTCATTCTCCCGAAGGGCGAATGCCTCAATCACCGGAAGATCAGAAGCCTGTCGCTCTCGTTCCCGGTCAACCCTGTCACCCTCGGAGATCTGCGATTCTTCGCCGAGCGAATCTCGTTCGAAGCTGTCCAGTCTGTCGATTCCATCGGCCGGGATGGCGTTGTCTGCTGGTAACTCTTGAAGTTCGGCCTGTAATCGGCGGTGGATAAGCCAGGGGCCGCGGATCTCCAGAAGCCGTTGGACGCGTGTGGCGTTGGCCCGCAGGATCGTCAACTGCCCATTGAGTTCTTCCGCAGTGTTTTCCAGTATCCGCAACTCGTCCGAGAGATGATCGTACCCGGCGAGTTCGCTCCTCCGTTCATTCAACTGCTCGCGGGCCTGGCGGAGGTCCTTCTCAAGATCAAACAACGAACCGGAACGTACGCGGCGGAATTTTGAGATGCGCTCATCCAACCGACGAGTGACCTCTCGGAGACTGATATTGCCGATCCCGAGTCCTGCCGAGTAGATCCGTTCCGTGATTTCTCCTCGCCCGAGATCCTCGAATGACTGTAGTTCCGTCAGGCTGATGCTGAATACGTTCTGGTAGAACGCGTCGTCCACGCCACCTATCAGCTCCCTCAGCAGGTCCTCGCCGCCGTCACGGGTGCCGGAGATGGTCACCGGGCCTCCACATACGCCTTCCGCACGGTGGATAACGTACGGGTCACCTGACGAGTCTTCGATGTGAACACTGCCGGCCGCGCCCCCGGGAAGAGCAGGCTCGTAGTAGTAGTCATCGTGATCTTCCGTGCGACGCCGCGGGAAGCCGAACAGCACGACCCGCATGAAGGCGCGGAGGGCGGATTTGCCGGCCTCGTTCTCCCCGTGAACGACGGTCAGTCCGGGAGAGAACCCGTCCACCTGCCTGCCGTTAAACGGTCCGAAGTTGTCCATTTCTAGCCGGGTAATGCGCATCCTATTTCTCGCGCTCGAACAACTCGGCCAGCTCCCAGCGAGCGGCGTCCACGATCTCCGCCAACAACGCATCGTCCGGCATCTCCAGAATCCCTGAAAAACGTCTCTGGGCCAGGACGTTGGAGAGCGAATCTCGCAGTTTGGCGCCCGAGGAGTCTTCTTCAAGTATGGCGACACTGCGCTTCATGACCGCACCTACAAAGTCGTCACGGTCTGTGAGGGCATCTATGTCGATCTGAGGTCCGGTCCGGTTCGATATGCGCTCCACCCAGACGACTGGTGACGTTGCCGCGTAACTGCTTCGTAGTTCGTCCGACAGGTCAGAGATGGCGTTTTCGGCTGATAGATCCCCGTGTAAAGATCCCCGTCCGTTCAGGGAGATTCGGCATACGAGGTCACGCCCACCTGCACGGACACGTTCCTCGTCGATTGGGACGTGTGCCGCGTCCAGAAGCGCGTCGAGATCAGAAAGCCCTTCTATTGATACCGAGAGTGATTCCCAGCGCACCACGTCCAGCGGCTCAAATGTTGAGGTCGGACGTCCAGATTCGTCCACATCTACGATCAGCGCGCCCCGCGCCCCAGACTCGTTCGGATGTCGACCCTGTAGGTTGCCCGGGTACGCGATCACCGGGTTTTCTGGGTTCAAGGTCTGGCGCGTGTGGACGTGCCCAAGCGCCCAGTAATCGATCCCCGTTCCCGAAAGATCCTTGATCGTGCACGGCGCGTAGTTGTCGTGCTCTGCGATCCCTCCGACGTTGCAATGGAGCAGCCCGATGGAGAAGAGTCCTTCTGGTGGAGGGGCGAACTTGAGCGCGAGATTGTCGTGTACTTCTTGCGTCGGGTAACTAATTCCTTGAATCTGGGCGATGAGCGTACCGGCAGTCGAGGCCGTTACCCATTCAGGCTGGGAGCCGAAAGTGTGGGCAGATTCAGGCATCCGGATACGTGACAGTCTGCCGTCAAGCGGATCGTGGTTTCCGTGGACCACGAAGGATTGGATGCCATGCTCGTGTAAGCGAGTCAGCCCGTCACGGAACCTCATCTGGGCCTGCACGCTCCGGTCCGCGCCGTCGTATACATCGCCAGCTATCACGAGAAAGTTGACGCTTTGTGCGATGCACAGGTCGATCAGGTTTTCGTAGGCCTCAAATGTCGCCTCTTTGAGCCGCTGCGCAATTCGCGGCTCGTACTTCAGCAGCCCCTTGAAAGGGCTGTCTATGTGGAGGTCTGCGGCGTGTACGAAGCGGAACGGTTGCATGTTGCGCCGATTGTAGCAACGAGCCGGGGGAGTTCAGGGGGCTTGTGTCACGGGAACGAGGATATATGACGCGAAAAGGGGCCGGACCCGAAGGCCCGCCCCCTTTTTCTTGAAGCTTTTTGGAAGCTTGTAGCGCTTCCGGATAGTCCGGAAGACTAGAAGTCCATCCCGCCACCGGGCATTCCGCCTGGCATGGGAGCCTCTGGCTGAGGCGTCTCGGTGATGAGCGACTCTGTGGTCAGGATCATTCCTGCCACTGACACGGCGTTTTCTACCGCTGCTCGGGTCACCTTTGCCGGGTCGACGATACCGAATTCGATCATGTCGCCGTACTTGTCTTCGAGGGCGTCGAAGCCGAAGTTGCCCTTGCCCTTGCCGACGGCATCCAGAACCACAGCGCCTTCGGCGCCGGAGTTCGATGCGATGACCCGGATTGGGGCTTCAAGCGATCGGCGAAGGATGTCCACGCCGGTCTGCTCGTCGCCGCTCGCCTTGACCTTCCCAAGATCGACAGCTGAACGGATCAGGACGGTTCCGCCACCGGGGACAATGCCCTCTTCGACGGCTGCTCGTGTTGCGGACAGTGCGTCCTCAACTCGCTGCTTTTTCTCTTTTAGTTCGATCTCCGTTGACGCGCCGACTTTGATGATCGCGACTCCGCCGGAGAGCTTGGCCATGCGCTCCTGGAGTTTCTCGCGATCGTAGTCGGACGACGTCTCTTCGATCTGGGCCTTGATCTGGGAGATTCGTCCCTGGATTTCCGACGCGTCGCCGGCTCCTTCTACGAAGGTCGTGTCGTCCTTTGTGGAGACGATGCTCTTCACCCGGCCAAGGTCTTCAACCTCTGCGGAGTCCAGGTTCCGTCCGACTTCCTCGGAGATGACCTGGCCGCCAGTGAGGATGGCGATGTCCCGCAGCATTTCCTTGCGGCGGTCTCCGAAGCCTGGAGCCTTGATCGCGAGCACGTTAAGTGTGCCACGCAGTTTGTTCACCACGAGGGTGGCCAGGGCTTCACCGTCAACGTCTTCTGCGACGATGACGAGGTTCTTGGAAACCTTCAAGACCTTCTCAAGGACCGGGAGAATATCCGAGACGGCGGAGATCTTCTTGTCCGTGATAAGGACGAGAGAGTCAGACATCGCGGCTTCCATGCGTTCAGAGTTGGTCACAAAGTACGGCGAGATGTAGCCGCGATCGATCTGCATACCTTCAACGTAGTCGACTTCGTCATCGAGTCCACGGGACTCGTCGACCGTGATGACGCCATCCTTTCCGACCTTGTCGATGACGTCGGCAACGAGGTTGCCCATCTTCTCATCGTGGGCGGATAGGATCGCAACCTGCGCGATCTGGTCACGGCCTTCGACCGAGGTGGAAAGCTTTGAAATGCTATTGCGAACTGACACGACTGCGAGCTCGAGGCCGCGCTTGAGGGCCATCGGGTCGGAACCTGCGGCCACGTTCTTGAAGCCTTCGTTGATGATCGCTTGCGCGAGGACCGTCGAGGTGGTCGTGCCGTCACCGGCATCATCGTTGGTCTGCTTGGAAGCCTCTTTGAGGAGCTGTGCCCCCATGTTCTCGAAGGGGTCTTCCAGGTCGATCTCTTTGGCGATCGAAACGCCGTCAGAGCTGACCTGTGGCGGACCGAATTTCTTGTCAACGATCACGTTGCGGCCTTTGGGGCCGAGCGTAATTTTTACGGTGTCGGCGAGCATGTCGATTCCGACCTTGAGTCGGGCTCGAGCATCCTCTGCGAACTTGAGTTCTTTTGCTGGCATATTTTCCTCTTCGTACGCCGAGCCAATATGCTCGGCGTGCTGGTAACCCGTCCTCTGAAGGGCAAGGGCCTAGATGGTGGCGAGGACGTCGCTCTCTCGAACGACCAGGTACTCGGTTCCGGCTTCGGTGTACTCGGTTCCCGCGTACTTGGAATAGATGACGTTGTCGCCAACCTTGATGGTCAGGGCGATGGTCTTGCCATCTTCGCTAACTCTTCCGGGGCCGGTGGCAACTACTTTGCCGGTCTGGGGCTTCTCTTTTGCGGTGTCCGGGATGTATATCCCACCCGCGGTTTGTGAGACTTCGTCGTCGCTCGGCTCGATCACGATACGATCAGCCAGCGGCTTGATTTTGACCTTTGCAGCCACTCTTAGTTTCCTCCTGATTTCTTTGAGTCTTTCTGTTAACGAAGACTTGGTCGCAGGACGTTCTGAGATGAACCTCGAAACGTGCTGGAACGACGCGCGCGAATTCGCTTTTGATTAACCCGTCTGTGTTTCCCACCGGAATTGGCACTCAGGTGACCCAAGTGCTAACGGAATGAATTTTATGAGCGCGACTACGAAGTGTCAACGAATAAGTTGCACTTTGCCTGAAGACAGT
>LWDU01032284.1_pt1 | contig 10595 bp, 9 predicted proteins | sample 727161 | NCBI WGS metagenome assembly LWDU01 (sample SAMN04566230, study PRJNA314399) | hydrothermal vent metagenome | isolation source: deep sea hydrothermal plume seawater | place: Mexico: Gulf of California, Guaymas Basin | collected 2004-07-11 | reverse complement strand
CGGAATAGAACCTGATGCTGATTATAATCGTACTGTATTGACCATCGCAGGAAAGCCTGAAGCTGTAATGGAAGCCGCATTCTGCGTCATTAAAAAAGCCTCTGAATCCATCGATATGCGAAATCAAAAAGGCGAGCACCCACGCATTGGCGCGGTCGATGTTTGTCCTTTCGTTCCATTGGAAGGCATGACGATGGAAGATTGTTCTGATTTGGCAAAAAAATTGGCAAAGAGAGTAAGTGAAGAATTGGATCTTTGCACATTTTTATACGGTGCAGCAGCAAACACGCCCGATAGAAATCTTTTATCTGATCTTAGACGAGGCCAATATGAAGGCTTCCAAGAGCGATTAGAAAATGGTGGGCCCTACCTACCTGATTTTGGCCCTCGTGAGTGGAATGAAAAAACCGCAAAATTCGGTGCTGTTGTAATTGGAGCAAGAGGGATTTTAGTAGCATATAATGTCAATGTCGACGAAACTGATGCGTCAGCAGCAAGAAAGGCAGGCTCCTTGGTTAGAGCTTCTGGTCGCTTACTCAAGCAAAAAGATGGGAGAAAAACCCGTATTCCTGGAATGTTACCGATGGTTCAAGGGATGGGATTACCGCTAGAGGGTCATGGAATCAGTCAAGTTTCTATGAATTTACGCGATGTTGAATTAACACCCATGCATGTTGCTTTTGAGGCTGTAAAATCGATCGTTAACGATCACGGAGTTCAAACCTGCGGATCTGAATTGGTCGGCTTGGTACCTCTTGCTGCAATGTTAGAGTCTGGTCGATGGTACGCGCGGTCAGACTGTGAGGATGAACAAGAATTGGTTCAGGCAGCAATCAAAGGATTGGGATTATCCCATATATCACCATTTATTCCTGAAAATAGAATTATTGAATGGGCATTATTACAGGAGGATTTAGAATGAAAATACCATGGATGGATATGACATTAAGAGAGTTTCAATCAGCTTTAGCATCTTCTTCACCGACCCCCGGTGGAGGAACCGCTGCCGCTATTGCACTAGGTCAAGCCGCGGCCTTGACTATAATGGTTGGAGATTTAACGATTGGAAAAGAGAAATGGCAATCCGGTTGGGAGATAGCGAATGAAGCGGTTGCACTTTCAATTAGATTGATGACCAGAGCAGGAAATCTCGCCGATGAAGACAGCGATTCTTTTGATGCGGTTATGGCTTCATTCAAATTAGCTAAGGGGACAGACCAAGAAAAGGACATTCGAAGGCAGGCGATAAGGGCAGCAACCCTTGGTGCCGCAGAGGTTCCTTTTGAAACCGCAAAACTTAGTCTGGAATTATTGAAATTATTACCAGACCTAGCAATGTTTGGCAATTCAAATGCCGTATCCGATGTTGGAGTTGCTGGGTTATTGGCTAGCGCTGCTTGTAAGGGTGCAATCTTCAATGTGAAAATCAATTTGAGTAGTTTACCGGAATCCATGGGCGCAGAATTGCGTCAAAATACCCCTGCTATTTTGGATGAATGCAGAGAAGTGTCGCGTAATTTGATGAAGATCGTCAACGATTTAACGAACTAAACTGCCAGTCGAAATATCACCATCAATTGTGAGTAATCGGACTATGCCGTTATCGTCATCAGCCGCAAGCATCATTCCTTCACTCATGATGCCTCGAAGTTTACGAGGCTTGAGATTTGCGACGAATACCACCGATTTGCCAACCATTTCACTAGCTTGGTAGTATTCTTTCAGGCCAGCACAAATCGTTCGACCATCAGCGGTTCCATCATCGAGTTTTACCACATATAATTTATCTGCATTAGCGTGGTCTTCGACACTAATTATTTTTCCAACCCGTAATTCAACTTCCATAAAAGTTTCAAAATTCAAGTACGTTATTCCTTCCGGCATTTTTTTCTCCTCCTTTGTGCTCTTCTTTCCACCCTTCACTCCGTGTGTTGGGTCATTATTTGTTGATTCTGTACTAACCAATGCTTGCTCATCGGCAAGAATTTCTTCAAGATCCAATCTTGTGAATAAAGGGGTTGGCTCAATAGGATTCCATTTCATGGGTATATTCCAATCGATTGCTTGTGCCCACTCGGATTGGGATACCTCTCCTTTTTCACCAAGTGCTACCCAAAGCCTCTGGGCACTAAATGGCAAAAAGGGTTGTGTTGTGATTGCGAGGAATCTAGCAATTCTCCAGCCGAAGGATAATTTAGCCAAACTCTCTTTGGCTTCATTCGATTGTGAGTCCTTGAGATGTTTCCACGGTGTTGCACTTTGAAGCATTTGGTTACCCAATTGAGACGCGGTCATAACAAAGCGTAAAGCCTCTTTGAAGCGATGACGGGAGAGACTCAAAGTGATATCCGCATGGATTTGTTCGAGTTTTTCCATCTCGAGTTCACATAATGAATTATCCTCAAATTGACCCAAAGGTTGGGGGCCAGTTAGCCTTTGACCAAGGGTTAAAACCCGATGGACAAAATTTCCATAAGCACCGATAAGTTCACTATTGATCTTTTCAACAAAATCTGGCCAATTAAAATCTGTATCATGGTTTTCCGGCATATTTATCGCTAAATAATAGCGAAGGGTATCCGGGTCAAACCTTTCCAAAAAAGATGGTAACCAAACCGCATGTTTACGGGACTTTGAAAATTGTCCACCTGCTAACATCAGATATTCCATTGCTGGAACATTTGCTTCCAATGCTAAATCTCCAGGTCCTGGTAAGCGGATAGGATCGGTTGAATCTAGACCTTTATTCGCGTGATTTAACCCCATGATAATGGCTGGCCAAATAACTGTGTGGAATGGGATATTGTCTTTTCCGAGAAAATATAGATGGCGAGGCACAGTTCCATCTGCCCCTATTTTCCACCATTTTTCCCAATCGCTCGATCCTCCATATCGTTCTGCCCATAGGCGAGCACAAGAATAGTAGCCCTGAACAGCCTCAAACCAAACATAAATACATTTTCCATGCCATTGCTCACCCTCAAGGGGTAAAGGAATGCCCCATTGAAGATCTCTTGTGACCGCTCTCGACCTTAGCCCCATCTCCAACCATTGCTTGGTCATAGCACGAACATTGGATTTCCAAACCTTTTGTCGTTCACTTGCGTGTTGTTCTAAAGTGGATTGGAATAGGTCCAAACGATAAAAGAAATGTTCGGTATCTCTAATCTCAATTTTTGCTCCGGGATTCATTTTCGAACTGGGATTTTTTAATTCATGAGCTTCGTAAGTAATTCCACACTCATCACACTGGTCACCCCTTGCACCATCTTCACCACAATGAGGACACTCTCCTTCCACATATCTGTCAGGGAGGAACCTACCGCCATCATCACGAATTTCGTAATATTGTTGCATGGTTTTTTTCTCAAATAATCCGGCTTCCATTAATGATTGAAAGTTTTCAATTACATATTTATGATGTTCAGGGTCACTTGTGCGATTGAAAAGGGAACCACCAAATTCAATGCCGCGTGGATCTTGGTTTGGTTCCCAAGTACAACCTAAATTGAGCAAAGCTTGATTGTTGATTGCATGATACTTGTCAACGACATCCTGAGGGCTGACCCCGTTTGTCTCCGCTGTCACAGTAATCGGAGTTCCGTGTTCATCGGACCCAGATACCATCAATACCCTATTGCCAAGAGCGCGCTCGAAACGTGCTTGAATATCCGGTGGGAGGTAGCAACCAGCGACGTGACCTAAGTGGAGCGGCCCATTTGCGTAAGGCCACGCGACACAGATCAGCACATGTTCACCACTCATGGTATCGTCCACTAGTCTCCCGAATAGCCCACAGTACATGAGTGCTGTGTAGAGATTCTCTCATGATAAGCCATAAGAACATGGAGCCCTGACAACCAATCGAGCCGAATGGCGGAGGAGTTCTACGAACCCTATGGCAGACTATACAATGCTAATCATCTATGCGTCTGTTGCATTAGGCGTATCTTTCCTTTGTTCAATCTTGGAAGCGGTCCTTCTTTCGATGTCGGTTTCACATGTTAGTGTTCTGGAAAAGGAAGGACACGGGCACGGTTTACGCTGGGCCTCGTTAAAACAAGATGATTCTATAAAACCCCTTACTGCAATTCTAACCCTCAATACCATAGCCCATACTATGGGAGCAGCAGGAGTTGGTGCAGAGGTAGCAAAGGTCTGGGGTGATGATGCTTTGACTATTGCATCAGTAATCTTAACATTGGCAGTTTTATTCTTTTCAGAAATCATTCCAAAGACTTTAGGTGCGGCATATTGGCGGGGCCTATCAGGAATTTCCGGCATAATTTTAGCAGGCTTAACCAAGGTTATGAGTCCATTATTCGCACCATTATTGTGGTTCAAACGCCTCTTACCAAAAGCAAACCAAACAATCGTAACCCGCGACGAATTAGCCGTTTTGGCCGATATAGGTGAAGAGGAAGGAACTTTAGAGGAAGATGAAGAAACTGTGATTCATAATTTGCTTAGACTTCGCGAAATTCCTGTAGCAGATATAATGACTCCACGAACCGTCATTAGCGCCTTTGATAAAACCTGGTCGGTCAAGCAAGTCCTCGATGAGCAAAAAATTCTAAGATTTGGAAGAATGCCAATCTTTGGTGACTCGATGGATGACTTAGCCGGTTTTGTCATAAGATCAGATATTTTAATGGCTGCATCAAGAGATGAATGGGATTGTATTCTCATCGATATCAAGAAGCCATTATTGACCATCAAAGCTACCGAGAGTGTAGATCTTGCTTTGGAACGATTTTTAGAATCAAGACAACAAATCTTGGCAGTAATCGATGATTTTGGTGGCACAGCAGGCATCGTCACTATGGAGGACGTAATCGAAACCTTACTTGGTGAAGAGATCGTAGATGAATTAGATGAGCACGAAGACATGCGTGAATTAGCGCGTGAACAAGCTATTGCTAACGGAGATGAATAGTTCTACTCAATTGTAAAGCGAGTCAGGATTGCCTCTATGACCATTATTTTCACGCTTTTTCTTTATTCGTTCAATAGCAATTTTTATATCGGTTTGAGTGACCTTTGAACGTCCTTCTCTAATGGCGATCATACCTGATTCAACACAGGTAGCTTTTAGTTCAGCACCACTGAATCCAACTGTGGATTCAACGGTTTTTCCTAGGTTGATTTTGGTTGTACTCATACGCTCAAAATGAATTGACAGAATGGATTTCCTTCCTTTTTCATCCGGCAGAGGTATCTCGATAATTCTGTCAAATCGGCCAGGTCGCAACAGAGCATCATCCAAAATATCTGGCCGGTTTGTTGCAGCGATTATTTTTACATCTTCAAGGGCATCAAACCCGTCCAATTCAGCCAATAATTGCATTAGAGTTCTTTGAACTTCTCGATCTCCACTAGTGGAAGAGTCAAGCCTTTTAGCACCGATCGCATCTATTTCATCAAGGAAAATTATACATGGTGCTTTTTCTTTGGCCAATGAGAATAATTCCCTGACCATTCGACCGCCTTCCCCAATATATTTCTGAGCCAATTCACTTCCAACCATGCGGATAAAAGATGCTTTGGTTTGACTTGCGACCGCTTTAGCGATCATGGTTTTTCCGCAACCAGGTGGGCCTACTAATAAAACTCCTTTTGGTGGATCGATTCCAATTTTTCTGAATAGTTCTGGTTTTTCGAGTGGAAGTTCAATCGCTTCACGCAATAATGTAATCTGTTCATCAAGTCCACCGATCGAATCATAATCAATATCTGGTCGTTCAATCACCTCAGCACCAGAAACCATGGGATCCCAAGCATCGGTTAAAATTTCAATTACCGCTAACGTATCTTGATTTAGTGCAACTCTGGCCCCTGGTTTCAATTTATCTGAATCGAGCCTTTGGTTGATTGAAACTTGGAATACTGTACCATTGGATGAGCGGACAATTCCTCTTTCAGCATCGAGGATATCTTGGATTGTCCCGATTATCAACGGCGGTGTTTTTAGAATTCTAATCTCTTCATCAAGCCTACTTGCTTTTTTCTTAACATTGACTAAGTCATTTTCCAGATGAACCCGTTCTGAGAGCAATCTCTGGGCTTCATCGTGTAAGCGTTTATAATCTGATTCAAGGTTTTTGAATTCCTCATCGCTCGGACTATGCGGGGCCTGATTGGATTCGACCTCGGTGCTCATCTGTTGTGCCTGCACACCGGTCATTGATGAAGCCTGCGCGTACCGGAATCCGAAAGAGCAAATTACGAAGCCTTATTGACGACCATCACACCAGCGACTCCGGGGTAGTTGAGATGGGTGATTGCGAACTATGCGGTGCAATGAATGTCGGATGCAAATCAGTGACGATGGGAAGAGCACAAGTTCAGGCTTGCACACGCTGTATTGACAAGATGGGGCTCGAGCCAAAAAAGGTTGCTCCAGGCTTGGAACAAGCCCGTGGGAGAGCTGCTCCGACTTCCGGTGGCTACGGCGGCTTAGGTCGAAAAGGCAAGGACATAATGGTCAAACGCGAGAAGGAATTATCTCCTGATTTTGGCAAATTGGTTGCCAAAGCAAGAACTGCAAAGGGCTGGGATAAAACCCAACTCGCACGGAAAATGGCTGAAAAAGTCAATATCATTTCAAATGTCGAATCAGGGAAAAGACCGACCGACGCTGTGATTCGCAAACTCGAACGCGCCCTTGATATTTCCTTGATGGTCGAAAGAACTGCAGATGAAAACCGGCAGGTCGGAAATTCAACAGGACGTGGGTTTACCCTTGGTGACTTTTTACTCGGAAATAAGGACTGATTTAAATGTCAAAGGACATCTCTGTCCATGCTATTTGGTTAGCACAAGACGACCCCAAAAAAAATACTGCTGTCAAATTATCACGCCGTGGAGACTTGAAATTACATGAAAAGTTCACCCGTTTACCAAGACGAGGAATTATCCTCGAACCATTATGCGGTAAGGTCTTAGGACCCGAGGACCATTCATTATTGTTAGAAGAAAACGGTTCTTTGGTAGGGCTTGATTGTTCCTGGGCCCACATTGAAGACTCTGTCAAACAAGTTATGGCCAAAACAAAACTAAAAGGGCGAATGTTGCCATTATTATTGGCTGCAAATCCAGTCAACTGGGGAAAACCTGGTAAAATGACTACTGCTGAAGCATTAGCTGCGTCATTATATCTCATTGGAAAAGAGGATCAAGGGCGAAAACTCTTGGCTGCTTTTTCTTGGGGCGACCAATTTTGGATTCTCAATAAAGAGCCTCTTGAGGCCTATGCTGAGGCTAAATCATCGGCAGAACTTGTAGAATTACAATTTCAGTTCTTTAATATTGAGAGGTGAGCAAGATGGTAAAACGCCCTCTTCATACTCTTGAATCTAGCGGATTCAAAAATAAGATGGATGAATTGGCCGATGAGGTGATAATTACACTTCATTGTGACCAAAAGGTGGTGGTAAAATTACTAGGAACTCCACAGGATTTGGAGGACCTCGCAATAGGCCATATAGCTAGTGAAGATAGAGGGAGCATCACTTCTATTTCGGTGATAGGTACTGAAGTAATGTTGGAGGGCGAAATCAAATCCCGCCCAAGTGATGACTTGCTTACCGCGGCTTGTGGTACTTGCACTACAGGTGAAATAAACATTCCAAACAATATGGTAAGCAATATTGTTAATACAATTGTCAAACCTAATGAATTTGTGGAAAAGATGTCTCATAACCAACCCATATTCGATGCATGCGGTGGTGTTCATGCTGCAGCGATATTTAATTCTAAAGGCCAATTAATGTTTATTAGAGAAGATATTGGTCGCCATAATGCTCTTGATAAAGTAATAGGGGCTGCGATAAAATCTAATTTTGATATTAAAAAATCAGTTTTGGTTCTTTCTGGAAGAATGGGGTGGGAGTTGGTAGCAAAGGCTTTGCGAATGGGTATTGAATTGATAATAAGCGTCGGTGCTATTTCATCCGGAGCAGAAAGGCTTGCCCGCGCAAGTGGCATGACTCTGGTCGGCTTTGCAAGTAAAGAAATTCCATATGCGGTTGGTCCTACCTTCCGCATTATTGACAAACCCCCAAGGGGGGGCAAGAAAACATGAAGGCGAGGAAAAATGCTTATGCAACAACCCCGCCTGATAATAATCGGCTGAAATTATCAAAACCAAAATTGGTAGCCGCCGGAATTGGCGCAGTGAAATCAAATACACCTACTTCTAAATGGGTTATTTGCTCTCTATCCGAACCAGGTAAATCACTTGGGGAGGAGGAGTGATAGTGGCAGATATTGGCTACTATGAACTGTTGAAGTCAAATTCAAAGTTCAGAAAATTTTGGTTTGCCGCAGTTATTTCCATGTTTGGAGAGTGGTTCAACACAATCGCTCTCTTCACTTTGATTATCATCCATACCGGTTCAGAAGAACTTCTCGGTATTTTGATAACCGTTCGTATGTTTGGGTTTGCTATTATGCAACCAATTATCGGATTACTCGCTGATCGCTGGTCAAGAAAATGGATAATGATCGCTTCAAATATAATTCAAATCCCATTGGCTTTGACCTTTATTTTAGTAAATGGGCCTGAAGATATTTATTGGCTAATTGGAATTAGTGGCCTGATGGCTTTTCTCCATAGTGTTTACATGACTGCAGAAAGAGCGGCCCTTCCAAACATCGTATCAGAAGAGGAATTGACTACTGCTAATGCATTGGATGCTGCATCGTGGTCTACCGCTTTGGCAATCGGTGCTGCTTTAGGTGGCTTGGTAGTATCAAAATATGGAGTGGATGTTGCTTTCGTCATCGATTCGGTTACATTCTTGATATCGACTATCATTTTACTGCCTATAATAATCCCTCAAACTGTAAGTAAAGAAATGCAGGGTCCATTATTTTCTACAGCCTTCTTCAATATTAAGGCAGGGTTTAAACGAATTTTTAGTGAATCGAGAGTAATGAGAATTATTTTCGCAAAATCTACTTGGAATATTGCTGGTGGCGGTTTATCAGCTGTTTTCTTGGTATTAGCAGGGGCTAAATTATCCCCTACCCAAATCGCAAGTGGAATTGGATTATTTTTCATGGCTAGAGGTATCGGTACTGGTGTAGGTCCGATAATTGCAAGAAAATATTTCACAAATGAAGAAAAATGGTCAGGTTTGATTGGAATTCTTGTCGCAATATCCGGCTTATTTTATCTATTTGTTGGCTTAACAATTTACATTAATTTGTGGTTAACCGTGCTACTAGTCGTGATCGCACACGCCGCAAGCGGAGCGAATTGGGTATTATCAACTATTTTAACCCAAAAATGGGTGGAGGATGAAATGAGAGGAAGGGTGTTTAGTATGGACATGTTATTGATGGCGTTGGCATTCTCTATCAGCACTTATTTTGCAGGTTGGTTATTAGAAAATGGAATTTTGGATATCCGATTAGGTATGATAACATTCTCGTTAGGAATGATTCTCGCGGGAATTATTTTCACAATTTGGCAGCCTCAAAAAACAAGCATTTCATAGGCAATCAATAAGGAGGAGTTTCGTCAGCAATACTCACATGGCTGATATGGGTGAAGCGATGCGTGCCAATATCGGCCTCGGCATTCCAACCGATTTACCCCCCCATCCAGGGTTCTGTGATAGTGTAGATCACGCACCTGCTCGAAGACAAATACTCACTCAGGCAGAAAAAAAACTAGCATTAGGTAATGCCTTACGCTATTTTCCCACGGAACTCCATGAAAAATTGGCGAGTGAATTCGCCTTAGAATTACAAACATATGGCCGTATATGGATGATGCGATATCGCCCGACTGAGTACGAAATCAAAGCTTATCCTATCAGCGCTTACCCTGCAAAATCAAAACAAGCAGCAGCAATAATGTTGATGATTCATAATAATCTCGATAAGGCGGTTGCACAATTCCCACACGAATTGATCACCTATGGTGGAAACGGTGCAGTATTCCAAAACTGGGCTCAATATCGAATGGTGATGAAATATCTTTGTGAGATGGAAGATGACCAAACATTGACGATCTATTCTGGTCATCCAATGGGGCTCTATCCTTCCTCGGAAGATGCACCTAGAGTCGTCATCACCAATGGAATGGTAATTCCAAACTATTCAAGCCAAGAAGATTATGACCGCATGAATGCACTTGGAGTTAGCCAATACGGGCAGATGACCGCTGGATCCTACATGTATATCGGACCTCAAGGAATCGTTCATGGCACTACAATCACCTTGCTAAACGCTGGCCGACTATTTGCCGGGACAGATGATTCCCTCGCTGGAATTACCTTCGTCACCTCCGGTCTTGGTGGAATGTCTGGCGCTCAAGCCAAAGCAGCCGTAATCGCCGGTGCCGCGTGCATCGTTAGTGAGATCAATCCTCATGCTGCTCATAAACGACATCAGCAAGGCTGGTTATCATGCATTGCTGACTCTACCGACCATGCGATCGATAGAATGATTGCTGCAAAAACCGCAAAAGAGGCGATTTCAATCGGTCATATCGGCAATGTGGTAGAATTGCTCGAACGCATGGTCGAAAGAAGAATTTCAATTGATTTACTATCCGACCAAACCAGTCTACACAACCCATGGCA
>LWDU01043471.1_pt1 | contig 10596 bp, 7 predicted proteins | sample 727161 | NCBI WGS metagenome assembly LWDU01 (sample SAMN04566230, study PRJNA314399) | hydrothermal vent metagenome | isolation source: deep sea hydrothermal plume seawater | place: Mexico: Gulf of California, Guaymas Basin | collected 2004-07-11 | reverse complement strand
GGTTGATATATGGCCTTCAATTCCAGAATGTAGAGCGATAATTCTATTATTTACAATATGCGTCCAGTCTCGAATTTCATTTTGTCCCAGCGTTAACATTGAATTCCCTACCACCTTGCCTTTATACACCCACCCACCCCTATATAAATAATTATTGTAGTAATCATCCCATCCATAAGTAGAATCTGATACCTCTTCTGCACCACTTTGATGCATGGTATATAATAGTTCCACCAAAAAATCAGTTACACCTGCTTTTTTATTTTTGGCATGGATAGACAACCCCCAAAGGCCATCGGGGTAATTCAATAGCCAACGGGCACCACTTTGGTCTTCAAATGGATGTTGAAGGTATAGATGATAAGCATAGGATGATTTTTGAATCCACATGCCCACATCCCACATGCCCAGGTGATTGCCTAAAGCATTGGTTTGTTCTTTCGTTGTTGCTGAAGGGGACCCACTTAATAGAAAAAATACACGTAGGTAATCTTCGAATGATGTGGGCTGGGAACCAAATGTTTTTGTAGCTCCTCCCCAAATTGCCTCATGAACTAATCCTAAATGGCCTGAATAATTTTTATTTTGAAAGGATAGATATAACCACTTTTCATGAAGCATTGGTGCATCCGAATACATCCCCTTGTCTAACCACCCATGGGAAAGACCTCCCTTTATTTTAATTGGTATATTTTTAAACTTGAATAAATGGTAATCTGGTAATGACAGGGAAACTCGCGGCAGGGGAATGGCGTTGGATCCTAGAACCATCGAACCTAACGATAAGGGTAAATAGTTTTCCCCAATCGTATTTTTCTTTTGACCCACCAAAAGATTTAGCCAATCATGGGAAATTCCCATATATAATTCAGAATTACTAAAATGATTACTCTGCCCTATATTTTCACCTTCTATTCCAACAATGAATTGGGTCGATTGGGATAAATATCTTTGAAAAGAGATATTAACCAAATTTAAGGGTTTGTTTTTATAAGGTGGGGATACCCCCCATCTATTCACTTTGGCCCAAAATGGGGTATTATTTATACTGTTGTTGGACAATTCACTGGTTGTATGAAGTTGGAATACAGACTGGGAAAAACTCCCTGTGATCAGGATAGCCTGATAAATAAAAACCCGCAAGATTTTGTTAATCATTGCGGGAAATTAGGGATAAAAAGGTTAATCCTATCGGCGGGAATTTTTAGTTCAACACAACTCTGCCAGAAGAAGATAATTTTAACGTTTCTTCCTGAGTCGATGGTTGATATTCTGGTACAAATTCCTTTAGTTTATTTTTTATGATATTGGAATCATATGATTTTGCTGATTGGGTTATTTCTTCAATTTTTGCCAATACATGATTCCAACTGTGATCTACACCATTTTTTAATACCATTATTTTTTCATGGGATGTATCCACAATATTTTCACCAGACATGACTAATTCCTCGAACATTTTTTCTCCTGGGCGCAGTCCAATGTATTTTATTGCAATATCTAATTCGGGTTCTAATCCTGAGAGTTTAATGAGTTCAAATGCAATATCTTTAACCAAAACCGGTTCACCCATATCTAATACAAATATTTCTCCCCCTTCTCCGATGGAGCCGGCTTGAAGAATCAACTGGGCCGCTTCGGGAATTGACATAAAATACCGCTTCATAAGGGGGTCCGTTATCGTTATGGGTCCCCCCTTATTGATTTGTTCCTGAAAAGTTGGAATTACACTTCCAGAGCTTCCAATTACATTTCCAAATCGAACCGCCATATATTTCACACTCGAATTTTTACTTTTACTTTGGATGAGAATTTCCACTACCCGTTTCGTGGCACCCATAATATTTGTTGGATTTACTGCTTTATCTGTGGAAACCAATACAAATCGTTCAACATTATTATTCTCACAAGCTTCAATCACATTTGAGGTTCCTTCTATATTCGTAATTACAGCTTCCCATGGGTTATTTTCCTGCATGGGCACATGTTTATATGCTGCTGCGTGTAGCACAACATGGGGTTGAAAAGAATTAAATACGGAATTAACCATATTCTTGTCACGAATATCCCCTAATATGGGCTGGATACCAACATTATTGCTGAGGTCTTGGCAGATATTATCAATTTTAAAGAGATTGTGTTCACTTTGGTCAAATAGCACCAAAAGATCTGGATTATAGCCTAAACACTGCTTTACTAATTCAGAGCCAATTGAGCCACCAGCTCCGGTGACCAATACCCGTTTCCCATAAATATAATTTGAAATACGGGATCGATCTAAATGCACTTCCTGCCTACCCAAAAGATCGGCCATTGATACGTCTCGGATTGTTTTGATTGAAATTTGTTTATCAATTAATTCGTACACTGTGGGTATGGTGCGGTAGGGTTTTCCAATTAATTTACAATGGTTAACGATGGTTCGCATTTCACTACTTGAAGCAGTGGGCGCACATATAAGTACTTCATCAAAGGGGATCGAGATGGTATGCAACTCCTCAATTTTTCCCAATACAGGAATACCATGAATCGTTAAATTTGTTTTATTGGGATCATCATCCAGAACACCGATAATTTTATAATTGCTGGATGGATTTTCTTTTATTTCGCGAATAATTTTTTCACCACTGCTTCCTGCACCCAATAGGAGTAATCTGGTTTTTATTTTCAAGGGAGTCTTACTTTTTATTTTATTCCCATGTGAAAATTTTGTCCCATAAATACGGACACTTGCCCTTGTGGCGGCAATACCCACTGTCGTCAAGAGAAAATCAATAAGAAGGACGCTCCTAGGTACTAAATTTGGATCCAGAACCAATACAATTACAGCAATAGCAAACAGAGAAGCTACAAAAGAGGATTTTACTACATTAATTAGATCCGCTATACTTGTAAATCTCCATATTCCTTTATACAAATTAAAAAACAGGAACGTGGAAATCTTTGAAAATAACAAAATGATTAATACATATTTTATTTCTACAAAATATTGTGCTGGAATTATAAAGTCAAACCGAAGGGCATAACTGAGGAACAAACTTAAACAAATAACTAAAACATCAATGAAAATAAAAAGCCAAATATTTTTTTTTAATATACCAGTCATACTTCCCCTCGTTTGAAAATCTGATTGATCGCTAAAATGAACTTAGCCCCAAATGGGTTAATTTATCAAAGATAATTCTTATAACCCCAATTATCGGCTGTGCCCAAAGATTGTAACCCAAAAGGTGCCTAACAAAATTTTTAAATCGAGCCTAAAACTTAAATTCTCGATATAATAAAAATCATATTTCAACTTTTGATGGACATCTTCATATTTTTCATCATAAGGTTGTTTAATTTGGGCCCATCCCGATACACCTGGCCTGATTTTTAATCGTCTGTTGTAAAAGGGATACTTTTTTTCCAGCCTCTCTATAAAATAAGGCCTTTCAGGTCTTGGGCCAATTGTTGCCATATCACCATAGATAATATTTATTAATTGGGGTGTTTCATCCAGATGGAATCTTCGCAAAAATTTTCCGAATGGCGTAACACGGTTATCATTTTTTCCTGACCAAACAGGACCAGTGTCGTCTTCCGCATTTGAAACCATTGTGCGGAATTTTTTAATTAAAAACTTTTTTCCATTCATACCAATTCGTTCCTGTTCATAAAATATGGGCCCTTTTGAATTTATTTTAATACCCAGGGCGATGAAAATCCATAATGGAAAAATACTTATTAAAGAAATTGTTGAAATAAAAAAGTCAAATATTCGTTTTAAATCTTTTGAATAAAATGTATCCAAATTCAAATTCACATCAATCAAGGGCACTCCAACAAGTTGGTTAGTCCGTGCCATCCCAGTGACAACTTCATACATATCTGGTAGAATTTTCATGGATACGGGGTGCCCATTCACACTCATGATTGTATCCATAATGCGTTCGGAAGAAGGTTTATCCAAGGCAATGATTACATCATCTATTTTCTCTTCGTAGATGACCTCATTAATTGACTTTTCTTCACCAAGGATTTCTACAGGAACTTCATGTGCCTCAGATAGGATGGGATCATCTTTCGCTTTTACAAACCCCCTAATGGTTAATCCATGATGGTAACTTTGCTGCAGTTTTTCATACACATCCAATCCACGACGGTTTACACCTAAAATCACAGCTTTTCTCATCCCAATATTCTGTTTTAACAATAATTTCTGAAGGGTATGAATCAATATTCTACCGAGGATTAAAAACCCTGAAAGTATAAACCCATAGACCAATAATTGTTTTAAATCGAATGGAAGTAGATAAATATTCATAACCTGACCGGTAATTATTAATATCAGTGTAAAATAAACTGTTGGAACTATTCTTAATATTTCTTCGAACCTGGACAGGGTCGCACGGGTGTCATATAAATTGGAGAGGGTAAATAATAATATCCATAATATTTCAGAAAATATAAACCAAGTTAATAAACCGACTTCTCCATCAAATATATTAACCTTAAATCCCATAGAAAATGCAAAAAAACCTGCAATTAAATCGGCACTTAAAAGAAGACCGACAAGACTTAGATTGTATGTTTTTCCATTACCCATTGTTTAATCTCACATAATTTCTGTCGAATATCCTCTATAAAGTTGACTTTTTGTTAATTGCATTTTGCATTTTTTTCATAGCATGAGAAATTAACACTTCTTTTCTGACATTTTCTTTGACGTACATCACACCATTTTGCCCCTGTTCCATTATTTTACCTCTGTTATTGTAGTAATACAGTATTGAATCCGCTATAGAATTTGCATCTTCAGGTGATGAAATTAAACCGCTTTTTGCTTTATTTATAATTTCGGTCACCTCGCCTGAAATACTCACAATGACCGGCCGGCCACAAGCCATGTATTCAAACATTTTTGATGGAATTGCATTTCGAAAAAGGGGGTCGTTTTTAAGGGGAACTAAACAGACCGAAGCCTTTTTTATGGTTTGAATTAAATTATTCTTATTTTGAACAGGGAAAAATGCTACATTATTTAGTTCCAATTTTTCTGTTTTTAATTTTAATGATTCCAGCATTACGCCACTGCCAACAAATTTGAAGGAGATGGGGTGTTTTTGAAGAATTTCTGCTACTTTAATCACCGATCCTAAACCTTGAGCCAATCCCATATTACCGCTATATAGAACGGTAAACCTTTTTTCCGGTATTCTGTCATATTTTTGCACTAAATCAAAAAACGTATTACTGACGCCATTGATAAGGCTAATCATTGGTTTATTTAATTGTTCTGGGTAATGGTTTGTAAAATGTTTTTTGAATCCAGGAACCGTGAGAATATATCCGTTTGTTGATTTGTAGATAAATGATTCGAGTTTTTTACCCATGTTAAAAAGATCTCGAATGTCCAGAAAAAAATGAATCGATTTTAATTTGGATATTATTGCACCAATTACACCTGAAAATAATGGGGGTGAAGAAATGATTAATACATCATAATTTTTAATTTTTAATGCATTGATAAAGGCACTGAACATAAAAATAATATAGTGACCTAATTTTTTAATAGGTGTTTTTCGATCATTTGCCCAGGCAAAGGATCGAATAATGGTTAAGTTTGGAGAAATATTCTCTCGTTTCACCCCTTGCCGTTTATATCCTGGAAAATATGTCCCAAGAGGGTAATTGGGCATTTCACAGAGGACGGTGACACGATGGCCCTTTTGGGTTAAAATTTTAACATAATCTCCCCAACGTGTGGCAGCAGCACCAATTTCAGGCGGGAAATATTGTGTTATCAGAAACACATGCATAAATATTATTTATATTGTTAGGGGTTTTGAATGGGCAGAACGACAAAAGAATAATCCGTTCTGGGATGATTGGTTAAATTAGTTTGTTTAGACCCATTTAAATTCATCATATATATCTCCCAATTTCCATCTCTTACAGATTGAAATACAATTTTTTGATTATCCGGGTAATACCTTGGGTTCCAATCATGGGCAGAATTGTTAGATAGGTTGGTGAGATTATTCCCTTCATTGTTCATGATATATATTTCTTTATTGCCATCCCTTTCTGAAAAAGCCGGTTCGTAATCATGGGAAGTATGATCGGTTAGTTGGGTTTGTTCTGTTCCATCTGTATTCATTACATATATATTTCGATTTCCATCTCTTTCTGACGTAAAAACTATTGTCTGTCCATCGGGAGATATGGCATTCCCATGTGAGATGATATCGTGTGCAGTGGTATTGCGTGTTAGATTGATTATATTCCTATCTAATATATTGGTAAAGTATATTTCCATTTTCCCACTTTGCCAGGCCTGATAAATAATAAATGAGCCATCGGGTGAAAATTGCGGATATTTATCATATCCGGGAGAATTGGTGATATTTATTTTATCCGATCCATCATCATTCATTATAAATACATCATAGTTATCTGTTTCGGGGAAATAGGTAGTATAGACTATTTTATTATTTGTGGGCGAAAATTTTGGAGTCCAGTCATTTTGAGATGAATGGGTAATATTGGTCAAAGATCTTCCCTCCCATTGAGTGTATCCGTCCATCCATACCAAATCAACTGTATATATTTCCCGATTCCCATCTCGATCGGAAACAAAGGCCAATTTGGAGCCGTCTGGAGATACGGCGGGATTAAAATCCAGCATCTGCGATAAAAATATCATAATTCCACCATCTTCTCGAAGTAAATATGATGTGGGGATCAATATAGGGATCTTCAGTTACGCCCGTATTACTGCAACTTTCTAAAAAAGTTGAAAAAAAGACCAATCCAAGTACCCCAACCCGCTGTATCCATTGATGTTTCAAGGGCGACTTACCACTGAGTCATAGATATGAATCATTTTTTGCACATTGGTTTTCCAATTGAACTTCTGGATCACGCGCCTTCTTGCATTTTTACCCATTTGGGTTCGAAGGTGATTGTCATTATATAGTTTTTTAATGGCATCCGCTAATTCACGGGGCTTTCCCGGTGAGATTACCCAACCTGTCTCATTATGCTGATTAACTTCAGGCAGGCCACCTACATTAGATGTTATGGCCGGAACTTCGCAGGCGGCGGCTTCAAGGATGGAAACGCCAAAGCTCTCCCGTGTAGATACGGATATAAATACTGATAACCGCTGGTAGTATTGGACCACTTTTTCATGAGGAATAAATCCTGCAAATGTTACATGGCTTTCAATTTTTAATGTTTTGCATTTTAATTTCATTTTTTCCAATTGGGACCCTTTACCTACGATTAGAAACTGCAAATTACTTAATTTGTATTCATAAACCACTATTTTTACTGCATCAAGAAAACAATCAATATCATTATGTTTTTCTATGCTTTTTATTGTACCAACAATAAATGGGGTTTCTTTTTCTTTTGCGGGGAGAAAAATGTCAGGATCAATCCCAAAAGGAATAATTTCTAATTGAGAGCAGCCCAATTCCTGATTGACCTTGTTGGCCATTGCCCTGCTGGTGGAACATACTGTATCTGCACTATTAATCACCCGTTTTAATAGCCCTTTATTTATCCAACTCTTTTGGGGGAAATCATAGATATCACTGCCCCACACGGAAAGTAACCAAGGCCGAAATTTTGATAAATATCCCAAAACGCCATAGCTTGATGCGTAATGGGCGTGTAAAATATCTGGCTGAAAGGTGGTTATGGTTTTTGATAACAGTCTTAAAGATTGGAGATAACTGAGTTTACTCAGGTTCGGCTGCCGCAAATTTTTAATTTTTCTCTTTAAATTTGCATCGATAACCGTAATCCCATATTTCTGATATTGTTGATATACATCCTGATTTGGTTTAAATAAACTAAAGAGAAGTATATTAATGCCATGCTTTTGAAGAGAAAATGCCCATTTCATTGTATGAGAAGAATTCGCATCCGATAATAATAATATTTTCATCAAACTAAACTTTAGCTCTTATCCCTAATATGATTGATATTTCCATCATTATTGTCAACTATAATGTAAAAGAATACATCGTTGATTGTATTCAATCTATAATAAGGTGGACACCGGAAACCATTCAATATGAAATTATTGTTGTTGATAATAATTCACAAGATGGCAGTGTGAATGCTTTAGAGACAAAATTCCCTGAAATAACCATTCTTAAAAATAAGAATAATATTGGATTCACAAGAGCCATTAATCAGGGCGCCAACATTGCCAATGGGGCCTATTTATTTTTATTAAACCCAGACACATTGTTTTTAGAAGATAGTATGACAGCACTTTATTCGTTTTTAGAGCACAATCATCATGTTGGAATCGTGGGTCCAAAACTTATAAGCACCGATGGGAATATTCAGCAATCATATTGGAAATATCCAACATTAATTTCCGCTATACTGAGCATTTATCACTTGGATTTTCTGAATAATAATAAAAATTATATTCATTACGATAAATCAAATTATTTATCTGTTGACGCTATCTCCGGCGGTTCATTTTTCTTGGCAAAAAATCTTTTTAACGATTTAAACGGTTTTAATGATAATCTATTCTGGATGGAGGATATAGATTTTTGTAAAAGAGCTTCAACCCTGGGGCATAAAATTGCCTACTTACCTAAAACAAAATTGATTCATTATATTGGAAAAAGTTCTGAAAAGAATTGGGTGGTTACCATATCGAACCGATTGCTCTCAAAAATAAAATACTTCAAATTGCACCATGGTTCCTTTGAAGTAATGACCCTTATTACAGCTATTTATTTGTTAGTCGTGGTTAAATGTGCCTATTTATTATTCTTGAGTCCCTTCAATTCTGTATATCACAAAAAATTTATGGGATACTTGACGACATTGAAGTTATTATTACAGAAACAGTATCAGATTGGTTCATGATTGTGCAGATTTTTTCTATATAAATAAATGACTGAAATAGATAAACCAAACATAATCCACATGGGGAAAAAATAAATAGTTGAACTGGCGGCAATTGCAGCAGGAATGAACCCGATCATTGATAATAACAGTGATGAAGCATAATAACTCAGTTTATTGTTTCTATTCGATTTGGTAATTTTAAATAAATTAAAAATTATACTTCCATACCATAAAAGGATTAAACCAAAAAAGACCACTCCTCCTTCAACCAGTAACTCAATCCAAAAATTATGCATGCTGGTGAATCGACCCGCGACACCACCCAATTTTTCCTGGATTGCAACTGATCCTCCGGCGCCGACACCCAAACCATTTTCCATTATTAACTAATTCTCTACGCCATTCAAGGGAACCGCCCACATCAATATCGCCTTTTAAATACAATGTAATTGCTTCAATAGAATTAGCTATTTCATTTATCCTTGGATTTTCGCTTTCACTTAACTGGCTCATGCCCCAAAACATCCCAAGCACTATTACCCAAATGAGGAATAATGTTGCAATTTTTTTCTTAACAACAACTAGGTAAAGACATAAGATAATGATTAATCCCAAAAAAACAGCCCTGGATGCAGCCAATACAGTAATGATAAGGATTGCAAGGGTGCCTAATGCTTTAACAATGATTTGATGGCTGCATAAAAAAAATGGCAACGTCATCATCATCCCAATTGCCAAATTATTTGTATTCCAATGAAAGCCTGTAGGTGGACGAAAATCTGAATAAACTAATAGATTATCAAACACAGAAAAATTAACCGCCTCTTTTCCAAAATATGGGAGCAAGGATGAATAAGGTGAAACGGGCAGGCGGAAACTCGTAAAAGATTCTAAGAGTGCAAAAAAAAGGTCAACCAGTAAAACAGCTCCGATTGTTTTAAATAATGCACTCAATTTTTCTCCTGTTGTGCTAAAATAAATAATCGTCATTGAAATTGAGATACCGCAAAAAATATAGAATATATATTTCCCTGCATATCCGATATGGGGAGCCCAAAGAATGGAGATGGCGTACCAAACAAACATGAAAAGAAAAAGTAAGTCGTAATTTCCAAATCTCTTCGTAAAAGGCAGTATCAAATTCAGGCTTTTCAACTGAACTAATAAAACCATGAACAGGGAAAAAAGAAAAAAGTGGAATAAATAAAAATCTCCATAACTAATGCCATTGAATGAGTGTGTCCGTATTGAGTTTAATTGACCGAATCATAAATCTACCTGGCTCTTTTTAAGAAACCCAAGATCAATATTATGGTTAATAATTCATAGATGATTAGAGATATGGGTATTGCCAGAATCCCATAAAATCTTATTAAAATAAAGATAGAGATAACTCCAATTATGGATGATATAAGTAATATTTTTGCATACTGATTATCATTCCTGCGAATCATTAACCACTGGCGGCCCAATACATGGGAAATGGCTGTTAAGGGCAGACCAATTGCAAATATTTTTAAGGTAGTCGCAGCAAATAAGAATTTCTCCCCCAGTAGGAGGGATATTATTGGCTCAGTGAAAAAATAAATCATACTAAAAAACAGGAATCCTGCAGCCGTCATAATGCACAAAAATTTCTTTGTCATTTGTTTCGCTTTTTCAGGATTCCCTGAATCCGTTGATGCAAGGCGAGGATAAAAGGCCTGCCCCACGGGGCCATACAAAGTG
>LWDU01044345.1_pt1 | contig 10597 bp, 10 predicted proteins | sample 727161 | NCBI WGS metagenome assembly LWDU01 (sample SAMN04566230, study PRJNA314399) | hydrothermal vent metagenome | isolation source: deep sea hydrothermal plume seawater | place: Mexico: Gulf of California, Guaymas Basin | collected 2004-07-11 | reverse complement strand
TGATATTTTTACTATGATAGGTTCAGCTCAAATAAAAGATGAATCTTCAGTAATTGATGCTGAAGAAATAGAGTTCAACTTTAAAACTAAAAATATAGTGAGTTCAAAGAAGTCTAAAATAACTAAGTCTTAATATGAAGTTGCAGGCTAAAAATCTAACAAAAAAATATCAGGGCAAGGCTGTGGTTGACCAACTCAACATTACTTTAAAGCCTGGAGAAATTTTAGGATTGCTTGGTCCTAATGGAGCAGGTAAAACCACTTTTTTTTATATGATTGCAGGATTAATAAGATCTGATTCTGGAAAAATATTAATTGATGAAGAAGATGTTACTGATAAAACTGTTTCAGTGAGAGCAAGCATGGGTTTAGCCTATTTACCACAAGAACCTTCTGTCTTTGGACGACTAACTATATAAATAAAGAACAAAAGCAGCGTGAATTAGAAAGACTAGTTGAAGAGTTTCAGCTAAAAAGATTCTTAAAAACTAAATCAATTAAACTTTCAGGAGGCGAAAGAAGAAGGGTTGAAATTGCAAGATCATTAAGCTCAAACCCAAGCTTTATTTTGTTAGACGAACCTTTCGCTGGTATAGATCCTAAAGCAGTTTCAGAACTAAAGGAAACACTTAAAAAACTTAAAAATTTAAAACTAGGAATACTTATAAGTGACCACAACGTAAGAGAGACCATGCAAATTTGTGACAATGTTTTAATAATGAATGAAGGAAAAGTAATAGCAGAGGGGACTCCTGAAAAAGTATCTGCTAATGATTTAGTTAAAGAGATCTATTTAGGCCAAGACTTCTAGCTAGATTATGAAACAGGGGTTAAAACAACTACCTAAACAATCTCTAGCTCTAACTCCATTGCTTCAGAGTCAAATTAGACTTTTGTCTTTGCCTGGGAGAGAAATTCGCATGAGTCTAAATGAACTTATCAAAGAGTTCTGTGAAGAAGAAAAAAGCAAAGAATTTTTTCTTTTTAAAGATATAGTTTTAGGAGATCAATACAACTATCTGTTACAAAAAAGAAATCAACCCCTAGAGTATGAATATCTACTTTCTAAAGAGAGAGATATAAAAAGTATTCTTTTAGATCAACTCTACTTGCTAAATATCAAAGAACATGAAATTTCTATTGGGGAGTATCTAATTGATTCGATAAATAATGATGGAAGACTAGATATTAATTTAGATTTTGATGATATTTCTTTATTTGTTCATGAGTCTTTTAATCTCCAAATTGGAAAAAAAGAGATTGAAAAAGTCCTCTTAGTAATTCAAAACTTAGAACCTGTAGGGTGTGGCTACAGAAATATACTCGAATCATTGATGATTCAAACAGATAGCTTAGAAATAGAGGATAAAGAAAAGTTAATTATTAAGAAATTTCTTAAGGAATTTTCTGATGAGGACAAAGGCAAAGCTAATTTAGATCCGAAAATAGAAAGCATTTTAAAACAACTAAATTTCAACCCCTGTAACCAAACGGATTCAAATGAAGTGAGCTATATTCGCCCAGATTTAATAATAATTGAAAATGTAGGTAAATTGGAAGTAACTCTAAATGATACTTTTTTAATTGAATCTCTCACACATAAACTTAAAACTTCAGTTAAAAAGACTTCTTCAATAAAAAAAAATGAAGCCCTTTCCTTTATTAATGGGCTTGAGAGACGTCAAAAAACTCTCCTAGAAGTAGCTAAATTTATAGTTTCAAAACAAGAAAAATTTTTGCTCAGTTCTAAAGAACTTTTGCCCTTATCATTAAAGCAAATTGCAAAGTCTACGGGAGTAAGTGAATCAACTGTTTCTAGGATAGTAAGATTTAAGTATCTACAATTACCTAATAGGAATATCCCCTTATCTTCTTTATTAGAAAAAAAGGTAACTTTAAGATCTTCTGGAGGTAAAGAAATTTCTCCCAATCAATTAACCAAACTTATAATAAAAATTATTAAAACCGAAAAAAAATCAGAACCTCTTAGTGATCAAAAAATTAAAAAATATCTTCAAGAAAAATACAAGGTAAGCATAGCAAGGCGAACGGTAGCTAAATATCGTCAACAAGCTCAATTACTACCCTCTAGACTAAGAAATTAGAAACAACTTTAAAAATAAAAGATTATTCTTCCTGATAAAATTGCTTTATGAGCCAAGACAATTTGTCAGAGAACAACTTAGTTTTAATAAAAGAAAAGTTGTCTTCTGGGACCTACTCTCAAATAAGTAGGATGTTAAATAAATTACATCCTAATGATATTGCTCGTTTTATTGAATCAAGCCCTCCTTCGGATAGAGAATTTGTTTGGCAGATATTAGATAAGGGAATTGAGGGCGAAGTCCTGAATCAGTTACCTAACAGTCTCCAAGAAGATTTTCTAGAAGACATGGAAGCTTCAGAAGTATTAGAAATAACTGAAACTCTTGAACCAGATGAAATTGCAGACATAATTCAAAGACTTCCTGAAGCTGTTATAGAAGAGGTTCTTTCTGCTATGTCTGCTCAAAATAGAGAAAGATTAGAGCAAGTACTCTCTTACCCTGAAGACTCTGCTGGCGGATTAATGAATACTGATGTTATCGTTGTTAGAAGAAGTCCTACCCTAGATGTTGTTCTTAGATATTTAAGGATACAAGGTAATTTCCCAAGCACTACAGATAAAATATTTGTTGTCAGTAGAAAAAATGAATACAAAGGTTTTATACATCTAAATCAGCTTTTAATTTCTGATCCAAGTCTCCATGTAGAAGATATTTATACAAAAGATTCTGAAGCAATTCAAGTAATTACCTCAGATATTAATGTAGCCAGAATATTTGAAAAGAACGATTGGATTTCAGCTCCTGTTGTGGATTCAGCTAATCAACTTCTTGGAAGAATAACAATTGATGATGTAGTTGATGTTATAAGAGAAGATGCTGATGAATCTCTGAGGCAACTCACAGGGCTGGGCCAGGACACATTTGTTAAAACATCAACTGCAATATACCGAAGAGCAATATGGTTGGGGTTGAATTTAATAACAGCTTTTATAGCAGCGTCTGTTATAGATATGTTTAAAGATACTATTGACAAGGTTGTTACTTTGGCTGTCTTAATGCCCATAGTTGCTAGCATGGGAGGTGTTGCNGTGGTTTCAAGATTTTATTATTGCTCAAATTATTGCTATAGCCATGATCATAAATCTTCTTGTAGCTGTACTGAGTGGAGTTTCAGTTCCACTTTTACTAAGGTATTTTAGATTAGATCCTGGTATTGGGGGAATTGTTATTGTAACTACAATTACTGATGTGGTTGGTTTTATGTCCTTTCTTGGACTTGCTAGTATTTACCTTAGATAAGGATTTACTCAAACCATTCAAGAAACTCAGTCTTAGGGTCTTCCATTGGGCCTGATATTTTCCACTTACTGCTACTTAGCTTGTTAAGAGGTTTTTTTAAAGCTTTTCCAGCAATGTAAACCGTGGCAGCAGTTAGAGGTCCTCCCAGTATTAAGGCGTAAGCCGGTAAATACTCCCTTAAAGGCAAGGTAATTACAATGTCAAAATCTAGGTTCTTTAATTCACCTTTATTTGTTTTCTCAATAGATCCATCCCATTTAAATTTACCAGAACCACTCTTGAAGACTATGGGACCCAAAGTTTTAATTGAATCTCTATCAATTATTAAAGCTCCTTCTACCCTGTCGGCTTGGAATCCTGAATTAAATTTCTCTTTGAAATTAAAATTGGTTAAATTTCCAAAAGTATTTGAGACATTAAATAAACTTATTAATCTTAAGAAATCTGATGAGGCCAAGATATCTGAGTCTATATCTTTAATGACAAAATCATCTATTCTAAAAGACAGATTTCCTTCAATATTATTGATATNNNCAAATCTAAAAGAGACTGACTAAGGTTATTAGTAAAAATATTTCCCTGAAAAGAGGAATAAATGAACTTATCTTTCCTTGATATTGAAAAGAAGTTTTTTTCCATAACTTCATCTTCAACATTTCTTCCTAAATCTAAGTTAATACCTCTAAACTCAATTTGGTTAAAGAAAAGCTTCTCTTTTTCTTTAGTTAGTAAAAGACTCAACTGACCATATGATAGGTATAGCTAAATTATGTAGAAGATGAATAAAAATATAAGAGGTATTAAAGTTATCAAGGCTTAATTGCAAACTAGATAGATTAACTCTAATCCCCTCTTTGATAGGTTGTTTGACTACTATTTTGCCTTCAAGTTCAGAGTTTGAAACGACTAAGTCAAAGCTTTTTGAGGAAGGTTTCAGGTTTAAAGTTGTGTCTAGAAACTCTAAAGGTCCTAATTTAATCTTAGAAATAAATGCATCCTCAATACTGATTTTTAGGGTGTTACTTTTACCTGAATTATTTGTAAATAAATAAAAATATTTAGGTATATCAATTTCTTTAATAGAACCTTTGATATTTAGTTCTCTAACTTCTACATAGCTTTTATTCAAAAAAAATTCATTTAATCTATTATTGGAGTAATCTGTATTTAAATTGAAATCCTCAAACTGGACTGTAGCTTTATCGACCTTCAATTCTAAAAACTCTTTTAGCCTGACTAAATTTAGTAAATCTATTTTGATTTCAAGAGATTCTAAGTATACAGAGTTCCCCTTCTCTTTCTCTCTAACACTGACTTCTTTTAAGAAAATACTAGACCTTGTTGGGGACCAATCAATATCAGACACCTTAATCTTGCTTTGATATCCAAGTTCTTCAGATAGAATTTCTAACACCCAGACTATTGTTTTCTCATTGCTGAATAATGAAGATATAAAAGAAAAGCTTAGAACAGGAATTAAAATACAAATTAATAAGTATTTTAAAAAATTTTTCAATTTCTACTTAACCTCATCTGTCTGATAATTTCTTTTTACCTTTAAGTCTTAATCCATTTTCTTCGGTAGATTCTAAGGACATAAAAAAGAGGTGCCCATGCCAAAGAATTTAACAAAGCAAAAATCAATGATAGTAATGCATAATTCTTATCGGCTAAAGAAAATGAATTTGGATCTGCATTATTTATATCTAAAGCTATAAAAAATTTAAAAATGAGAAATATAAGAAAAAGAATTAAAGCCTGTTGCACAAATTTAAAAGTTCTAAATTGGTAAAAGAATCTTTGAGAGAGATAAGAAATTAGAATCAATATTAGAGGATATACGCCTAAGACAGTGCCTTGCATAAAATCCATTAATAGACCAAAAGTAAAAGCAAAATATAAATTCATCTTTTCTGGCAAAGCTATATTCCAGTAAATGAAGCCTAAAAGAAAAAAAGAAGGCTTTATTTGGTCTGCGGTTAGGGAAAAAGAAATCAGATCTAAAAGAATAAAAAAAATTAAACTTAAGCTAATCAATAAATAGTTTTTTAGGCCTTTATTCATGCTGTATAACTATTTAGTAAAAACTAAGAAGTAATCTTGATCTTCAGGTAGATCTAAAAATTCTACATCTATATTAAGAAATTCATTATCTGGTCTATCTTCAATTAAGACCACTCTCCCAACTAGGTAATTAGGTGGGAAAACTTTACCTAAACCAGATGAGTATAAATCTTCTCCTTCCTTGAATGCTGCAGTCTTCTTAACATTTATTAATTGACCTTTTCTTTGTAACCCATAACCTTTTAAAATTCCATGAAGTCTAGTTGTTGAAGAGATTACTGGTATTAAAGACTGCGGATCTTGACTTATCATTACTTCGGCACTCCTTAACCCTACAGACTTTACCTTTCCTATTATTCCCTCTTTTGAAAGAACAGGCTGATTAATTTCTAAAATAGAATCAGGATCATTTACATCTAATATCAAGGCAGGTTTAAGGGGATTTGAAGAAAGGTTCATCTTTTGCCCCAACAAATAAGCCTCTTTGTCTATCTGAGCCGAATTCCATACAAGATTAAGCTCTTGATTCCTTTTAGTCAGATCTTTCAACTGAGAATTAATTAGTTTTAGTTTTTCATTGTCCTCTTTGTAACTTAAAAGGTTCTTTTTAAGTTGTTGATTGGATTGCCTAATTTCAGAAGCTTTGTTTATAAATTGACTTGGAACTTCTACAATTTTGTATAAAGGTAACAACACATCATGAGCATATCCTCTTATTTCATTGGAAAGATTAAATCTTATATCTATCAAGAGAAGAGAAAGACAAAAAACAAGAGCCATCAAAAACCTTATTGAACTGATAGGCCTTACTGCAAATATTGCCTCACTGGTAATCTTAGATACCTTATGATCCTCGCTACTCATTAATAAGATAATACCGAGCTAAAGAAAGAAAGAAAACTTATTACTTATTCTGTAGACAGAAGATCAATGTCATACTTGTCCATTATTTCTAGTGCTCTTCCGCCACCTCTAGCTACACAAGTGATAGGGTCTTCGGCCACAATTACTAGTACCCCTGTTTGATTTGATATTAAAACTTCAATATCTCTAAGCAAAGCCCCTCCTCCTGTAAGCACGATTCCTCTTTCAGAAATATCAGCACTCAACTCAGGAGGAGAAGCTTCAAGGGCCGATCTAATGGCTTGAACGATGGAGGAAAGAGGTTCTAACATCGCGTCATAAATTTGTTTGCTTTCCATGGTAAAGGTAACTGGAGTTCCTTCAGCAAGATTTCTTCCCCTTACTTCCATCTCAAGACTCTCAGCATCTGGTGAAGCTGTTCCTATTGTGTGTTTTATTTTCTCGGCCGTAGAATCACCTATTAAAACACCTTGATTCCTTCTGATATAAGCAACAATAGCTTCATCTAACCTATCGCCACCAACTTTAAGGGAATTAGAATAAACCACACCATTCAAAGCCAATATAGCTACTTCCGTGGTGCCACCCCCTATGTCTACTATCATCGATCCACTTGCTTCTTCTACAGGCAAGCCAGCTCCTATGGCTGCAGCCATGGGCTCTTCTATAAGCCTAACCTCTCTTGCTCCAGCTTTTAAGACTGATTCCCTAATTGCCCTTCTCTCCACTTGAGTAGACTGACAAGGAACAGCCACCAGTATTCTAGGACTTGGACGAATATAACTGTCTTCATGAACTTCTTGAATAAAATGTTTTAGCATTTCTTCAGTTACTTGAAAATCTGCTATAACCCCATCTTTTAAAGGTCTTATTGCAGATATATTACCTGGAGTTCTTCCAAGCATCTTTTTTGCATCGGAACCAACTGCTACCACGGTTCTTTGGCCCGCATGAGTTTTAATTGCTACAACTGAAGGTTGATCCAGAATAATTCCCTTCTCTCTGACATATACAAGTGTATTAGCTGTACCCAGATCAATAGATAGGTCATTTGAAAATAAACCCTTTAAACGTTTTAACATTAATTACCAAAAAATGATTTTTTTTAAAGAAGAGGTACTCTAGCATAGCTTTGTTTTTGAGCAAGGAACATTGTGCTACATTAGCCTCATTTCTATACTAAAACAGAAAATTTATGTCTCTTAAGAACCAAGATTTAGAACAAATAGCTTATCTAGCTCGAATTAACATCGATAAAGATAAATTTCCTTCTTTAAAGAAAGAATTAGAAAGTATCTTAGAACTCGTAGCTAAGATGGATTCTGTAAATACCGAATCTGTAGTTCCGATGTCCCATCCTCTTGATCTATCTCAACCCCTGAGAAAAGATAAAGTTACAGAGAAAGATGATAGAAAAAACCTTCAAAAAAATGCCCCTTCAATTAAGGCTGGTCTCTTCATGGTACCAAAAGTTATAGAAGTGGAAGATTAAGATGACTGAATTACACAAACTATCCATAAAGGAGAAACTAAAAGGATTAAAGGACTCTACTTTCTCAAGTCAAGAGTTAACTGAATCATATCTTAAAAGAATTAAAAAGTTAGATAACAAAATAAATAGCTTTATTACAGTGCTTGAAGAAAGAGCTGTAAAGAGCGCAAAAGAATCCGACCAAAGATATATATCAGGATCAGCTTTACCTCTCGATGGCATTCCAATAGCGCATAAAGATATTTTCTGTACGGAAGGGGTGTTAACTTCTTGTGGCTCTAGAATGTTATCTAACTTTATATCTCCTTATTCTTCTACCGTAGTAAAGAATTTTGAAGGAAGCGGTTCAGTTGTATTGGGAAAGACCAATATGGATGAGTTTGCTATGGGTTCTTCAAACGAAACAAGTTATTTTGGAGAAGTTAAAAATCCTTGGAAAAAAGATTATGTACCTGGAGGTTCATCTGGAGGATCAGCAGCTTGTGTTTCTGCTGGCCTTGCCTCAGGAGCTACCGGCACTGATACCGGAGGCTCAATACGACAACCAGCAGCGCTTTGTGGATTAACAGGCATTAAACCTACTTATGGCAGGGTCTCAAGATATGGCATGATTGCTTTTGCTTCAAGCTTAGATCAGGGAGGTGTTTTAACTAAGTCAGCTGAAGATGCTGCCTATATGCTTAAAACCATGTCGGGACATGATCCTAAAGACTCCACAAGCTTAAATGTAGAAGTTCCAGACTTTGTCAAAGAAATTGATAAAGAGATTAAAGGGCTCAGAGTAGGTCTACCAAAACAATTTTTTTCCATGAATATGCCTGAATATGTAGAGCAGAGCATAAACGAAAGCCTGAAAGTATTTGAAAAACTAGGAGTAAAAATTATAGATGTAGATTTACCCCATATTGATCTTTCTTTGCCAATTTATTACGTGATTGCTCCAGCTGAATGTTCAGCAAACTTATCTAGGTATGATGGAGTTAAATTTGGTTACAGATGTGAAGATCCAAAAAATTTAGAGGACTTGTACATGCGAACAAGAGAAGAAGGATTTGGCACAGAAGTAAAAAGAAGAATCTTAATCGGAACATATGCACTCTCTGCCGGATACTATGATGCTTATTATCTAAAAGCTCAAAAGTGCAGGAGACTTGTTGCGAATGACTTTAAAGAAGCCTTTAAATCAGTAGACCTGATACTTTCTCCTACTGCTCCTGATACGTCTTTCGCCTTAGGTGCTAAGACTTCTGACCCAGTTGAAATGTACAAACAAGATATCTTTACTATCCCTGCTAATTTGGCGGGACTTCCGGGTATTTCCGTACCCTGCGGACAACACCAAGGATTACCTTTGGGGCTACAGCTTGTTTCAGATAATTTAGAGGAGAGTAAAATACTTAGAATGGCCCATCATTTTCAATTAAATACTGACTGGCATAAATCTTGGCCTGAACTAGATTAATGGATAAAAAAATGTCTGAGTGGGAGACAGTAATTGGCCTTGAGGTTCATGTCCAATTAGCTACTAAATCTAAAATTTTTTCTGGTGCCAGTACCCTTTTTGGATCTTCTCCCAATACTCAAGCTTGTAATATTGACCTTGGAATGCCTGGGGTACTCCCAGTTCTAAACGAAGAAGTTTTAAAAATGGCCATAAAGTTTGGCCTATCTATTAACGCAAATATTAATAGCCCAACCCAGTTTGCTAGAAAAAATTATTTCTACCCTGATTTACCTAAGGGATATCAAATAAGCCAACTTGACAACCCTATCGTTGAAGGTGGAGGCCTTGAGATTACTCTCAAAGATGGAAGCAAAAAAAAGATACGTATTACCCGAGCTCATTTAGAAGAAGATGCAGGAAAGTCACTGCATGAAGACTTTGAAGGCCTTACAGGAATAGATCTAAATAGAGCTGGTACGCCATTACTTGAAATAGTATCAGAGCCAGATTTAAGTTCTCCGGAAGAAGCTGTAGCCTATTTAAAAAAAATACACTCCATCATAAGATATTTAGAAATTTCAGATGGGAATATGGCAGAAGGGTCCATGAGATGTGATGCCAATGTTTCACTTAGAAAGAAGGGAAGCAAGGAACTAGGAACCAGAACCGAAACAAAAAATGTGAATTCATTTAAATTTGTTGAGAAAGCAATCCAACATGAAATAAGAAGACAAATGAAGGTTTTAGAATCTGGGAAAAGGGTTACTCAAGAGACCCGGCTATATGATTCTCAGCTAGATGAAACAAGGCCTATGAGGTCAAAAGAATTTGCTAATGATTACAGATATTTTCCAGAACCAGATTTGTTACCAGTGATTCTGGATGAAGACTTTATTAAATCAGTAAAGGATCTCATGCCGGAGCTTTCTGAAGAAAAAGAAAAAAGATTTATTAGAGAATATAAATTAAGTGACTACGACGCTAATGTACTTTCTGTAGATCCCAATCTATCTAATTTTTTTGAAGAAGTGGTAGTCAGATCAAGAAATCCTAAATTAGCCACAAATTGGATAATGGGAGAGCTATCTGCTTTTCTTAACAAAGAAAATTTAAGCATTTTGGAAACAAAAGTAGATTCCATAAATTTAGGCAATCTACTTTCAAGAATTGAAGATTCCACTATTTCTGGAAAAATAGCTAAAGAAGTATTTGAAGAGATGTGGAATTCTGAGAAAAGTCCGGATGAAATTATTGAAGAAAAAGGTCTCAAACAAGTTACTGATTCATCTGAAATTGAAAAGATAATTAACCAAGTATTAGAGCAAAACCAATCTCAATTAGAGCAATATAAATCAGGAAAAGTGAAATTATTTGGTTTCTTTGTTG
>LWDU01034324.1_pt1 | contig 10599 bp, 7 predicted proteins | sample 727161 | NCBI WGS metagenome assembly LWDU01 (sample SAMN04566230, study PRJNA314399) | hydrothermal vent metagenome | isolation source: deep sea hydrothermal plume seawater | place: Mexico: Gulf of California, Guaymas Basin | collected 2004-07-11 | reverse complement strand
ACACTCTTTACCGATGGTAGTGCAACCGCGCCCGGGGGATTACAAAGGGTCATGGCGTAATTACTTAAGATATGGGTCGGGGTGAGAGGATTCGAACCTCCGGCCCCTGCCTCCCGAAGGCAGTGGGCTCTGTAATAAATCCCGAAAAACCCTTTAATAATCAGGCATCAACTCCACGCAAAGTTCCCTGATTAGCCCTGAGTGGTCAGAAATCAGCACAGTTTCAGCACAGTTTCAGCACACCAACATTTAACCTTCAAATCGATCTAAACCTGATTTTGACAACACCTCGCAGGGATCAAAAAAGGCCTCCTGTGTCCGCTTGAGACTCGATCCAGTTGCTGTAATTTTTGTTGACAGTATGTATCTTCTTCTCGCCCAAGCCTCGCGAGCGGGATCTAATCTCACGGCAATCTCTCTCGAGACCTTTCCTCAGTGGGCTACGGCATTGAGGACCGTTTCACCCTCGGCGAACGTATTGTCAATAAGTGACAATATTTTCGGATTGATGTTGGAATGGGTTGGGACGAACATCCCGCATTTCCTTAACTCCGCTCTTGTGTCGATTGTTCCTCCCAGATACTGAAAGACAATGCGCGCGGAGGCTGGTTGGCGATGCGGCCGACTAGACGTGCCTGTCACCAGGCCGGATAGAAAGTTAACGTGACTTCGGTGGGTGTGAAATAGAATCTTTAGCGAAAAGTCATCATGTTGTAATGCGTCATATTCAGCGATGAATATTCGATTTGCACTCGTGGTTACTATACCATTGTATTTGTACACGAAACGCGCACCATGTAATGGGTCTCTTAGATGTTCTATCGTCTTGCTAAGTAGCCGTCCTTGATGTTCGTAAACACTTACCAACGACCGAATGACCCAATCGGGCCATCCAAAAGAGTATGAGTAAGAATGATACCAGCCTATGTACTTGCGGAGACTGGGATCATTCATTGTCACTATATTCTCTAAGGTCCTTCCGAGCCAACCTGCACCACCGCCTTGTCTGATTTCCATGAAGTGCGAATTGAAAAATGTTTCGAAATCGGAGCTAGGTAACATGAGATCAGATTCATGAACACCAAAAAATTCACATATACGCCGCATATTGAAACGAGATGGCCGATAGCTGCCATTTAGGTATCGGCCAAACTGTTGGCGATTGATTCCAGTCAGTCGGCAAATCTCCGAAACCGAGCGGTGCGCGGTACATAGAGTCCGTAGATTTCGAACAAAATTGTCAACTGGCAATTGAATTGGGAGCTCGTGTTTCATTGTCCAGTTTTTTCCTCACAAAGTTTCAAAATTTCGCTAGTTAGCTTGGCGCAGCAAAGTTAGAGAAAATTCTGCTTATCGAAATAGATAAAATTTTCAAGCTGCCACATAAATTGATCAGTATGACGCATTTACTGCTCTAAGATGCACAATTCTGCTCAAATGTGAACACTATTTCGATTTTACTAGTAGTGCTAACCTCACTGAGCACAAGTCAAAAATTCTTTATAAATTCGGGAGAAAACACTATGAATTCCAAAGACTTTAAAACTAAGTTGAGTTCTGGGGCGTTAACCCGTCGTGAGGTCAACAAAATACTGGCATCGATTGGCATACTTTCCGCCTCCGGGTTCGGGCTTGGCCGGTCGGCATTGGCGGCGGACCCGGTGCTCCAGGTTTTCACTTGGGCTGGCTACGATAATCCGAAACTGCACAAAAGCTTTACAGATAAGTATGGCAAGTCACCCGAGATTTCCCTGCTCTCGTCAAACGGCAAGGCTCGAGCGAAAGTTCGCAGCGGCTACCAACCGGACTTGGCCGTGCCCTCATGGAGTCATGCGCCATTCTGGATGGACGAAGGTCTGGTTGAGAAAATTGATACTTCACGCCTTTCAAACTGGCACATGTTGTTTGATCGCTTAAAGGCGCTTGAGACTGATGGCAACAGGCATTTCGTGCCTTGGGCATGGGGTCAAACGGCCGTGGTATACCGCACCGATCTGGTGCCTGCTGACTACGCTGAGAACGCCACTTGGGGCATCCTCTGGGATGAGAGACTCAAGGGAAAGATCGCAATTCGTGATGCATTTATGGGGGCGATGCTCCCTGCTGCCCTGTATGGGGGTGCCAAAGACGCCTACGATATGACCGATGATGAAATCGAAATGACCGGTGACATGCTGCGGAAACAGCGCGAATTGGTTCGTTTCTACTGGACGTCATCTGCCGATGCGCAGCAGGCACTGGCCAGTGGCGAGATTGCTGTTATGAGCGGCTGGAATAGCACTTATGCGACGCTGAAGAAGCAAGGTGTGCCGGTTGGCTTCATGATGCCAAAAGAAGGGGCGCCGACCTGGGTCGATGGCTACATGATGATCAAGGGCGGCTCGGCACCGGAGCAGGAAAAGTACGATTTTCTTGACGCTATTCTTACGGCTGAATCAGGTGCCGCCATCATTGAAGAACTGGGATATGGAGCCGCGAACCAAAAGTCCTTCGATGTCGCAAGCCCGGAAGCGATCGCGAGTATCGGTATCGGGGATGTTAACGAGGCGGTTGAAAAGGGATTGTGGTCCAGGGCCGTCCCGAAGGAAACCAAGGATAAGATGGTCGATCTTTACAATCGCGTGAAGTCTGGCTTCTGATCTTCGCACGATCTCATAGAGTAAGATCCTCGCGCGCCTGGGGCTGAAACAATGCCCCGGGCGCGCCTTTTTCCCACAAGGTAGCGTCTTTTAGGCAGATGGGAGATTCCAACGAAACCCTGATTCAAACGCCGGTGGATCGTACTCCGCTGAACCTGAGACGTCGGCTTTGGCGGCTGTGGTACCTAAACGAAGATCTTCGCGGCTATTTCTTGTTGTTGCCGACTCTGCTGTTCATGTTTTTCATGCTGATGGTCGCGCTTGCGACGCTGGTCGTGCAGAGTTTCTGGGTGGACACCGCGCCGGGCGAGGCCGTGCAATACACGCTCGCCAATTACTCGCTTCTGCTCACGCCTGAAGGCGAGATATACAGAGCCCTGCTGCTGCGCTCACTGTGGATGTCACTAATGATAACGGTCAGCGTGATCCTGTTTTGCTATCCCATCGCCTATGTCATGGCCTTCCACATTCACAAGCACAAGATATTTTGGCTGATCGTCATCACCATTCCGTTCTGGGCCAGCTATCTCCTCCGTGTGTTCTCGTGGAAGGTCATCCTTCAATATAACGGGGTGCTAAATTGGATGCTCATGACACTCGGGTTCATCGACGAACCGCTCGATATTTTCCTGCACAACCGTTCTGCCGTCATTGTGACGCTGACCCATGCCTGGGCAGCTTTCGCTATTCTACCGATCTATCTCTCACTGGAGAAAATCAACCGCTCGTTACTGGAGGCTGCGTCCGATCTGGGTGATGGATTTATGCGTCGCTTTTGGCGCATCACTCTGCCACTCTCCATGCCCGGCGTTCTTGGGGCTGCTCTACTTTTGTTTATTCGTAACGTGGGCGATTACGTGACGCCGGCCCTGGTCGGTGGTGTCTCCGGTACGATGCTGGGCAACATCATCGTGTCTTTGTTCACTGAAATGTCTAACGAACCTTTGGCTGCCGCAGTCTCCATCGCAATGATGGTGTCGATAACATTGATCGTGTGCGCGTTTGTACTCCTTGCCGGCGGGCACAAGCGATTAAAAGGCGTAACCTGATGGAGCGATTGCGCACACCCGGCCTGGTGCCCCTTATCCTGGGGTTCTACATTTTTGTTCTCTACGCTCCCGTGCTGCTTCTACCGCTGTTTTCATTCAACGACAGCATTTATATGAACTTTCCCCTGCAATCATTCACAACCAAATGGTATGTGTTGATGATTGAAGATACTTTAATGATGAAGGCGCTGTGGGCAAGTGTGAAAATCGCCGTGTTCTCGGCCATCATCAGCACCATTCTCGGATTTCTAGCAGCTAAGGCGATGACACGGTACGGAATGCGCGGAAGAGGCGTGATTTTTGGGTTCATCATGCTGCCTCTGATTATTCCGTCCATTATTCTAGGTGCGTCCCTGCTCAGTTTCTTCAGGCAATTCCTCGACATCGAATTAACTCTGTGGACCGTTGGATCGGCACACGTGCTGTTAAGTATTCCGTTTTCAATGCTGGTCCTCATCGCCAGGCTCGAAGGTTTCGACCGCAACCTGGAGGAGGCATCCTATGACCTTGGGATGAGCACCTGGCAGACGTTGCGGCGGGTGACGTTGCCCCTGGCGATGCCCGGCGTGCTGGCCAGCCTGTTACTCTGCTTTTTGGTCTCATTCGATGAGTTCCTAAAGGCGTTTTTCCTAAGCGGCAACCAGCCCACTCTACCAGTCTACATGTACAGTCTTCTTCGTTTTCCCCAATTTCTGCCAGGCGTGTTGGCGCTGGGTAGTTGCATTCTCGTCGTATCAGCCGTTCTGGTCTCGATCGCAGAATGGCTACGCCGTGGGAAAGATAAGGCCTAACGTCAATGGAGAAAGTAATGCCCCCGCTTGAGGCGATGATCTCGATTTCTGGAGTATCCAAGTTGTTCGGCCCGGTGAGGGCCGTTGATAACGTGACGTTGGACATCGCGCGGAACGAGTTCTTCGCCATTCTAGGTCCATCCGGCTCCGGCAAGACGACACTGCTTCGCCTGCTTGGCGGGTTCGAGATTCCCAACGCCGGTGAGATCTTCCTCGACCGCGAACCCGTATCGGAAATTCTACCGAATCAGCGCCCCACGAACATGGTGTTTCAGAATTACGCCATCTTTCCTCATCTCAACGTCAGCGAAAATATCGCTTATGGCCTGTTGAATAAAGGGATGACTAAAGATCAGATCCACGATACGGTGGATGAAATGCTCGACTTGATCCAGCTGCCAGGTTATGGGCTACGCGCTGCGCATCAACTGTCGGGTGGGGAGCGCCAAAGAGTGGCTCTGGCGCGAGCCCTGGTATGTCAACCGAAGGTGCTGCTACTCGATGAACCGCTTGGTGCGTTGGACAAGAAGCTTCGCGAGGAGATGCAGGTCGAGCTTCGTCAGTTACAAAGAACAGTGGGTATCACGTTCGTGTTCGTGACGCACGATCAGGAAGAGGCCCTGACCATGGCCGATCGCATCGCCGTGATGATGAGTGGGAAGATCGTCCAGGTTGACACTCCGAGTGCACTCTATGAGGCTCCTTCTTGCACCGCGGTTGCCGAATTCATCGGAAACATCAATCTGCTACCAGGAACGGTGGAATCGGTCGGGGAGAGCGTTGTGATCGACACGGGCTCTACGGGCCGATTAAGGGTGCCGGTGGGGCAGTCCCAGGCCCGCCCGGGCGAGAAAGCAGTGCTAGCAATCAGGCCGGAGAAGTTGCGGATCGCGAGCGAGGTGCCCGATGGCGACTACAACGGCCTCCGCGGAAAACTGATAGCCGAGTCCTATGCCGGCGATCGCAGCTATTACTTCCTTGACATTGAAGGGTTGTCACGTCAACTGACCGTGGCGAACCTGAATGAACGCCAAAGCTCCACACGCTTGAGGATAGACAGTGTCGAGGAGGTGTGGGTGGTGTGGCCGGTAGAGAGTGGCCTGTTGTTGACTTCGTAGTGTGGAGTCCTCAATTTGGTTTAACTTATGGTTGCTTGGTAATAGTCAATAATTTGAATACAAATAATGGGCAATACAACACCACCAATCATTTTGTGCCAAGACACCGCGGCCGCGTATGCACACAACGATTCGTCAGCGTTTGTCGAGCGCACTAGATCAACTTTAGGAGATATATGAATGATCGGTGATGCCGGACGGCCCCTCTTCAGTTTCGTGATCATTGCAGACACACACATCACTGATGAAGAGGGGCGGGTGATTGTTGACAGTTACAAAACCGGCAACAATGTCGCGAGCGTGTATTGCGACCTGATTGAGCGTGTGAATTCGATGGAGCCTGCTTTTGTTGTTCACTTAGGCGATATTACCCACCCGACACCAAACTCCCCCGATTATGGGGAGACTGCACTGGCTTTTCATAAGGCGTCTGAAATCTTTTCTATGCCGTACTACCTGGTACCCGGTAATCACGATGTAGGGGAGAAAATATTTCCAGCACTACCTAAACCAGACCAGCAAGTTACCATAACGAGATACAACATTGACCTGTATGAGCAGCATTTTGGCCGACAGCGTTTCAGTTTTCAGCATCAGGATTGTCTGTTCATCGTTGTTAATTCTATGCTGATCAATTCGGGCCTCGAAGAAGAGCAAGAACAGTGGGACTGGCTCGAACAGACATTGCAAATTCGCGCAGGAGACAGGGTGTTTGTATTTTCACATTACCCGCTCTATCTCTCGGCCAAAGACGAGCCCGCACATTATGACAATGTTGATGAGCCTGGGCGGTCCCGTATGCTTGACCTGCTGCAACGGTTTAACGTTGAAGGTTTCTACGCAGGGCACGTCCATAATTTTTTCTACAATTACCTCGATGGCATGCACCAATTTGTCTTGCCGTCGACGAGTATTGTTAGGCACGATTACCTTGAATTTTTCCGAACTACGCCGAATCGTGAAATGGGACGTTTCGACACAGCTAAAACGGGTTTTTTCTGGATAGACGTATTTGCTGATGGGCATGTGCCACATCTGGTCCGTACGAATGGCGAACATCGCCACCTAACTCACTCTTGGCGCAATCACGGTGGGTCGCTAACTATGGATTTGAGGATGCCATGGTGTGATGAGGCAGATATCTCGACCCCTTGGGGCGTTGAGATATTTGAACGCAAGCTTGTGCGAAATGACTATCCATTGTCAGCATTATGGGAAATGGGGATCAGGAATTTCCGTATTTCAATTTCAGACATAACGAACGCACGGCTTTCGACGCGGGTAGCCCAGCTCATGGGTTTGGGACACAAGTTTACTGTGGTTATGTTCGGCATGCCCAACGAAGATCGCCGTGCAGCACTGGCTTCTCATGGAAAGGGAATAACGGCAATAGAAGTCGTAGCTTTGTTCAGTGAATGGCAGGGGTTAATCGAACCACTGGCCAAGCTGCGGGAACACTCGGACTATCAGATTTACCTCAATCCAGTTCGACCGGAAGTTCAAGGCTGGACATCTCATCATGGATTGCACACTGATCTGGTAGAGGAAATTGATTGGGTCTTGAGTCGGCCCGATTTGGGCCAGGCTGTAGACGGATTCGTCTTTGGCGTCAGGCAGGATGTTCGTCCCTACGACGGTTTTGAAGCAGTAGGAGGTATTCTTAATGGCACAGGTTATCAGTTTATATTGCATGTACCCTGCGTTGGGTTTGATCCGATTAGTGCTCCGACAGATGAAGCATCACGGATGCATGAGCTAACTAGAGTTGCTGAAGCAGCGGTGCTGGCACGAGCCAATCCCAGCGTCTCTGTCGTTGTAGATAATTTTGTTCAACTAGACCGAGGATATTTCAATTGCTACGGACTGGTAGATAGGCTCTACAATCCACAAGACGGCAGTCGAGTCTTGTCTTCACTGGATCACCTATTGCCTCGGCATCTTACGAATCCATCCACCTATGAGACTAAACAGTACAGAATTGTAGTGACCGAATGTGACACTGGGCAAGTGCTGTTGATTGTTGCAAACAATGAAACAGCTTCAACTGAGCCCAACGATCACCTCCCCGATAAGGTATTTAACCAACAAGGAAGGTTGGTCAACCTCGTGACCGGAGAGGAGTGGGACACGAACTACCGCACGTTAAGCGAAAAAATAGTTGGTGAGGATAAGCCACCGCCTCCGATGTTACTCACCCTCAACCAGGAATAGATGCTCGATTCGACAAGAACGCTAATGTGCCCATAGGTGTGATTATTACCGCAAGTGGTGTCACCTTGTTTTGCCCGTCGACAAGATTGCTTCGCAGTAGCGACTCTGTGCTGGCAGGCCGCTACTTTATATTTCGGTAATGTTTCATGGCTATATGGTAAGCAAGGACGGCAGGGAGATATTGTAACTGCTGGCAAAAATCCGCACGCTCAGAACTTCCGAGTTGGGGTAAAAGCGGATGTCTTTTTCGATTAATCTGCGTTACTCATCCACGGGGGAAAATTTCACATGCGCCCAACGCTTTACGGTAACCGCCATGCTGTGTCCGCCGGTCATTATCTTGCTGCTGAGGCGGGAAATGCGATCCTGAACGCAGGTGGAAATGCGATCGATGCGGGTTGTTGTGCAGGGATGGCGCTCGCTGTCCTACATCCAGACGAAGTAAATTTCGCTGGTGTCGCGCCAATCATAATCCGGACGGCAGATGGCAAGGTTGTCACGATTGCGGGCTTGGGACATTGGCCCTTGTCGATCCCAGCCGATATTTTCATGCGTGAGTATGGTGGCGAGCTGCCCTATGGGGTGCTGCGGACTGTTGTGCCAGCAGCGCCGGACGCCTGGATCACGGCGCTGCGCGAATATGGAACGATGACATTTGGCGATGTGGCGGCGGCGGCGATCGAGTTCGCACGCGATGGCTTTTCGGTATTTCAATTTCTTGCGTCGGCATTCGAACATAATGCGAAGCACCACCGCTGGCCCGCCAGTGCGGCACTCTTTCTCCCCAATGGCCGGCCACCACGCCTTGGCGACCGTTTCGTACAGACCGATTTGGCAGCAACAATCCAGTTCATGGTCGATGAGGAGCAGGCGGCCACTCATCTCGGACGTGAAGCGGGGCTGGAAGCGGCCCGGGCGGCATTTTATGTCGGCGACATTGCCGAGCGCATTGTTGCGCACATGCAGAGCGAAGGCGGTTATCTCTCGCGTGATGATCTCGCTAATTTTCGCAGTAGAATCGGCCCGGCTGTACAGGGGCGCTGGCGCGATTTCGAGCTTTTCACTTGCGGGCCATGGTGTCAGGGACCAACTCTGATTCAATCTCTGCTCATGATGGAAAAGGCAGGCCTGGACGGGCTGCGCCAGAACAGCGCAGATTATCTCCATCTGCTGATTGAAGTCATCAAATGCGTCTTTGCAGACCGTGAATATTACTATGGTGACCCGGATTTTGTAGACGTTCCTCTTGAGCGACTACATAGCGAGGCCAATATCAATGAATGGCTCAAACAAATTGATCCGAAAAAGGCCATGCCTGACATGCCGGTACCACATGGTGTTAACGAACCTTTTCGCTATCCAGCAACCGAAGGTCTACCAGTACGTGATCCCGACACGTCGTACCTTTGTGCGGTCGACAAATGGGGTAATGCATTCTCAGCGACGCCTTCAGATGGGATGTGGCGCTCCCCCGTTGTTCCTGGGCTCGGTCTTATTCCGTCGCCACGAGGCACCCAGTCACGGACCGACCCGAACCACCCCAGCGGCGTAGGTCCGGGCCGACGGCCTCGCCTTACTCCCAACCCGGCAATTGCTCGGCGTGATGACGGCACTGTCGTACCTTTTGGCGCCCCCGGCGGTGATGCTCAGGTGCAATCTATGCTTCAGGTCTTTCTTAATATTTTCCATTTTGGTATGGATATTCAGGAAGCTATCGACGCACCGCGCATAACCTCACACAGTTTCCCGTCTTCCTTCGCCCCCTTTCGGCATTTCCCCGCGGTAGTAAGCCTGGAAGGCCGCATTGACGAAGGGGTCCGTCAGGTACTGGAGAGCCGAGGCCACCGTCTGGATATATATCCTGACTACACCAGGAATGCTGCGGCGGTTGAGGTCATTGTAGCGGAACCACAGCCGGGATTTATCCGGGCTGGCGCTGACCCACGCCAGCCAGCGTACGCAATCGTACGATAGGGTTCCTGAATAGGCCACGACCGGTACCGGCGTAACGCTCAAGGCGATAAGGGCCATCAATACGGCTTTGTTTAAAGCTGCCATGCTATGCCTCCTGTTGGGATTAGGGCTGCGAGACCAGAAAACTGTAGCGATAAAAATACTCCTGTCTGTGAGGTGGGTCACAGCGGCAAGGAGTTCGGCTCATCAAGCCACGATCGGGTGGCCGTATTGATTGCTAGGTTTGCGCGAGTCGCTACTGATTACCTCTCAGCAAGACAGGCCATCCCAATCTTTCCACCATACCCTCGGCTCTTAAATTCTTATAACTCATCAGCTGGATTATCTGTGTGTGTTTTTATTTCAATACCTTAAGGGACAGGCATCGTTCCAGTAAAAAGGGGAATCACCTGGGAGAAGGGGATGGGACCCCTATCAAAAAATCGAACTTCAAATATTGACTGTGCTGTCAGTGTGCTGTAACTGAGTCCACTCCAGTCCATTCAGGTCCAGTTGCGTGGAATTGGTGCCCGAGTTAATAGATTGGAGTGCTATTTTTATAGCGTTTTATGAAATTAATGGTGGGCGCGGCAAGGTTCGAACTTGCGACCCCTGCCGAGTGAAGGCAGTGGACACTACACGATGATCGAACGTTCGGAGTTCGTTGCTGTGGTACTTCAACGAATCGACAGTCTGATTTAGGCGCCCCATGCCTTTGAGGTTCCTGTCCGCGAGCCGCCCCGAGGTGATGAGCATTGGATAAACACGAGCCACCTCTGAGATATGTGGCTCATAGGCGAATAGGGATGGACGGAGTACATCACCATGGAATCTCCCG
>LWDU01032800.1_pt1 | contig 10599 bp, 9 predicted proteins | sample 727161 | NCBI WGS metagenome assembly LWDU01 (sample SAMN04566230, study PRJNA314399) | hydrothermal vent metagenome | isolation source: deep sea hydrothermal plume seawater | place: Mexico: Gulf of California, Guaymas Basin | collected 2004-07-11 | reverse complement strand
TTTGATGAAATTGCAAAATCTTATCCAACAATACAATGGTCTCTTGAAAATGGAGGAAAAGAAGAAGATTTTTTTGAATTTGTTTATCCTTGGTTTTTTCCAAGAAAAAATAAAAAAACTCCACGATCTTCTGAGTGGGAACATTTTCATGATAAAAAAAGAATGTCTTTAGATCATTATGTTTTATATCCAAAAAACAATGGATTTCAAGGTTTTAGTGATGCAATTCTAAAAGACATTGATATGAATTATTGTACAATTAAAAAAAATATAAAAAATTTACAAATTAAAACAGATCCAAAAAATAACAATATTTTGGATATTAAGGTAAATACTGAATCAATTTCAGGTGATCTATTTTTTTGGTGCACATCACCTATTTCACTTGCAAAAATATTGAAAATTAAATCATCTGTAACCCGATCTGGTCTTCCTCAAACAATAATTTTTGGAAATTTTGTTTTCAAGAAAAATATTTCTACAAAATTTCATGAAATTTTAGTTGGTAGTTTAGATCATCAAATAAATCGAATATCCTTTCCTGGTAAAATCATGAAAAAGAAAAATAATTTAGTTCAAGTGGAATATTCATTCCCACAGAATCAATTTAATCTAAACGCAAAATACTGGAAACAAACTTGGCTTACAAGTCTATATGATTTAGGACTAATAAAAAAAGATAATTCATTAGACAATTTTGCTTTTATTTCAGAAACTCGTGGATTTGTTTCAAAACATGATTTACGATTTTTGACAAATACATTAAAAAATGAAATTATGCCATCTATTGGAAATAATATTATAATTCCTGCATTTAACTTAGGACCTGAAAATATCAATAGGGTCATTCCTGAAGTAATATTAAATACAATCAAATCCGTAAATACACTAAATAGGTAATTGTAATGAAAAATTCAAAACAAGATGATTATTATTTAAAAATAGAAGGGAATAGTTTTTTTCAAAGAAATTTCAAAGATAAAGAAGTTCCAGTATTACGTCCTACAAAACAAGTCATTTATGATGAACTTAAACAATCTAACATAAAATTTAACAGAGTATTAGAATATGGCGCTATTTGTATTGATACATCTAACGATGCATTAGACTTTGGAAATCAAAATTATGGTGATTCGATAAAATTTTTTCATGGAACAATTGCTGATAACAAAATAAACAATGATCCAAATTTTCAAAATTTCTTTGATTTGATTATTATTGATGATGTATTTGGCTGGGTATCTCGTGAAACTCTTTTTCAATCAATTTCTAATATTGATAATATTTTAGCTGATGGCGGTTTTTTGTTTATTCGAGATTTTTGTCCTGATAAACGAATAAAGAATCAAAATCATCATGTTGAAGAAGGATTTGTGTATAATTACAAAGTTCCAAATTCTCACGCAAGCGTTTTTCTATCTTCAGGTATTTATGAAATAGAATGGCAAAAAGTATTTTTTGACAATATTGGGATGTCTACAAATTATAAAAGTGATGATCGATTTATTTATCGTTGGACCGACATAATTCTAAAAAAATCATACTCTGAAAATTTTTCTGAAATTAAGCAAATCAAAACTTAGTACTACACTGATGACTACAAATATCATGTCTGTTGATTTGGAGGACTACTTCTGTGATTTACCTATTAAAGAATGGCCAAAATATAAAAGTCGAATAATTGAGACAACATTTACACTACTAGAAATTTTTGAAAAATATAATGTAAATGCAACATTTTTTGTTGTTGGTTATTTTGCTGAAAAATTTCCTGATTTAATTAAACAAATACATGATAAAGGACATGAGATTGGTACTCACACTTTTTCACACATAGATTTACGTAACGTAAGTAAAGATGAATTAATTACAGATTTAGAAAAATCAATCTCCATACTAGAATCTATTACTGGAGAAAAAGTATTAGGATTTCGTGCACCGTTTTTTTCAATTAACAAAAAAAATTCTTGGGTAATGGAAATATTAAAAAAATATTTTGTTTATGATTCAAGTATTTTTCCTGTAAGAACTCCATTGTATGGTTTACCTTCTGCCCCAAGAGAAATATATCATCCTTCTTCAGATAATATTGCAAAAGATGATCAACAAGAATCATTCATTGAAATTCCTCCTTTGACTCTAAAACTACTTAATTATAATCTCCCAATAGCTGGAGGATTTTATCTTAGATTTTTCCCAAATTTTTTAATTAAAAAAGGAATAAAAAAATTTAATGAACATAATAAACCTGCAATGATCTATATTCATCCAAAAGATCTTGATATCAAAATGCCAAAAATTAATGAATATTCTTGGCATTATTATTATGGAAAAAACAATGTTGAAGAAAAATTTTCTGATTTACTTCGATGTTTTAAGTTCAATTCTGTTAAAAATTTACTAAAATTATGACTTCTCTTATGAATTAATCTTGAAAAATAAATATTCCGGATTTATAGTGATTTTATTATGATTGTAAATGTGGATAATGATATCAAAAATATCTTAATAAAAAATTCTGAATTTTCTGAATTATTTATTGAAAATTGTATTAACTCAAAATTTCTATCTGTTGAAAAAGATGGTTCTAAAATTGTAGGTGCATGTTTTGTAGGTGGAATCCTTAATTCAAACGGTATTGAAATAAATGAAAAATTTAGAGGAAAAGGACTGGGAAGAAAATTAGTAACTGAAATCATAGATGAATGTAAAATCCGAAAAATTTCATTGTTAACTGGTGTGTTTAAACCTACCAATATCATTTCTATTAAAACTCATATTAAAATTGGATACAAACCTGTTTTCACTATTTTTTATAATAAAGATGAAGGACGAGAAATTGTTGTAATTAATCCTCTAAATTCAAAAGGTAAACTATTTTTTAATTTGGTTAAAGTATTTGATACCAAAATTGGAAATGGAATCTTTTCATTTTTATGGATTATAATGAGACCTTTTCTCAAAAATCTTATTGCATTTCCTGGTGAAAAAATCCCAAAAATTGATTTTTATAATTCAATTAAAAAATTTGAGAAGGTTGAAAAAACCTTGAAAAATTTACAATTTGATTAAAAATTAATTTATAAAAACAATAATCAATATGGTTCATCTTTATGATATTCAATTTTTTTTATATGTTCTTTGACAATTAATTTAAATTCTTCTCTATGATCATCTAGAAATTTTTTCATTTCTGTTTCAGATATTTCTACTTCACGTAAAAAGTCATCATAATAAAATCTATGTTTCATATCATTCCTAATTTTTTCAAGATTAATTTGAAATGATATGTTTTCAATTATTTGTAGATATGTATTTAGATCATTAATATCAACTTGCATATTCAATGATGACCGAATTTTTTTAGGAAGTTCTGATAAATTTTCAATTTTTACAACTGACTTTATCATTGAATAAATTACATCTGCAAATACTATACTTGGTTTATTGAAGAAAGAAGCTTCTAATCCTACTGTGCCCCCAATTGATATGGCTAATGAACAATTATTCAATAATTCTTCATTTGAAATATTAGGATGAATCAATTTTACATTTGGTAATTGTAATAATTCTTTGTACCAATTTTGTTCTCTCCATCCAAAAATTCTTTGAGTTGGATGTTCTTTTACATATAGTTTGTAACCTGTTGGAATTGATTTTGATACATTCTGTATTACACTTAATTGATTCATGTAAAATGGTGCAGGAAATAAAAGTGCTCTTTCAGGTTCTGAATGGAGAGTAAAATAAACAAATTTTTCATTTTTATTGATACTTTTTATTGATATTTTATTCAAAAAACTATATCTTGAATTTCTATTAAATAATAATCCTAATTCATTTCTAAAAACACTAAGTCTTGTCCTTCCAGTATGTAAAACATATTTTCTATAATTATTGTTACATACATTTAGAAAAAAGTTCAAACTTGCTTTGAATTGAACTGATTTTGATGATTTGAATTTTTTTCCATGTTTTAATTGTTGATTTGAATATTTTTTTGTAATTTCACGTAGTTCTTCAAAAGTTTTGAACTTAGATTTATCTATATCAATTTTAGACACTGGATCAGGTAATCCTGCTTCTTCTGTAATCATATACCTGTCACCAAATCTAGTTGGACTTAATGTTAAGATCTTAATTCCTCTACTTTTACAAATCTCACATAACAATTGACTATGATGGTAATCTACCATCTTGATAACCAAAAAATCTGGATTTATTTCATCTAATACCCTCTCAAAAAATTTACATTCATATTCAAAAATTTCAAGAATCTCATCTGCAGAAAATTTATGATATTTATTATATTTATAAAAAATTCTTTCACTATATGCTAATCTCCACAAATCAATTTTCGTTAACTTTTCAAATTTTTCTAAGTATTTCAAATCTGGTTTTTTATTTTTTAGTAAAACATTTTCACGATATGACCAAACTTTGTCAAATTTTATTATATTTTGTTTTTTAAAAAAACTGTTTAATTGTTCACTATAATCTGTAATGGCAAAATATTGGGCATCATAATTTTCTTGAAAATATTTTGCAATTCCAAAATAAAGTAAATTACTATCCATCCAAAATAGAATTTTATCTGTCATGTTTACATTAGATTTAGTAATCTTGTATTTATTTGAAGAGTAGCTAAATTTAGTTTCTCATTGTGTTTTGTTATTTTGATTATAGTACACATTTTTTGTAATTTCTGCAATGTTATTCCAACTTCGTTTTTCCGAAATTATATTTTGATTTTCAATCATTTGATTTTTTAATTCTATACTTCCTAACAAATTTATCATAGCATCTGACAATTTATTTTTATTATTCGGTTCGACAAGTAAAGCACAAGAACCATTTTCAGTTTCCTCTTCAAAAAATTTAGTTTTACTTACAATCATTGGTATTTTTCTACTTAATCCTACAGTAAAAACTCCGCTAGCCGCAGTAGAACTTGCGTAAGGTAAAACTAAAATACTTGTCTTTGATAACCACTCTGAAAGTTTTTCATCTTCTTGAAATCCAGGAAAAATAATATTTTCTTTAAATTCTTGTGTTACTCTATTTTTTAATTTGTTTAAATATCCTTGATAATATTCTGGTTCTTTTCCAACAATTACTAATTTTGTAGCAGGAAATTCTTTTGAAAAAATACTATATGCATCTATCAAAGTTTCTATTCCTTTTCGTGGGGAAATAACTCCAAAATATAAGATTACATTACTATCATGATTTTCAGTTTTTTTGTCAAAATCCCTTAAAATACCATGTCTTACAACATGAATTTTTTCTGAAGAAATTCCATAGTCTTGAACCAAAATATTTTTGAAACATTCTCCATGAACAATAATTTTTGAGCTAAATTTTCCTACAGATTTATACCAAATTTTTAGATAAATCAAAAACATTTTTGAAATAATTTTTTTAAAATTCATTGACTTTGGTAGTAATTCTAGTATGGTTTTTGATTCTTGTGGAAGAGTACTATGAAGTGTAATTACTGTAAAAATTTTCTTTTTTTGTAAATAATATAATAATAATGGAATTTGTATTAAATTATCTAATAAATTACCTATTGCAGATTGTCCAAAGAATTCATGTTGAATATGAATTATTTTTTCTTCCTGAAATTTTTTAAGATAATCCATTATATTATTTGCAAATTTTTTTGATGCCCAAATTTTTTTAATATATAGTTTTGATTCTATTTTTAAAACTTCATTGAATTTGTTCTTAATGGGTTCCTTTGGTACTAATTGATAAACATCTTCACCCGACTCTAGTAACCCATTAACCAATTCTTTAGAATATTTTGTAAAATCATCAATGATGAAAATTTTGGTTTTCATTAATGGTATCTTTTATTATCTTGTATATTTGTTCTTTAATTTAGTCTTGAGTAATTATTTTCTATTAGTTATTTTCCAAATTTAGCTTTTGCTGCTTGAAATAAAGATATTATTCCTTCACTTTTTAGAATAAAAAATGAATTTTGAATTAATCTAATTAATGCAGGAGTGTGTTGTTCTTTTGTTTCAGATCTTTTTATAATTTTAATTTTATTTGATTTATTCACAAATTCATTATCAAAAAATACTGAACTATCTACTGGTTGGCTGTATGAAAATTTTCTATTTTTTAGAAATTCTTCTAAATATTCTCTAAATAGTTCTTTATTTTTTGTATTAATATTCACATTTTCTCCAACCTTCTTACTTATTTCTGACAATTTTTTAACATGAATTTCAGATATAGATTTTTTTTGAACAAGACAATGATAGAGATATGAATAGAAATAATTTTCTTCATTAGGAACAAATACTCCGTTTCTATATTCTCTTTGTTTAAGAATATGTTTTTCCCATTTTTCATCAAGATACCCATCTCCTACATATCGTAAATCACAGTGGATTTTTTCACCATTTACTGTAATTCTAAACCTTCTTCCAAAATTTTGAGGTGAAATTTTCTTTGCATTTGTAACTAATTCAATTTCATTTTTATCTTCTGCAAGAATATCTATATCTCCTTCAAACCCTGTTTTGAATTTATTAGGTAATTCTTCAAAATTTCTTAAAACAACATAATCTAATGATTGGTTTAAAATATTAAAAAATTGTTTTAGACTATCCCATTCTTTTGAACCAACCAAGTCATCGTGTACTTTTTTAATATCTGTATTTTCATCTTCAAAATCTTTTGGTGTTTTGTTTAAAATTAATCCAATATTCTGATTTGATTCTTTTTCAGAATTTGAAGCATGAATTCTTTGTCCCCCACCTGCAATTTTTCTATATTCAATTTTTTTATCAAATATGTTTACATTTACAGAATCTTCTCCATGTAAAGTATTTCTTTTTGCATATTTGGGATTCTCATCTTTGATTATGATAAATAGAAATGATCCACTGCCACAAACATATTTTTTTGATGATACTTTTTTGAGATTATTTCCATATAGTCTTAAAAGATTTCTTTCAAATTCTTCTTCTGACCAATTTATTTCAAAAATTTGTAATACTTTGAAGTTTTTTTTAATATCTGAAAGAATTTCTGTCTCTTTTTCTCTAGCTTTTTCCCAAATAATAAAAACATGAATTTCAGACATATCTATATAATTACTTACACCACATTATGTATTATTTTTTAATAAAATAGTAAAATACTCCATTTGGGGATCATTTTGAATATTTTCTATTATGTAGTTTATTTTCATATGTTTTACATCTTTTAGTGATGCTACTATTGGCATATCTACCCCTCTTGGAATGTAATATACAATATCATATCCTAAATCTTTCATATTTTTTAAAAATATCAATGATTTTTTAATTCCCATAAAATCTCTATGGACTTCAATTTGTAACATTGGTTTTAATTCTGAAAGAGTTTTTTGAGCACCTTCAAAAATCTCAAATTCATATCCTTCTAAATCTACTCTGATTAAATCTAATTTCTTTAATCCTAATTCTTCAATAAAATTATCAATTGTATTACATTTTATTTTTATAATCTTACCTTTGTCTCCATGATAAGGATCTTTTTCCCCTATTATTCTACTCCAGTTAGAACTGTTACTAATAAAAAAATCAACAGTGCCTTCTTTATCACTAAATGCAATGTTGTATGATGAAATATTTTGATATTTTTGCAATTTAATATTTTTTTCAAATAATTCAAATGTTGATGGAGCTGGTTCTACACCAATTACTTGACCCATTTTACCAACTTTGGAACTCTCTAAAAATGCGAAATATCCTAAATTTGCACCTATGTCTAAACAAATCATACCTTCTTGTAATTGTTCAGATAAAAATTTGGTGTTCAACGGTTCATGAATTCTAAACATTGATAATTCTTCTGAAATTCCTTTATCATTTGGATTTACATACATTTGATATCCATTTACAACAATTTTATCCTCTTTGTTTCTAAGAAAAATTCTTTTAATCAGTATAACATGATAAAGATATGCTACTTTGATAGTTTTAGAAATACCAAAAGTCTTTCTATGATTGGTTAACGCATGTTTTATTCCTTGAGTGTATTTCATAATTTATTTTTAATTATCTATAATTTATTTTGATATAAAGTAAATTTTTCTAATTACGCTCATTCTATATTTAAATAAAATTTATGTGTGATTAATTTGTTTGGTATGCGTTTCTTAATCATTCAAAAGGAATAAACATTTAGTTCAGTGTTTTATTAAGTGAATAATGAAATTGGTTTGTATTCCTGCATTTAATGAAGAATCTCGTTTAGGTGATGTTATTACTGAAGCAAAAAAATATGTTGATTTTGTTGTAGTATGTGATGATGGTTCTTCAGATAATACTTCTAAAATTGTTATTTCTCATGGTGCTGAATTAATTCGTCATTCAAAAAATTTAGGAAAAGGTGCTGCAATGAAATCTTTGTTTAATTATGCAAAAGATCATGGTGCTGAATTAGTTGTAATGATTGATGGTGATGGTCAGTTCAAAGCAAATGAAATTCCGCTTTTAATTAAACCTATTTTGAATGGTTTTGATATTGTTATTGGAAATAGACTTGATAAAGATTCTAACATGCCAAGTTACAGAACGTTTGGAAATAAAGTACTAGATAAAATGACCAATATTGCAGCTGATTTACCTTTTAAAGATACTCAAAGTGGATTTAGATCATATTCTAAAAAAGCAATCAATTCCATCTCCCTTCAATCAGATGGGTTTGGTTCAGATGCAGAAATATTAGTAAATGCTACACAAAAAGATCTAAAAATAACTGATGTTTCTGTTTCTGTTTTATATGACATTGGTACAAAAACTTCTACCAAAAATCCTATATCGCATACTACTGAAGTTGTAATTTCATTAATTGAATTGATTTCAATTAAACGTCCTCTTTCTTATCTGGGAATTCCTGGAATTATTATATTTGCAATGGGAATAATTTTTTCTATAATAGTAATTACTTTGTTTAATGAAACTAGATATTTTTCCATTCCCTATATGCTATTAACAATTGGTTCATTTACTCTAGGTTTAATTTTGATAATGATGTCTGTTCTTTTATTCAGTATAAATAATTCAAATAAACAAAAATAATTTTTTTTAAATAACTATTTAATTTTTAGGCTCAAAACCATCTTAATTTTTTTAATAATTACTTTCGATTTCTTTTTTGATAAAATCAATTGCATTTACTGGTGAAGGATCTATTTTTGATAAAACTGCATGATAAATTGTTGTGTAATCCAGCATATACATAAGCGAAATAGTTTTTGTTAATATATTTCCTGAAACAGAGTTAATTTCTTTAAAATCTATATTGTTTTTGATAAAGAATTTTTTAATGATACTAAACCGTTCTTTTGTTTTAATATAATCTGCACATCCTTGTAAAAGTATAGGCTGAACTATTGATGATCTTTCCCATGATACTATTCCATTATGACAAGATTCTATAATATCTTCTGTAATTACATGAGTTTTTGCATTTTCTTGTAATGATGATTTGAATCTTGTTGCAGCTGGTTGTAACCCATGTGGATAATAAATAATGGGAATGCCTGAAATCCATTTAGCTAAATTAATTGCTGGATTTGAATCTGATAGATTATTAGAATCTATTTCTTTTTTTATTCTATCTAATTCATCTAATGATTCTATAACATCTTTTTCCCCAATTGGGAGTATTGAATTCAATATTTTCAAAATCGTATATGTAAAATTGATAAGAGATGTTCTTGGAGAATGAAAACGTGGAATTTTTCTAAATATGATTTGGTTATTTTTACAAAATTGTTCCATTTTACCTCCTGATGAAAATGCAATTACATTACAGTCTATTTTGTTTGCAGAGTTTAGTACTGTTAAAGATTCATCTGTGTTTCCTGACACGCTTGTTACAATTACTNCCCCTTAATCTGAGATACATGAATGTCACTTTTTGACAATATTGAAGAAAATAAATCACCAATTGCCCCAGATCCACCCATACCAGCAAAAACAATATGATCTATATTTTGAAAATCTATGGGTTCTTGTTCTGATTTAAATGATTCACGTGCAATTTTTGGCCATTCATCATAAATTTTATACATTTTTTGTGAATCATATTTGTCTAAAGTAAAAATATCCAACATTTCTAATTTAATATCTACAATAAAATATCTATCTACACTATATTTTGCCAATTGATTTTTAAAAACCTTAATTTTTTAATATAATATGCAAAATGTAACTGGTTTACGTACAGTAGAATGGAAAAATAATAAAGTAAAAATGATTGAGCAAACTAAATTACCTAATGAACTAATTTTTGTAGAATATGATGATTTTAACCAAGTTGCAAATGCCATCAAAACTTTGATAGTTCGAGGTGCTCCTGCAATTGGAGTGTCTGGTGCATTTGGGTTGGGGTTAGCTGTTTTACAAAGTAAGGCAACTACAAGAGATGAACTATTATCTGATTTAGAAGATGCAAGAAAAATTCTATTTGCAACAAGACCCACTGCTGTAAACTTGGGTTGGGGATTAGAAAAAATAATGAACGTAGCAAAGACTGGAGAAACAGTAGAACAAATTAGAGAATTAGTAATCTCTACTGCTAAAA
>LWDU01040046.1_pt1 | contig 10601 bp, 10 predicted proteins | sample 727161 | NCBI WGS metagenome assembly LWDU01 (sample SAMN04566230, study PRJNA314399) | hydrothermal vent metagenome | isolation source: deep sea hydrothermal plume seawater | place: Mexico: Gulf of California, Guaymas Basin | collected 2004-07-11 | reverse complement strand
CTCCCTCAGGACCGGAGACTCGCCGTCTCTTTCCAGCGAACCGCAAAGATCGCGGCCTTGTTGGCCAGAGACTTCGTACGCTGCTTTCTCGAACACAACTTCACAGGCTGCGGAAGCCTTGTCCCGCTAAATCCTGCTGTTTGTCGACGAAATCTTTGACCCAAACTCGCCGAAACACAATAATTCTGATTTTATTAAGTTATTTCAATGTGTTTAGATGCATTGCGTAACATCAGTTATTTTAAAGACCAATGAAGTGTTAATCCCTCCAAATGCAAAATTATTGCACATAATATGCTCCACATCCAGCTTTCTCTTTTCGCCCATGATATAATCGAGAGGTGCGCAACGGGGGTCCACTGCATTGAGTTTGAGCGTGGGGGCAAACCATCCTTCTCGGGCCATGTGCAAGGCCATCCAAGTTTCCAACGCACCGCAAGCGCCCATCGTGTGACCCACATGCCCCTTGAGGGAACTGATGGGCATGGACTTCCCAAAAACACGATTTGTTGCCTCCGATTCAGTAATGTCCCCCACTTCCGTGGCGGTGCCGTGCGCGTTGACGTAACCAATGTCCTGTGGTGCTAGTCCTGCGTCATCGAGTGCAAGTTTCATCACCCGCTGCATTCCTGCCGCCGAGGGGGCGGTCATGTGTTCGCCATCCGAGTTTGCCCCGTGCCCCAGCAATTCTGCGTAAATCCTCGCCCCTCGTGCGGTTGCCGACTCCAGAGTTTCCAGCACAAACGAGGCCGAACCTTCGCCAATCACCAGTCCGTCACGATCACGGTCGAACGGAGCGGGAGTTTGCTCAGGCGCGTCGTTGCGAATGGACGTGGCATACAGCACATCAAACATAGCGGCTTCAGACACGGAAAGCTCTTCGGCCCCACCGGCGACCATGAAATCCTGCTGACCAAACTTGACGGCTTCGTAGGCAAACCCCAACGCCTGACTTCCGGAGGTGCAAGCACTGCAAGTGGGAATAAGCCGCCCCTTGAGCTTGAAGAACTGTCCCAGATTGGCCACGCAGGTGTTGCTCATCATCTTGATGTACGTCGTTGAGGAAATTCCCCGCAAGCGCTGGTGGGTGTGCAAGCTGTTGAAAAACACCTGACTCGCAGGAGGGCTGCCGGTTCCGGAACCAAAGGCCGCGCCCATGCGCCCGTCCGTTTGCTCGGAACTATCAAGCAAACCCGCATCCTCCAAAGCCAACTCGGTGGCCCGGGTCGCCAGCAAAGAGACTCGTCCCATCGAGCGAATCTGTTTGCGGGTGTAGTGTTCCGGAACCGCAAAATCTTCGATGGGTGCCCCCAAGTGGGTTCGCAAGCCCTCAACCGCAGTCCAAGCAGGCATGATTTGCACAGCAGATTTTCCGACTTTCAAGGCCTGGGATACGGTTGACCAATCCAAGCCAAGCGCAGACAAACCCGCCATTCCGGTGATCACGACCCGTCGGTTCACAACATGCCTCCGTTGATGGAAATCACCTGCCCCGTGATGTACGCAGCATCCTCCGAAAAGAGAAACTTCACCAGCGCAGCCACCTCTTCGGGTTTGCCGAGCCGCCGCATCGGAATGCGTTTTTTTGCTTCATCCAAGGGGAGTTCTGCGACCATATCCGTTTCAATCAATCCGGGGGCCACGCAATTCACCGTGATCTTACGCTTGGCCAATTCCTGAGCAAGGGCGCGGGTTGCTCCAACGATTCCTGCCTTGGCTGCACCATAGTTGACCTGCCCCGGATTGCCGGCAAGTCCACTGAGGGAGGACAGGGTCACAATCCGCCCTCCTTTTTTTTCCAAAATCATCGGCATGACCACAGGATGCAAGACGTTGTAAAAGCTGTCGAGATTGGTGTGGATCACAGAATCCCAAGCCTCTCCAGTTAATGCGGGAAAGGGAGCGTCTGCGGCGACTCCGGCGTTGCACACCACTCCGTAAAACACTCCGGACGCAGCAACATCCTGCTCGATGGACGTTACTGCGGCTTCACGATCAGAGACATCAAAAGGCAACAGGCTGGCCACACCCTTGCCGGCCTTGATTTGCGACAGGGTTTCCTCGGCCTGGGCTCGGTTGCTCTTGTAGTTCAGTACCACCTCAAACCCGGCTTGGGCCAACCCCAACGCAATCGCCCGGCCAATTCCTCGGCTGGCTCCAGTGACCAGCACCCGTTGTGTCATGGTTGTTTTACGGTTTCCAAAACATCGGGTTCATGGAACATCAATTGCGCCTTCATCAACAAGGTGCCACTGACAGAATCACGAATTTCACCTGAAAAAATAGCCGAATCGGTGGTATTCGCAATCCGGCTTGCTTGGATAAGCAAAATTTGTCCCGCAGGGAATGCTTTGACGAGCATCTCTACTTTGCGGGAACCCAGCAGAAACGCGACCTTTGGCACAGTTTCCCCCTTTTCGGCCCTTGCTTTCAAACCAGAATGCGCCGCCGCGCACTGGGACATGTATTCAATTCCAATATACGCCGGAACATTTCCTGAGGCATCTGCAAAGGGATCAGTTTTGGACACAACCATTGTGCACTGCGTTTGATCCTCATCTTTATGGATCACCCGATCCAACAGGCACATGGACCGGGAATGTGGGATCAGTTCGCCAATGGGTGGATATTCCGGGGTTGGATCGGGCATGGCTCGCTTAACGAACTCGCAACAAATAAAAAATCATGAAAAATCACCGCAGAGACACAGAGGTCACTGAGAAAAAATCATATAAAAACAAACCTCTGTGTCCTCTGCACCTCTGCGGCGAATCAAAAATTTAGGCAGTGTGTGGCTTTTTCCGGGACCAGTTCGCTTACCCAAAATCACAGCCCATGATCAGGGCTACGTTGTTACCGCCAAAGGCGAAGGAACTGCTCATCATGCAAATGTCCGCTTGCGCGGCAATCGATTGTCCGGTTTGAGTGAGTGCCAGTTCCGGAAAAGACTCATCCGCTGCGCCGTCCCACCAGTGTGGAGGCAAAGGGATGCGGCCATTGTAGTCCGCAGCCTTGGACAGAGCCAGCCAGCAAATGCCTGCTTCGAGTGCTCCAGAAGCTCCCAGACAATGTCCGGTCAGCGGTTTTGTTGAAGAACACGGCGGAGGATTCTCAAAAATCGTCTGCATCGCCCGGGCTTCAATCTCATCGTTCAAGCGCGTTCCGGTGCCGTGCAGGTTCACATATTGGATGGATTCGGAAGTGAGCTTGGCTTTTTGCAGAGCATCACGGATGGCGAGTACTGCCCCACGGCCTTGCGGATCGGGTGCGGACATGTGGTGTGCGTCGCTAGATTCTCCGACTCCGAGCAGTTGGATTCCGCCCTCTGCTTTTTCCAGCATGAAAAGTCCCGCGCCTTCGCCAATGTTCAACCCCTTGCGATTTTTGCTCATCGGGTTACTGATTTCATCCGACAGCAATTCCAGCGCAGAAAACCCGTTGAGGGTGAGTTCACATAACGAATCTGCCCCACCCACCACAACGGCGTCACACAGCCCCATTTCCAAGAGGGCTTGTCCGGATGCGAACACCTTGCCGCTGGAAGAACATGCGGTGGAAATCGTGTAGGCCGGGCCTGTGATCCCGGCATACGAAGCAATGAAGTCCGCGACGCTGTTCAATTCATGCTGGGCGTAGTCATATGCTTGGGGGAACTCTCCCTCTGCTCGACACACTCGCACAGCCTGTTCCGTGGCCGCAATGCCGGAGGTGCTGGTGCCCAGCACCACTCCAATGCGGAAGGGGCCGAACGTGTTGATTCGTTCTTGAACCTGCTCCTCGATCTGCAAATACGCGGTGAGCGCAAGGGCGTTGTTCCGGCAACGGTACTCGTTCCACTGCTCAGGAAATTCCGCAAGTGGAACCGTGACCTTGCCCACAAATGGGATTTCGTTGTTCACCAATTCCAATCCTTGCACCAGCTTTGGTAGAGTTTCCGACAACAAATTTTCCATGATTTGTGCGTGACCTCCACCAAGTGCGGAGACCATGCCCAGCGCAGAAATTCGGCAGGTTCGGTTCATCATGGATTTGGGTTGATCTGCAAAGGATGAATTGACAAACGGTAACCGCGCTCAAGATGGTGATAATCAATGCGCCCCTGCCAAACCGGCATCGTTTCGTAGCGTACTCGAACCACCGGAACTCCGGCTCGCAGCACTTCGCGTACATACGGCGGCTCTTGCGTTTCCCGGATTTGCAAAGCATCCGCTGCGGGGATTTCCGGCCAGAGGGCCATTTGCAAATCGGCCAAAATATACTTTGGTCCAAAAGGCATGTCAACGCCTGCAAGGGCCTCTGTAATCAACTCAGTTCCGGACCACCGTACCGTGAAGGTGCGGACACCCACTGGCGTGAATCCCACCAAAATCACCTGCTCCGGGTTGATCTCCAGTTGCACCAGTGTTTCAAAAATCCGTTCTCCATGCTGAGCCTCGATGCGCTGGAGGACCGAAAGAGTTTGCCCGAAAGTTTCGGGAGGACGCAGTTTAAAGTCAAGACGGTCTGCGATCCGTACTGGAGCCACGGTCGTGGAGTCCTTGACGCACCCTGTCGCTCCCAGCAACATAAGAAGTCCGATGAGCAAATGGATGCTCTGCGTGATTTTCATGCACTTGCAATCCGTGAAAGCCACAACCTTGAAGACCTTTTTTCAGGAACGGAGAAGTTATTGGAAAAGGGGAGCAAAGCAGGATTGCAGATGGGCGGTTTGCGGCGGATGGCAGTTTTGCACTTCTGTGAGCTCGGGCATCTCATCCTTCGCCTTCCAGAGGATTTCATTGTAAATTTTCTGTGCAAGGTTCGCATTGTTTGACAGTTGCTCCAATAACTCAGAATCCGTCTTTTGTCGAAGGAGGTCTTTGTTCAGTGTCCGCAAAAACTCCAGCTTTGAATAATCCAAGAACACCCCTGAATTTTCATAATTTTCACGCTCTTGGCTGGACCACTTGAGCAAGAGTTTCTGTATTTTAACATTCAGAACGAAGAATTGATTGAGATGAGTTCTTGCTGCGTTCATGAACTCCGGATCACACAGTTTTCCGCCAAAATAAATCAGTGCGATTCCTCCCCAGTACATCACAAAATCCCAGACAATTTTGAGGCTCATGGCCTTCGCGCTGCCCATCACGGGATACTGGTTTTCATAAATGAGCAAAAATCCAGCGAAAATTGTGCGGATGATGCGCTCATACTCCTGCACACGAGTTACAAGTTTTTCTCCTGAGCAAGACCTTGTGATCAAATCCGTGATGCAGGTGTTGGACATGCCAATGAAATCGCTTCCGGGAGAGTACAACGGATCGAGAAACAGTCCCGCATCTCCGGTCAGGTACCAGCCTTCCTCAGAGTAAATTTTCTTGGAACTGTGGGAGAAATACTTCAATGCGAGAAAATCCTGCAACGCCTCTAGGTTTTCTGCAACGGCACTTGCACACTGGGGTTCGTGCTTTTTCAGCCAAGCTTGGGCTTTTGGGAAGGTGTTGATTTCGTCATAGGGATGCAGCTTGGCATCCGCGACAATCCCAATGCTCGTTGATCCGGATGCCAACGGAATCAGCCACACCCAATACCCCTTGCCCATCAAGTGGTTGGTGCTGATTCTCCGGGAGTGCTTGTTGCGGTTTCGCCATTCCGGATTGGAGGACCAATCATCAATGTTGATTTCACAACCAATCCGAAACCACGCAGCGTTGACATCGTGCTTGGTCGGTTTGGACAACCCCAGTTTCTGCTTCAACAGGCTTCTGCGACCACTTGCGTCCACGAGCCACTTGACTTTAAACAGGTAGGCTTGCTGCTCCCGGAGAATCTTGACTTGGTGATCGCAGTTGCCTAGTTCAAGCTCCTGCACCCGGGAACCTTCCCAGAATGAAATTCCCTGTGCAATGCACTGCTTGACCAAAGCGTTTTCAAAACGCCCCCGGTCAATTTGATAGCTTTTCACAAAAAGAAAATCACTCGGTCCCAATTCAACTCTTTTTGAAAGATCATGGTTGCCTTCGTGCGTATAAAAAAACCGCAGTCCCAGCTTGGGCAATTCTTGATCCAGCAAAGGTTTCAGTTTCAGGATGTCCTGAAAGTAATGGCTACCAATCTCGACCGAGGATTCACCCACTTTGTGCGCGGCTTCGGGAACAGGATACTTCGCTTTCTCGACGACGGCGATCTGGAGATTGCTCTCTTTCTGCTTGAGTTGAAGGGCGAGCGTCAACCCGGAAAGCCCCCCGCCCATGATCAGGACATCATAGTTTTCACGCAGAAGACCCATTGCAGAGTTGTCGCTTTTTGGATGAAGGTACCCGGACAGGCAAAAATTCCGAGTCCGGCGTTCAGCTTAACTGGAAAGTCTCCGGAGGGTGCTGCCCAAAGTCAAGCCTGTCTGCAAGTGGCATGGAGGAAAAGCCCCAATCGAGCCGACAGACCTGAAGCATTTTTTCTGCCGGACAGGAAAATCTATACAAAACTGATGGTCTCGCAGAAACCCCATGGCACCGACTTCTGAAAAAATTTGGATGCTCAGAACGCCGCAGGTTGAACGAAAAGGGTGTCTCGAATGTTTGAGAGACCCCAGAAATCGACTAATTTATCACCTCAGAGGACTTCTTGATGGTCTCCCTCTGGAGTGTTGTTCCTCTGAAATTCTGGAAAAATCACTGAAAACTGGGAGAAACACACCGGAAAACGCTGTCTATTTGCAAAATCACAACACTTTACAGGGTGAATTTTGCCTGAGGACAGGCACCAACACTCCAGAGGGAGACTATCCGTTTTCCGCTGGGACATCAACATCCGGGAATCCACCATCCTCGGTCTGGTGGGTGCGGGGGCATCGGCCTACAGCTTCAGGCCTCTTTGAACGTCTTGGCTTGGCCCCAAGTGGGCGTCATCCTGATTGCCATTTTCATCTCGGTGCTGGTCAGTGAATGGGTCTCCGCAAAGGTCCGCCACGCCATCATCTGCCCCCCCCTGATCAGCGCAGGTTAAGCGCCACTACTGCCGCCACAGCAAAGCCGATCCCCGCCCAGTTTCTGCGGGACATGCGTTCCCGCCAAATCCCCACCCCGATCAGCGTTCCCAGCAACATCACCGAAACCGAGTGCAGGCTGTAGGCAATCGCCGAATGGTGGGCAAAGGTTTCGCTACGCAACGCCCCCAACAATCCGACGATCCCCAAGGCATTCGTGATTCCCAACACTTGTCCCCAGAGAAAGGCCCTGCGCGGAACCGGACGTTTCCACAACAGAAGCGCAAGCATGGAAAACACGAGCGAGAAGCTGAAGACGAGGGTGACGTAGAGGAAGCGTTGTGGAGCCGGGCCCCAGATGTTGAAGAGATTGGTCCAGAGGCTCACGGTTCCCAGCATCCCCAGAAGGACGGGGAAAAAACAAAGCGCCTTCCAGTCGCGCCCCGTTTCTGAACGTTTCACTTGAGGCAGGATCATCCACAAGGCTGCAAGCGTGCATCCCAGCCCAAGCAGAACGGCGAGGCTCAGGGCTTCCTCCAGGAAAGAGAGGCCGAAGGTGACGGGAACGCAGAGAGAGAGGTTGGCAGCAGAAATGCTGAGCGAAAGGCCGTAGCGGCGGATGCCCCAACGGAAGACAAGGAAGGCGCTGGGCCAGAGCATCCCCCCGCCGATGCCAAAGCCAACCGTTTCTGCACTGAGGCCCGGCCAGCCGTCCCACCCCACCAATGCCCAGCCCAGCAGGGAGCCGGACAGGTAGTTGGAGGCGATCACCCCGACGGTGTCAATTTTGCGGGACTCGCACCACTTGATGAAGGAGGCAGTGAACACCGATCCAAAGATCGCGAGGGCGAGAAACAGCATTAGCTGTGGAGGACTCGTTTTACAGGAGTGAACACCCGAGTGTGGTAACGGTTACACGATCCAAAACGAACCAAGTAGGCAATGCGTTCCAGCAGCAGTTGCGGTCGCTTGCAATAACTCTTCAGCGCATACTGTAGTGCTAAACGACCTTTGTTGTCAGAACCTCGGACAGTGTCCGCAATCTGCCAAGGTTGTGTTTGCACCAGCACTCCCTGTTCGACAACAAAACCATGCCTACGAAGCAACTGTTGAAAAGAAGAGTCACTGAAGTCATGACAATGATGGGGGTTGCCATCGCAAGTGGGGGTGGTTGGCACGCTGGCGATGAGTTGTCCGGTTTCTGCCAAGCCGTTCCGCAGTCGTGTGAGGAGCTGTTCGGTGTCCGGAATGTGTTCAATGGTTTCCAGGGACACCACGTTATCGTAAAGCGCACCGGGCCGATATTCCAGCACATCGGCTTGCAAGAAACTCAGGTTGGGTTGCTGGTAGCGCTGCCGGGCGTAGCCGATGGTTTCGTGGTCCAGATCGACACCTGTGACCTGCATGTTGGGGTGCGACTGGGCCAGCAGGAAACTGCCATAGCCACAGCCACATGCGATGTCCAAGCAACTTGTTCCAACCAAATGCTGGCTGGCAAAGCGGTATCGTTGCAGGTGCAACTCCAGGCTGAGTTTTTGGGCGAGGTCGTCTGCTGGGATGGCGTCGGGGTAGATTCGTTCCAGAGTCGCAGGATCGCCCGCGTCCTGATGGTTGGAATCGGCTTGGCGAACCATCTGTTCGTTTGTGATGCAGAGAAAATCTGGGACGGAACGGGAGGAAAACCTCCGGGAAGGAAGCCAGGCACAACACCCAACTCCCCTCCGGATTGCTCAGTTGCGGCGCTGCACCACTTTCTCGTACTGGTCGCGGTAGAGTGCCACCAGCCCGGCGGTTTCCGCATCCGGCATATTGCGGCGGATGATCTTGCGCACCTCCCGGTTGAGTCCCTTGAGGTTGTAGTAGGCGGTCTTGTGCGAAGCGCGGCGGTCCCAGCACTTGCCAGCCCTGCGGGCGATCCTCACAGAATCTGCACTCGCGTAATACGCCTGGAAGAGTCGGTTGTCGTTCTGCTCCTCGTAATAGAGAGCCAGCCCGGTTTTGGCCTCCTCGTAGTGCCGGATCGCCTGGTTGATCATCGGACTCGCACAGGAGGCGCGAGCCGCTCCTTGTCCGGTGGCAAGTTGTTCAAATTCCGTGCAACTGCTGACAACCACCGGCAGCACGAGCAACAAGATCAGAAATCGTGAGTGAAGCATTGGATCCTCCGTAAGGTCTTCTGAATACCTTATCGGCAGAAACCGGCCTTTGCTTTAACAATAATTTTTCATGACGTGGCCACCGATGTTGCTCTCCCCTAAGACTTCAAGTATCCTGCACAACAACTCTCCACGCCCCGTTGTTTTGGAGTCACTCTCAGCAGAGACAGAATCATGGCAAACGAGACACCACATCCCGAAGAACCAGAGCTTCCGTCCGTAGCAAATGAACCTCCCAACTCCGGGCAGGCGGTAGCGGACAACAGCAACATTAAGCCTCCGGGGCCTGCCGCTTCCGAGTCTGTTGCGTCAACCACACCAAAGGTTCCGGAAGTCCAAAATTTGCCGAACTCTCCACCGCAACCCTTCCAGTTCGAGGGCAGTGCTGCGGAGTATTTCGGCATCTGGTTGGTGAACCTGCTGCTGAGCGTGGTCACGCTGGGCATCTACTCCGCGTGGGCGAAGGTGCGGCGCTTGCGCTTTTTTCTGGGACACACCACGATTGGTGGACACCGCTTCGAATACCACGCCAACCCGCTGGCGATTCTCAAGGGTCGCCTGATCGCGGTGGGGGTGCTGATCGTCCTCAACGTCATCTCCGGGTTTGCACCCCTCCTTGGAGGGGTCACCACGCTGGCATTGCTGCTGCTGTTTCCGTGGGTTGCTAACCGCAGCCTGCGCTTCAACGCCCGTATGACAAGCTTCCGGAACGTGCGCTTCGACTTTCAGGGCAGCTACGGCAAAGGCTTTGTTGCGTTCCTCATCTTCCCCTTTCTGAGCATCCTCTCACTAGGCCTGCTGGCTCCGTTCGCCACACGTTACAGCACCCGCTACTTAGCGGCAAGCCACCGCTATGGGACTTCAGAGCTTGAGGCGGACCCGCCGCTTACTGCCCTCTACCGAGGCTTGCTCATCGCCTTCGGCATCGTGGTGCTGCCCCTGTTGGTTCTGATCGGTTTGCTGATTAGCAAGATGACGGATCTGGAGATGCCCGCAGTTTGGATGGTTGACGAGGTTCCTCCGGACTTCGTGTTGCTCCTCCAATTCCTCCCCATGGTGCTGGTCATCGTTTTCTACATCGGCTATTTCTGCTACCGCGCCATTGCCCGCAATGTCATGTTCGGGCACCTCACGCTCGCCAAAGTTCACGGCTTCGAGTCCCGGCTTTCCGGAACACGGCTTGCGTGGATTCTCCTCAGCAACACGCTTTTGATCGTCCTCACGCTGGGTCTGCTCCAGCCGTGGGCTGCCGTGCGGCGTTGGCGCTATGAAAAAGAGACGCTCACCCTGATTCCCGGAGGCCCGCTTGACGAGTTCATCGGTCAAGTCCAGACCTCCGATGAGGTGATCAGCTCCGAGTACGCCGATCTTCAGGACATGGACCTTGGATTATAGTTAGTGCTTGGCCGAAAATTAGGTAACTACATGATATTTAATGGTATTCACCTATTTTCAAGAAACGAATATTTTGGGAAAACTCA